>Ga0307983_1000406_pt1 | contig 22171 bp, 44 predicted proteins | sample OrgLakmetagen991_FD_201845 | JGI IMG/M metagenome (GOLD analysis project Ga0307983, IMG submission 201845) | Saline water microbial communities from Organic Lake, Antarctica - #991 | ecosystem: Environmental > Aquatic > Non-marine Saline and Alkaline > Saline | place: Antarctica: Organic Lake...
GAAAAAAAGGGGGGGGGGCTGAAAAGTCCCCCCTTTTTTGTGCCCGGTGTGATTTGACAGTGTGGCATGCAGCTGGTATCTTGTAACACAACAACAACAACAGGGAGAAATCATGACCAGAAAAACAGCAGTAATTATCAGGACTAACCACGTCATCGAAGTCATCGACATCGGGGACAACGCACTTGGCAAGCTCCAAGGCGCCGTGGGTGGATATGTGCAAGCTATCGACCTAAGCGACACTGTGACAATGTGGCTAAACGAAGAAGGAAAGCTCACTGGGCTACCGCACAACCTACTCGGTCAAATGCACTGGGATAAGGCGTTCGGCCCCGACACGGATACCGTGATGGGCGACGTAGTCTTCACCGGTGGCGTAGACGATGAGGGTGACACTGTGGGACTCACTGAGCGCCAGCTGAGTGACCTAACCGCGATAGCAGTACTTTAGACCCGCGCAGCAAAAAACCCCCCGGCAAGCGCTGGGGGGTTTTTGCTTGCAGCTGTGCTGTGAAAATTCCAAGGACTAGGGGCGAACTTCTACCTTCGTGTCAGCAAAGAGAGTTGCGAGAACTTTTTCGTCGGTGCAACTTCCCAACAACTTCTTGTCCTCCATAAAACTCTCTAGCGCAGCTTTCGTGCCCGTGCTCATCCACCCGCGGTTATCTCCTCCGGCGGATAGATATCCCAGCTCAATCAATCTAATCTGCGTAAGACCCACTGACCGCGAGTTGCGCTCAAAGCTCTCGAACTGAATCTTCTCGCATGTCACTACAAGGCCGGGTTGTGTCAGTGCTGTAGGCGCAGGGGCGGGCTTAGACGTTACCTTTATCGGCTCATCGGGTGCGCCGTGAGTGTCTGACTTGCGCTTGACTTCTTTATACTCGGTTTCCATCATGCTGACCATCTTCTCCTCGGGCTTATCTGTTGGTTCTTTGTCCTCGGTCATCTTGTTGCTCCTTTGTTAGGTGGGACTCCTCCCAGTATACGCGTAGCTCTGCAGCTCTATCGGCAGCTCCTTGGTATTTTCACACTGACCCCAAACAAAAAACCCCCCGCAGCACGGGGGGCTTCTTTAGTTCTAGGGCTATGCTCTTGCGAGTTCTTTTTCCCGCTCCTTGTCCCGCGTAACACTCATCACATTGCGAACTACACCCTCGCCTTCCTTTAGAAAATCATTCCTAAGCTGAGCCGCGGATGTTTCAGAGGGGGTGGGAACGTAGTTCACAAAAATAGCTCTGTCGGATACTCTCCGCCACTGAACCGCGTAGACTTTGACTTCTTCCATAAGCTCCTCCTGTTGTGTTGTGTTGTGTTGTGTTGTGTTTTAGTCCCGCGCTGTTTCGACTTGGTGCATGTCGCTCCACACATCTGTCAGGGCGTGAGTGAACTTCGGCCCCCGCGTGCCATACATTTGGTTCTTGTAGTTTGTGTATGTCATGTCCTGAATGCCTTTGGCGACCCAGCTCGCAAAAACTTTTCGCTCGACTTCTACCCGTATCGGGTAGTCGTTGTCCGGTGTGTGTTGGATTACTTCCCCCGCAAAATCTGCGATAGGCAGCAGCGACTCGTAATCTCGCCCCCGCACAACAATAATGTCTGGCTCCGCGTAATGCGTTACTGCGCTAACGAACCCTGTTTCTGTAAATACCCACATACTTTTTGTTCCTTTCCTTACGTTAGTTTTCTCGTGACGAGAGAATTGCGGATGCCACTGCGATACCGGCAAGCGCTATCACAACATCTTCGTGGTTTCCTAAAATTGCTACCAGCAGCGCGGCGATACCCGCTCCGGCGGTGGCTACCGCTGTCCATACGATATTTCTAATCTTCATGCTATCTTCCTGTCTGGCCTTGTGCGGCCCACTAGCCGTGCGCTTGAGTCCCTAAGCGCTGTACGCGTTAGGATAGCTCGGCGTGCGGTTCTGTAATCTATGGCTAAAAAGATAGCCACTTGTTGCACTGTCCACCCACCAACATAAAGCTTGGTGGCTAGTTCTCCGTATCTGTCTTTTTTAGTCACTCAGGTAGTTTATACCATCTTCCGGCATAAAGCAAGTCGCAGCCGGTCCTTGGAATTTTCACAGTGGTGCGGCAGCGGCACCTCTGACAACTTTGGCTAGCTCGGCAGCGTTGGAATTGACATCTTCGTCTATGTTTTCTTCCTCGATGAGCTTGTCAAGTAGTAGCACCGCAAAATCTCCATGGCCCGCAAACGTAATCACCAGCTTGGTTTTACCATCGTTGGGGTCATCCACTATGGCTACGGTGTAGGGGCTTCCCTTAGAGTTTTTGTGTTCTTGTAGGTCTAAAATATCGACTGGCATCATGCTCTAAGTATACTGAACTCCTGTGAAGTGAGAAAAAAAACCGCAGCGCCCGAATGTCAGGACAAGCGCTGCGGTTTTTCCCACCAGGAGAAGTGAGCCGTAAAAAATTAGTTGTTCTGTTCTTGCATCTCTATCATAACACATAGGGGGCTGAAAGTCAAGTCGGTGTGGGCTATTCGCCCTGCTCCTCTGTTTCCTTCTGACTGCGGGCTTCTCGGGTGCGGGCTCGCCTAGTTCTTTTATCATTATGCGTACCGCTTGCCCCACTGCGTCGCAGCTCCCGCATAGCTTTCGCGTACTGGGGGTTCTCTATCCCGCGGTGTTTGTTCGTCATATGTAAATACTACACTATAAACTTGATGAGTGCAAGTCGGCAAGCGCCCATCCTTGGTTTTTTCACAGTGCGCAGCAAAAGAAAGGGGGGGCTTGCGCCCCCACTCCCTACTCGCCCGTGGTCATGAGCTTGTCAATCACACAGACTGTGAGCGCCCCCATCTCGAAAAATACTTCGGTGGCAGACTTTACCGCCCAGGGGTCTACGCTTATCTCCATGTCTGCGTGTCCCGCGAATGTCGCCTTGATGTCCATGTTGTCTCCTTTGTTGGTGTAGTAAAACTATAACATAGAAACTATAAAATACCTAATCGGCAAAAAAGAAAGGGGGCTTTCGCCCCCCTCGCTAAACCTCCTCCACCTCTCGCACGCTGACCATGAGTACGTCGCGGGCCATGTACGCCTCTACTGTGGCTTCAACTTCTTTTTCTGTAACCGTGGCTTCTTCGTGAATATCTCCTGCAAACATTGCCTTGATTAGAACCTGCATGTTGTTCTCCTTTGTTGGGGTGTTAGTACACTGTAACATGGATAATCTAAAAAGTCAAATCTAGTCCTGGCGCTCTCTATCCCTGCGCTCTAACGTGAGCCCCAGGGCAATCATGCCCCAGACAATCACTGCTGGCAGTATCGCCCAAGTCATGTACGTGTCGTGGAAAGATAAAAACAATCCCGTGGTGAGTGCGGTAATGAAAACATATTTCAGGGTAGTCCCAAGCATTGTGTTTCCTTTCGTCGTTGGTATAGGTACACTCTACAATGTAAACAACCTAATGTCAAGCTCTGCTATCAAAGTAGTTTACGTCTATTCCCAAAGTAACGAACACACCGTACTCTGCGTTGTGGGCCATAACCTCTCCATCGTCTACTCCATAGCTGTTGGGTTTCTCATCGTCCCATTGAAAAATGACCTCCGCGTCTAGTGTGGATACGTAGGCAAATCCGCGCTCTGTTGGTATGAGTTGTAGCTCGAGTTCCCAGGGGCTTTCCCCCTGCTGTACCCGCTTTTCTATTCTCATCGTTATAGCTTCTCCTTGTCGTTTGTGTCACCTGACTCTATCGTGTAAACAACCTAATGTCAAATCAAAACTCTCCTTGGGATTTTCACAGTGGGCGCACGAAAAAGGGGGGCTTTCGGCCCCCCTTCCTCTCTGTGCTAGTAGCCTGCGTTGGTGAGGATGTTCCAAACAGTCTTTACTGTTTCGTCATCCATGTCCTCGATGGCCTGCGTGTTGACGATGTCCAGGTTGTCAAATGGGTTTTCCATGTTGTCTCTTTTCTGTGTAGTTGTGTCGGTGTGTTGCTTACGTAATAAGTATAATGTATATAATCCTAAAAGTCAAATCGACTATTAGTCTTCCCACTTTCCGGTGTGGTCCCAGTAGTCATTAGAGCAATCCAGGCACATTCCTAGTTCCTCGGCGTGGATGTCACTGTCTACAGGCACCGCGCACTCATTACAGGGTGTCGTGGTACTTGGTGCTTCTATCGGCATTGTAGAATTCATTAGTTCTCCTTTTGTGGGTGTTGCCCAATCTTATCGTGTAAACAGTAAAATGTCAAATTGAGTGCGCTGCCCGCCTATCATCTGCTATGTCTAGTAGTCTTTGCTCTGTCGCAGCGTGTTCCCACACCGGGCACCCATCAGCGTGGGTGAACGGTAGGGGGTCAAGTTGCCCACAGATACAGTCGGGCACTAGTTCATCTTCGTCAAATATCTTCTCAATCGTTACCACTTGCTCTCTCCCTTGTTAGTGTCTTCCATGATGATGTATCCTTCATAGTCGAATATCTTGATTGATTGGTCTTTCAATGCGGGTTCTTCCACACACTCACACTCATCGGCTACATGCCAATCAGCTTGACAATCGTTTGGCAGCGTAATCGTCTTATATTGGGGCGGGTTACTGTCGTACATGTCGTCTTCGGTGGTCACTAGCGCGGTGGCGACGGTGCCATGAAAGCCGGTGTAATCAATCTCGATATGAGCTAGTTTGTTGGTTACTTGTTGATAGCGCATTAGCTAGTCCTTTCGTGTGGGTTGCTTATGTCATAAGTATAATGTATAAAGTACTAAAAAGCAAATCGAGTGCGCTGCAGGGTGTCCTTGGTTTTTTCACAGTGAGGACATGGGTAGAGAGAGGCCCACCCCTGGGCCCCTCTCCCTTACCCCACTCAACCGAACAACCGTAATATAAATCTGTGTGGTCACCACTCCATTTCTGAGTAGATGTTACCGGTGGCTTCCTCAATGACCGCGAGCCCTGCCCACGTGTCGCCGGGGCGGAGGTTGTGATAGTAATACTCCACCATCCTCTCGGCCTGCTCAAGCCCTAGCCCGCCTTTGGCGTGCTGCATCCGGTCATCATCGTGTTTGATGGCTATCGTGTAAGTGGTCATTTTTTCTCCTTGGTTGTTGTTGGTAGTACTTATCATACACAATACGCCCCCGCATGTCAAATCGGGGTGGGCGTGGGCGTGAGCTCCCGTTCCCGTACCAAGGCCAGCAGTTCGTCCTCGGGCATGTCCCAGCCTTCGTTCAGGTGGTAGTAGCACTCATTCTCGTGCATTACATGGCTCAGCGCGTCCATCGTGATGCCGTTGTATTTAGCGAACATCGCTACGTGTTCTTCCTCCGCATCGTTCTCTAGTGACGCCCAGTGGTCTTCGTCCCACGCGGGATAGACACTCGTCAGCCATTCTTCTATCTCCACCGCTTCGATGAATGCTGCCGTGATGTAGCCGTCGTCGTCCAGCACTCGGACTTTGATACACGCGAACGTTGAGTAAGTCCAATGCCCGAATGTCTCGGCGCTCACGTCGTTCGGGTAATGCTCTGCCAGGCCCTCCAAAATCTTGATGTAGTTCGACCAGCCCATCAGGTACTCGTCGGTAAGCTTGATGTCTGGCGTGGCAAACATCATCGTATGCGTGCTGAAAAGTTCGTCGTCGTGCCACATACTGTCCGACGGCATCGTGAGCGCGTCCTTAGCCTGCTCAATAATCTTATCGTTGCTCAGCCTGCCGTCATCGACTAGCTTGAGTTCATACTCGCGTAGTTTCATTACGTTGCCTTTCGTTGTTGGTAGTACCTATTATACACAAGACGCCCCCACATGTCAAATCGGGAGTTCTACTACTTTTCCGCTATCGTGATTGACCACAGGCGGTTCATGTGGTCAAACTCGTTTGCGGTGACGTGGTAGGCCAGCTTCTTCACTGGCGCACTCTGTCGCATAGCTATCTCGCGGCGGATATGGCGCTTACCCGTATCCATCGCGTTGTGGATAATTTTTTCTGCTTCACCGGTGTTCCCCATCGGGCCAGTGAACTCGATGAATGCGTGCCAGATACCGAACCCGTTAGCATACGTTGCCACGTTGTAGTCTTTGGTTGTGTTCATGCTGTCTCCTTTGTTGTTGGTAGTTACCACTTTACAGCAGACACTCCCGCATGTCAAATCAAGCCCGTGCAGCGAACCGGTGTGAAAATTCCAAGGACCCGCACACAAAAAAAGACACCCCCACTTGGGGGGTGCCTTTCTTTTTATGTCTAGCGGTTGCGAGCCGCCTCGAGGTCACCGGCATACCGGCCCGCGTCTGCCCAGGCACTCTCGCCCTCGAACTGCTTGACCTGCCTGCCCATAAATTGGTCTACAACAACAGCTGCCATTCCATCTGGTGTAGCGTACACATCGTAGTTTCCACAGCTCAATTCAAAGACCATTTCCTGGGAAGCTGTTTTCTGTGTCATGGTGTTCCTTTCGTTTGGTGTATACCCAATCTACTATAAACAATCTATAATGTCAAATCGGGTTAGCCGTCCTCGGGGTACTGGTCCTCGTCCTCGTCCTCTTCCTCGTCCTCGTCCTCGTCACCGTCACGAACGACAATGCCGACCTCGTTGCTAGCGCCCAGTACGTCCCAGCCGTAGTGTTCGCCCAGCCAGATTGCGGCTAGCCGTATCGCAAAGCCATCGTCCCCATCGTCCTCGGGCATCCGTAGCCGTTCGTCAAGTGCTACGCTGGTAACTAAAGTGAAGTACTGGCCCACGAACATGACGTCTTTAGTATTTGCTATGGTGTCCAATTTTTTCTCCTTCGTATTTTCACACTGACTCTATTATGCCACACCGTGGGGGCAAATAGCAAACCCCCCACCCTTTCGGGTGAGGGGTTGCCGTGGTCTGTCTAGCCGTGGCCGACGTGGTCGATGAACCACTCGCGTTTCTCAAGGTCAAAGACCGTGTACTCGTCTGCAAGGGTCTGGTCGTCATTTTCGTACCCGTGGCCGGAACGGATGAGGTCCTTCCCAATCTCTGACGCGTCTGCCGGTGTGTCAGCTTCTACTGTCACAGTCACCGGGACTTTGTAGTGCCCGGAAACTACCCAGTAGGCCATTATCGGGAGTCTTCCATGGAGACCACTGAGTTGTCAGACCCAAAGGTCAGGCCAGTGTGGATGATGAGCTGCCCATCGGCATCCTCGTCCAGTGTCGCGTCGGGGTAGGTGGTAATCATTTGGGCCACAAACTTGTGGATAGTCATAGGTGTCATTGTGTTCCTCTCGGTTGGTGTTATACATACTATACATGACAAAGGCCCCGAACGCAAATCCGGGGCCCTGTCTTTTTATTTACACGCCTGGGGGGACGGCCCCGGCCAGGCCGGTGGCTGACTCGAACAACTCCAGACCCTTAGCCCATTCTTCGGGGTAACCATCTGACTCTACGTTAGCTGAATCACCGTACGCGTCTTGCAAAGCGATGAGTAGCGCAGTGACCACCGCATCGTAGGGCTTCCTCGCGGTCTTACAAAAGTTGCCCCCATAGACTGATGCGACCCGCGGAACTCCAAATGTTTCGTGAGAGTCCGCCCCGTAGCCATTGAGTCGCACTGTCTCGTTGGAAACTTCCCAAGCGCCCAGTGTCTCCCCCAAGCCGTCTGCAAGCGCAATGCCAGACTCTTCCGCGTGGGTGATGATGCTCTCTGCCATGATGGTAAACTTTTTGTAGTTGATGTCTCTGGAAATTGCGAGACCCATTTCGCTGATGGTGTAGTAGTGGGTGTAGCCCATTTTGTGTCCTTTCGATTGGTGTTGCTTCTATTATGCCCTAAATTATGTCTCGTGTCAAATCGAGAATGTCCTTGGGATTTTCACAGCGGTGGGGTGGGAAAAGCCCCCCGCCTAAGCGAGGGGCTTGTCCGGTGCCTTGCTATTTCAAATCGAGCTTCGTCGAGGTGTTGGTGGAGACAACCGCCTCATAGATATCTGGGAAGGCGAGCAATTTGGTGTAGTCCATCGAGCGCCGTTCTTCCTGGCGCTGGCGAACTCGAACTACGCCCTCAATCGTGCCAACCTCAGCGTCACCGAGGATAGCGAGAATCTGGTCGCGGAGAAGAGTCTTCTCTTTTTCGAGAGCTGTCGTTTGGGTCCGTAGCGACCTGAGCTGGTTTACAATTTGCTGAGCCGAGCTGTCAAGTTCCACGGCCTGAGCGGTGGTGGTGGTGGTGGTAGTTACTGTAGTAGTCATTTTGTCCTTTCGTTGGGTGGTAATTCTATTATGCCCTAAATTGTGTCTTGTGTCAAATCGGGTGTGTCCTTGGGATTTTCACACCGATACCGAAAGACTGCATAGAAGCTGGCGCTCTTGCTGGTGTTGCAAGATTGGCAGAGCGCTTGCAGATTTCCTATTGAGTGGCGCCCACCCTTCGACAATGGAATAACGTGGTCTACATGGATGTTGGTTGTGGAACTGCAGTGGGTGCAGGGAGAGGATTGGATACGTTTGAGCTCTTTGGAGGTTATGGCGAAGATGCCGTTGTCTAGTCTATTGGCGCGTCGTGTGTGTCTAGCTTTTGCAAAGACTTCGGGATGGGATTTCTGGTAAGCGCGGGAGCGGGTGTTTTCTGCCTCCTTGTTCTGGAGGTGGTAGGCGCGTTTGTAGGCGTTTATCGACTCCTTGTTTTCTTGGTAGTAGGCGCGGGAGTTGGCGTTAAGCCTCTCCCTGTTCTGGAGGTGGTAAGCGCGGGAGTGGGCGATTATCGACTCCTTGTTTTCTTGGTAGTGGGAGCGGGCGGCGGCGGTTGCTTCCTCCCTGTTCGCCTGGTAGTAGGCGCGGTTGGTGACGGAGCTACACGCCTTGCACGATGACTGGAGCCCACTCTTGTGCCTTGCGCTCTTGGAGAAAGACTCAGCAGGCAAAATTTGACAACACTTGGTGCATGTCTTAGACTGGGGCATATCAGCTCCTTCAGGGCTGGTCATGCCCCCAGACGTTTGCGCGTCGTGGGGGTCTTCTTATGTACCCAGTATAACAGAAACCCCCCGCCCTAAGGCGAGGGGTTTTGTTATGAGCGAGGCAGGAGTAAAGGAAGTAAATCTCCCGCCTCGGCCATCTACCCCCGGTGGGCGAAACCGGGAGCCTGGTAGGACTACGCATTGCGCCGTCCTACCTGTGTCAGCACCCGAGCAGCTTCCCTGCCGATTTCGAGCGCTGAGTCTGTCGCAGAGTAGACATCTTGCATGACGGCCACCCCCGCGTTAGTGAGAGCCTGACCCGCCAGGACACCCCCGAATGGGAGCCAAAGCACCGCCACCCCATGCTTCCGACATTCCTCCATCCAATGTCTACGCCGTGGCATTTCGTCGTGCTTGAATTGTCCGTCGCTCGTGACGACCAAGAGCCTAGCGCCGTCACCGTCTAGCAAGTTGAGCGCACCGTCAAGAGCACGGAACCCCTCATCGAACCTCTCAGTCCCATCCCGAGCCGAGTACACAGAGACGTTTTTCAGGTGTTGGCCTGGCTTGAGTACGGGGAAGACCTCATTGCCAAAGTACACGCTTGCTGTGCGACCCTGTACTCGGCGTACAGCCTCGGACATTATCCACGCCGTCGATGCCATCGGCTCCATTGCAGAGCCCATCGAGCCGGAGATATCGACCATCATTCCAACGGTGAGTGTTGGTGTGTCCGTTTGCTTGCGCACCTTCCGACGCCAGGGCTCCACCTTCTGGAAGACGCCAACCGACTCCAAAGCCTTGCCCTGGATGAGTGCCCGCGTGCGGAGCCGTCCTGGGGGGAGAGCGCTGGACACCGTAGTCAGCCCACGCTCACGATACTTTGCCTTCTCGAGCCACTGTGAGATTACGACGGCAGCACGACGCTCTTCATCGTTCGGTAGACGCGTCTCGACCAAAGCTGAGTTAGTGCGCCCCGTGCCTCCGGACTCGGTAGTGAAAACTTTTTTGGCTGTGCTCTGGTTTACCTGGGTCTCCTTAGCTTTGCCTTCCTTAGCCTTGGCCTCTTCTTTCCAATTCTCAATTTGCTCCTGCTCCTGCAATTCCGTTTCACTGCCCGTGGCGCTCTCTTCCTTCGCCTCCCGCATAGCTTCACCGAGTGCTTTACCAAAGGCGCTTAGAACATCTTTCAGGCTTTCGGCGGAGTCTTCCCCTGCTTGGGGTTCGCCGTTTTCTTTGGACTTGTCGCTAACAAGTTTGGCCCACTTACGCGCCAGACCGTACAGCACTGGTTTGGCGTCGTTGTGGTCCGCACACTCACGAAAATCCTTAGCAATCTCTAAGAGCTTGCCCAGCATCTCTTCACCGAGAAAGTCATCTATCAGTTTGGTGATGTCGGCAACGTCCTTCGCCTTGAGAACACCTATCTCAACTCGGGTATGAATCAGCCCAACAAGCCATGCAGACTTTTGTGTGTCTGGCATATCTTCGTAGCCCTCGGTTGCGTCGGCTAGAACAATGTCCATCGCACAAGCGCGGAGAAAAGGTAGCGACCTTGGTTGCGCTTGCGACCCGTGGTACTCAATGCGGGACTCTTCAAGAAGAGTTAGCGCACGGTACTCTTCGGGCTCAAGAACGTCCATAGCAGCTGGCATGCTCCACCCAGAAAATGTTGCGTGGAAGGCTTCGTGGTACAGAGCGCCGATGGCGCGGGGGAACTCGTACTGCCCGGACCGGTGACTCAGGTCCCCAATCATTTCTGGTGTCACACCCTTGCCAAAAGCTACAGCCAGGTTCACCTCAATCTCGGCAAGCACTGGGTTGTAGCATGCGGGTGCACCGCCTCCGGCATTCCCCCCAACGTAAGCGAGCAGGTCTGTGCGACCCGACCACTCGTTGGCGAGCTCACCGAGTTGACGTCCCAGGGGGAGCCACTCGTTAGGCGTAGATTCTGCCCTGGTTGTGTCCTGCGAAAAATGTGCCATGATGTCCCTTTCGATTAGCCTGGTGCCCACCAGGTATGTGTTTATTCTAGTATACATTCTGGGTGTCTGTCAAGTTGGAGATGGGGGGAGAGGGAAAACACCCAAGAGAACCCTCTCCCCCCCTGTAAAGCGAAACCCTAGGGAAGGAATTACCTAGATTTTCGCTGGCTTAGCCTCTTCACCGAATGCTCTGGTGATAAGGTCTACAACTATGGCACGGTCAATCTCAGGAGCCGACGCGAGAATGTTCCCGATAGCAAACTGAGTACCAAAGACTCCGGCAATATCGCGGAATGCGATTAGCTCTCGCATCTGCGGTGCCCAGGACGTAAGTCCTTCGGCTTGCTTTTGGCTTAGCTTTTGGCCTACAGTCACCATGCTACTTGGGACCCCGAGCTTGCGAGCGAGAGACCAGTCCGTAGTCATTTCGGCTTGGATTGTGAACCTCGAAAGCAGGGCCTCGGACAACCGCACGCCAGGGGCGTTCGGGTTAGTCGCGGCAACTACAAAGAAGTTCGGGTGAGCCTTCACAGTTCCACGCTCAGGGTTCGCCGAGACTGTGATAGACCGGCGCCCATCCATGAGACCGTAAACAATCGAGAGGACCTTCGGGTCAATGAGACCAATCTCGTCAATAAAGTAGACTGCGCCCTCTTCGGCAGCTTTGACTAAGTCACCGTCAATCCACTCAAACCCCCCTGAGGGTGTTTGGATGTAGCCACCAAGCATGTCTGCCACCTCGGTGTCACCCGTACCCATCAGGGTGTAGGTGTCCTCGAAAGCAGCTTCGACCAGTGCGGTCTTACCACAGCCAGGTGCGCCGTACAGCATTGCGTACATTGCAGAAGCGCCTCCCTTGGTGTTCGCTAACGCCGTGGCCTCCCGAGCTTTGCGGAGAGTCATCACGTCGGAGTGGATACCCCAAGCGCGTCCGTAATACTCTTCGCCATTGGGACGAATAAAGCTAGTCTCGCCCTCAAGAACATCTGCTTCGGTGTTCCCACCCTTGCGTGGTTTCCGAGCATCGCCTGAGGCGCGGGCGACGTAGCGACCCTGGGGGGATACCAAAGCGTTGAGCCTCAGTGAGCCTGCTTCGCTAGTGTCCTGCGTCACAACGTCAATGATGCCTGCCCAGAAAGTTATTGAGCCTCCCAGGGTTTGATAGCGTTCGCGTAAAGTTTCGTTGATTTCCATAATAGTTTCCTTCCTATTCCTTTTCGGGTATTTCTACTGTGTAATCTGAAGCGTCTCGAACTAAGTTCACTCGATAGATAAGCTTCGTGGGTGTCTTGCCTGCTCTGACATCAGTCATATCTTTTTGAGAAACCTCAAGAAAGATAGGGCTCTTGTGGATTTCCCACTTGCCAGTTATTAGGGTGTCAAATAGCTGGGTAGCAAAGTCGAGGCGCTCCATGGCACTCTGTGCCCTGTGATTCTCGTCCTCGGGGTCTAGCCCCTCCACAGTAGTGCGGGGACGAACATGCGTGACTTTCCATTGCTTTTTGGGTGTGTCATGTGTAATCGCCCTGCGATAGATACTCGCGGCGACTTTGGTGCCGGACTCGTCGTACCCATCGGGGGTAATCAGAAACTGGCTCATAGCGCCTGGCTTGTGGAATTGCGCGTAAATCGCAATTCCCTGTACTTCCTTTACACTGTCTAACATTGGGTGTCTCCTTCGTTTGGGTGTGCATAAGTATTATTGCATCTATTGGTACTAAAGTCAAATCCAGTCTTCGTCGTCATCCAGGTACGCGTTCAGGTGTAGCCCTTCGACTGTGTCTGCGACTGTGCGCTCAAGTCCATTGGGGTACGTCTGGACGTAGTCCCAGTCCCCATCGTTAGCCTTCTCAATAGCTTCGACTGCCGTAGGGATAAAAACTGGGTGGACAGCTGGGTAGTGATTACTTTGAAGGTGCATGTACAGCGCGTTCTCCAAAGAGATGTCTGCCCCTACCAGTTCTGATGTTGCCATTGCCTGCATGTTGCCCATAATGTACCTTTCGTTTGGTTGATAATTATATAATAGACTAATTCTTCACGGAATGCAAATCTAATATGCGAGCTACCTGGATTTAACTTATTTAAAAAGGGTGGACTAGTGACAACTTTTTGATGTACACAGCAGCCGCAAGACTCCTTGATATTTTCACAGTAGCAAAAGAAAAACCCCCCGCCCTTTCGGGTGGGGGGCTTTCTTGCCGGGCTACTCCATCGAAGAGAAGTCCAACCCGTACTCTGTCTCAAGCTTGTTGCGAATAAATACTTGGTCCGCATCCTGCTCATAACTTTCGGCCAACAGACGGGCCACCCTGGAACGCTCGCTACCCAGCACCCGGTCGATAATTTCCCAGTCAAGGTCGCTCCACACCGTGGTGTCCATTACCAGGATGCCATCGGCATTGCCGTAGCTTCCGTCCTCGGTAAAGTAGCTAAGGGTTTTCTGTGCTTCGGTCATTCTTGTTCCTTTCTATTAGTTGGTTATACGAGATTGTTGCTTAGGATTAAAAACTCACGCACTGCCCAATCGGTTGGTGGGTTCGCCCTGGGAGGGCAATCCGCATAGGGTGCCGTATTGGGGTAGCTGTACTGTGCCCGGTTGCAGTGACACGGTTTCTCGGGAAACTTTGTGTCCAGGTCATTGTGGCCAGTAATTACTCCCCTAGTCAGGGACACCCCGTCGAGTACCGCACCATAACTGATTTGCCCTGGGACACCGCGACGAGGCAACCGCTCTACATAAGAGTTGAAAACTGCACCGTCATAATCTCGCGACCACGCCATAATCCACCTTGTAACCTCATCCGTAAAGTGCTCAATAGATTTGCGGGTGTAAGTATGGTTTGTGAAGGTGAGGCCTATGGAGTGCAAAGTGGTGGGCCTCTCCGCGTACACCCCCGGGAACTGAAACTCTAGTGCGGAGCGGAAGTGGTCATTCTGTGCAACAGTGCCTAGGATTTTGATATCCCACATTACGTCGATGCTACTCATTTTTCTCCTTTGTCGTTGTTGGTTGTGTATAGTTTAGTCTAGGGTAATGTCATTTGTCAAATCAGAGAAGTAGTCATCGAAAAGTTTTATCTCCTTCTCTTTTTTCTTCTCCGCATCTATGAGCGCCAACTCGAAGTCGACCCGGTAGATTCTTACTTTACCCTTGGCATCAAAGCTTCGGGGAACTAACCGGAGAACCCGGTCGGTTGCCAGAGCTGCGTACAGCTTATCCCTCGGCACCCCTAGCCTTTTTGATATCTCTGCTAAAGGCATCGGGGCGAACCGATTACTCTCGGTCAAGGAAGACCATCTCGATGCACGGTCCCAGGTCTGAATAAGATTGGCTGATAACATCCTCAACCATCTCTTCGACCAGAGCCTTCGTCATCTCCTCTTGGTCCATGCCATCGAACTTGTCGTAGTGCTCCTCGTCCAAGTTGTACTCAAACGTGATTGTGCCTCTTGCTATTCTTGCCATTTTATCTCTTTTCGTCGTTGTTGGTAAACAGTAACACACATTGTACAGAATTGCAAATGGAAAGCAAAAAGCCCCCCGGTGTGGTGGCCGGAGGGCTAGGTGCCATTCCTACTACATGCTGAGGTCTACGGTCTCCTCAGCGGTCTCGAGCATGACAATCTTTGTTTCCGGCTCCGAGGGGCTCCATTGGGCGTCTACGGTTGACTTGCTCTTAACCTCAGGGATGCCAACGAACCTTGCGTACAGTTCGGCAGTCTGGCCGTTCTCGTTCCGGCCCTGGCCCGAAGCCTCAAAGGCACCGGCAGGCTCAAACGCTTTCAACCTACCCTGACGCATGTGCGTCACGCTGCTAGGGTTAACATTTCTGGCAACCACAGCCCACTCGCCCGGGTTGGCACGGAGGGCGTCAGCGATGCTGGCCCAATCTACGTTGGACCGTTTATACCGCACAGGGTGGGGGGGCTCGGCCCACTCCACAAGCTGTGCCTTCTCTTCTACTACGTTTTCAATATCGTTAGTCATTATGTTTCCGTTTCTGTTGGTGGACTTTCTGTCCGTCTAATTAATACTATAGAACGTGTCAGCCTGTTTGTCAAGTCGACAGTGTACATAAGAAAAGCCCCGGTCTCCCGGGGCCTTTACTTTTTTGCTGAACCCTAAACGATAACCAGGCCCAGCTCCTTGGCGTACTCCTCACGGGTTACACCCGCTTGCAGTGCGCTCTCATCAAAGCTGACCTCGCACGTGTCGCACAGGTCCGAGTTGGCCATAGCGCGTTCTTCGGTGCAGTTTTCACAAATTCTAGATGACATTGCATTCTCTTCTCTATTGGGTTGATAAACCAAGTATGACGTATAAACGGTCAAATGTCAAACTGAGATGCGCTTGCCGTTCCTTGGAATTTTCACAGTAGCCCCGAGGTGGGGAAGTTATTGTATTGTTTACATTTGAAGGTTTACGCGGAAGCATGCGGGCTGTTTCTGAAGAAAAAGTTGTCACTAGTTGGGACGTGTATTCATTTGACTACAAACTCCCTTGCGGGCAAACACACCTACCGGCACTTTTATTTGGGGGGTGCCCATACAGACTTAGGTATAAGTGTGTACGGAAGGCAGGCCGCACGGGGAGCTGGTGGCAAAGTTATTGCCTTGTTTCCAGATGGCTAACTTTCGTGTCACCGGTTGGTGCTAAAGCCGATACTCGTCCGTCATAAGTTTGCTACCACAATGGGGGCATGGCCCCAAATCGGGCCGGTACAGGCGGAGACACCAAAAGCAATCTTTTTCCCTATCGTCGGTCACGGGGTCACAACCCCCGCCAGAAGGTCGGCAATCCTGCGGGCCTCACTCGCTCTTGCGGTTACACGGATGTGCTCTACCCGGGTACGACACAGTGGTACGTCCTTTGCGAGCCGGTCTGCAAGCTCAGTGGCTAGTTGCACTATCTCGCCGGTTGTCATGGCCCGCCCAACTCGTCGTCAGTAAAGTCATCCGTTACTACGGAGTCATCTTCGTGCTCGTTGAACCCGGAGTTCTCGCCGGTATCTAGTTTTGGCATGGACTTCGTCCCAGCGGGCTCTTTTATGGTGTCGTGGGACGTTGGGACGACGGTCAACTTCGCAACAACTTCTTCTTCTGCGCTTGCCGCCGCGGACTCTTCCTCGTCAACAACCTCAGCATCTGTTATCTCGTCCTCATTCTCTTCTCCGAGAATGCGCTTCGCTGACTCGACACCATCCGCGAGCCGCTTGAGACGCTCGGCAATAATAATTCCAGGGGTACGACCGTCCGTTACCTCCACGCCAACATCGAGTTCGGTACCGCCACGGACACCAGCGCGGTCAAGTATCTCCGTGGTCGCCTTCAGACGAACAGGCTCGGATACCGCACTCTCCATAAGTTCCTCAAGAGTGTCTACCGCATAAGGGGCAGCTTGAACGAGCTTACGGCGGGCCCGTTCGATATCCTCGCCGGGCTTACGGTGGGCGCCAAGGTGCATCCGACAAAAACCAGAATCCTTTATCCGTCCTGAATGCCAAAGCATGCAACGAAGGCCGTCAGATTTTACGGTCACACACCGGCCAGGCTGAGCTAGCGGGGCACGGTTAGGAGAACTCGGGCCGCCTTGTCTCTGCTCCTCCATATATTTGCGGGTAGCTGAAACAACCCACGGGGGAGTCATCTTTAGAGCCTCGTCGTCGATAATCAAATCCAGGCCGCTTAAGTAATCCGAGTTCTGAGAAGAGGGGTCAACCAGAAGGGGAGTTTTTTGGCCCATGCTAATCGTGCGCCGTTGCCGTTGCTGCTCCTCAGAGCGCCCGGCAATCATTCCCGTCGGCTGACCCGTGCTGGAATATACGCTATCCCAACTTAATTTCGCTGCTCTTAGGACTTGCCGGTTAGCGAAGGTGTCATCGACGACGCCCTTTTCATGCTCAAGCAAGCCGAGAGCGCTGAGGTCGGGCCGCATGTCAATCGGTGCATCAAAAGCCGGTTCACTAGTTTCATCGTCTGTTTTCTCAGGCTCAAAATTTACAATGTCGCTCATCGGTTTCCTTTAGCTAGGAAAGCCCACGCCTGAGTTATCTCAGACGTGGGCTATCGAAAGTTGTTACTACTTGGCAGCTGGCTTTTTAGCCGCTGGCTTTTTTACTGCGGCCTTAACAACCTCAACAACTTTGGGACGTGTAGTTTCGCCAGCCATAGAAGGTCCGTATGACGAACCGGCTTTTGCGGAACCCAATGAAGTTACAATGGAAAGTACTGTGGCACCAAGTGCAATGCTCAAAGCATCGCCCCAAGGCATGTTCACAATGCCAACGGCAGATGCACCGAGGGCTGAGCCAAACACCTGGAAGAAGGTCTTGACAGCGCGTTCCGCTGTAGCCTTCAGGTAATCAACGTCGAAAAGCATAACTTGTCACTCCTTAGTGGTCGATATGTTCGACCTAATCACAGAGTACAGCACCACTCGGACGAATTTTTCAGCGTGTGCAGAGAGCTAGCAGCTTTTCCTAACAAATCGTGATTTCTACTAAAACGTAAAAACCCCCTGCTTCCCATATAAACAAAGGGAAGTAGGGGGTTTTTGGGTGCTTAGGTCATGATTTAGACTACAAAAACTAAACTGCTTTCCGTTTGGCTGTTCTAGTCTTCTTCTTCTTTTTCTTTTTCTTTTTGGTGGGGGACGCAAAAGCAAGCCGAGCAACTTCTTCGGTTGACAAAACAACCGCGATAGGTGCAGAGGCAGTAATCATCAACCCAACGGCAACCGAGTACGCACTCATTTCAGGAGTCACGCCGTCTAGTGTGTGTGCGATATTCGCGGCAACCGAGAGTGAGGCCGACACCCACAAAGCAATCCGAGTTCTGATTACGGGCTCACCTCTGTGCCTAAACACAAAGTAGCTAATCGTGTAGGCAAGGATTGCAGCATCAAGAAACAACGCGGGGAGCCACGCAATAGACGAGGGCAAGTTGGTTGTCTCAAGTGACACTCCCCAGATTCCAAAGAACGAAACGATGAAGGAAGACACCATGAGAATGAACACAAGGAACAAAGCAAGACTAAGAACTTTCGGTGTGTCAGGGTTCATTCGTGTTGCTTGCGGTTTCGTCGTCCCGCGACCTGGCATAGCTAGTCCCAGCAGGTTTTGCTTCCCCTTTGGCTTGGCTTGGGCTACGGCTACCTTCTCTGGGTAGTCAGCAACTTTGTTAGCTTCCAATTTCTCGGCTTCCATTTCAGCTACCAACTCTGGACCGGGTGTATCAACTCCTCCACCCACGGCTTCATTCTGTGTGGGTCGAGGTGTGGTCTCGAGGTCGTACTCGTCTGCCGGGTCCGACTGGAACGGCACAACATTGAAGATACCGTCCACAGGTGGTGCGGGTGGTGGTGCAGCAGGGGGCATCGGTGTTCTGCCCTCCTCATTAAGTTTCTGAAACTCCTCGTTGCTCATGGCCATTATTTGCTCTCCTCTTTGTAATAAGTTTCTACTGGGTTGTCAATAGCAATTTCGACTTCGTGTAGCGCTGTGTCAAAATCTTTGCTGATGAAAGTTTTTCGGAAGCCCGGCATGTACTCAGCGTCCACCACAAATGCTTTGCCGGGTTTCACGTTGGTCGCAAGGAATACGATTCGTTTTGTCATCGTATCTCCTAAATGCTGTCGGCGCAAGGTTGGCAAAGAAAATAATTCCATCGACCAAAGAGTGGGTCTTCCACCATTTGGAGTCCGCCGGCCTCTGAACCCCCGAGGGAGTAGATGGTCGTGTTCTCTTTGGCACCACACCTTTTGCAATCCATCCCCGTGCCCATCCACTCAGCCGTGATGTCTTTCATGAATGCTGAGGTCAGTCCTTTGATGAGTGCATGGTCTGCCCCTGGTCCTGTACTTTTTTGCAGGAAGGGCCGAAGGTCAGAGACCTTGAGCGTCGGGATGTATTCGGAGCAGGAGCAGTCCATTGCGTTGGGCCGACACGATGCGGAGTCCGCGTCAATGTAGTGTCGCCCCTCGGGGTGGCCACACGAGCAGATGTGTCTCGTGGTGATTTTGTTGCGTCGAGAGGCCAACCACTTGTCGGTGGCCTCTTTGGGGTCGAGCCCCATATCTCTCAACATTTGTTCGGCGTTACTTGGTGTCGTCATACGTTATACCTTATCGTGATAGTTACCTCGTGAGCGTTAGTCGAGTACTCAATGCGTGGTAGCGAGTTCCCCACCGTTGGCGTGACTACCCCCAGGAGCGATTGGATGACCGGGTCGTGCTCGCTGTTGTAATTTGGATTGGACCCGTAAGTTTTTTTTGCGGAAGCGGTGGCCACCTCAAACAATTCGTTCTCCAACTTCCGTTGATATTTTCTTCCGGTGTGCAGCCAACGGAAAGCTATGGTGTTGATGACCCACAAAAAAATTACTATCGAAGCGATGGCTATGGAAAACCACAGCCCAGCTGTTGTCGTTGTTAGTACATTAAATAAACTATCCATGTCATTTTTCCTTTCTATTAGTCCTAGCGGTTCTGCCTAGGTCAACTACGTATCCGAGACTAGCACACTATTTTTTGATACACTACCACACTCAACACTATTTTTTTAGTACACCATACACTATTTTGACTATTTTAGACTATATTTCCTTAACCCCCGTAACGCAAGCCAGAAAATACTCAACCTATGGTAAATATAGTCTAAAATAGTCATAATAGTGTATAGTCGGATAGTGCATAGTGTACCTTTTTATAGTTCTACTAACAACGAAATCAGGTGTTTTTCTATTACACCTACTAAAAAGTGTTAGTAAGATTGAGCCCAAAAAAATTCTTACTAACAACAAATAATGGCCCCAAAAATTCTTACTAACAACAAATTCCACTCCCAAAAATTCTTACTAACACTTTTTAATGCACCCCCCCGACCATTATTTGTTGTTAGTAAGAATTGCTCGGAGCGGAATTTGCTGTTAGTAAGAATGAGAATCACGAGAAAAAGTGTAAATAAGTTATTGACAACTGTAAAGAATAACTTATTTAGTCACCCCATTTCCCCCTGGCTAGCTTTTTTCGCTCCGATAAGGTACAATAAAACTCAATCACGAAGGGAAGGAGAACACAGTGCGTTACTCGGTAAAGACCACACTTGCGATTACTGGCACTCGCTCCGACGTTGCAAGTCTAGAAGAGTTTGTCGGCAAAAACTACTCCCTACCGACCGGTAGAAACCACACCGAGGTCACCTACACCGAGGTCACCAGTCCTATTTTTTCCCTGTGGAACATTTTGTCCCCTCCCAGAGAAAGCCACCTGGAATACATCGCTGACCGCGCCAGTTGGCACGTCAAGCTCTGGGGGACCACGACCGAAGCAACCGAGGTCAAAGTAGACAGCCGAGCCGAGAGCTCAATTAGTATTTCTTTTAACACCGCGTGGTCTACTCCCTCCCTCGCTATTGCTACTTTGTCTTCCAATTTTGAAAACCTCTATATCAGGAGTCAATCATATAACAGGACTAATGGCTTTAGCGAGTATGCAGAGTACTCGGCAGGTAGAAAACACTTGATAAACTCAGACGCAATTATCCCCGCCTCACACAGGCAATTCGAGAGGCAAAACGGATTTGGTAGCTGTTCTTGCCGTGAAGCGAACGTTGCCTATCGTCTCTCAATTAATTATGCTGTTGACTGTGTGAGGTTCCATGTCGATACAGGCGTAGCACTCGACTACTTTGACACAGCGAGTAGATGCCTTGAGGAGGCTCAATGACTTCAGCATTTCCTATTTCTGTTCCTGTCCATAATAAATTGACTGTCATTGCCGAAGCCTCTTATATGCAAAGAATACAAAAACAACTCGGGCACTCGGGCACAGCCTCCCAAGTTTTTAGTCTTTCGAGTATTATTTCTAATCCTCATGAGTCCCTACAAACCGAGTGGCGCATGAAACATTGGGGCGTGGCATACGAGGTTGAGAATGTGCGTGTTGAGCTGGCACTAACAACTAGGTGGATAATTCGGTTCGCATCTAGGGACCAAGGCCCAACAAAAGCACTCGCTACGCTCTCCCGAAAGTACCGCGAAGCTACTTTTCGGAACATCACATATGGCAATGATGGTTCAGGGTCAAGCACAAGTTTTCTTTGCGGACTTTCGCCTGCCCCAAATTATTGGGGCCCATCTACCAGCCATAAGGAGTTTCAGAGCGTTGCAGGTGAAGACTCTTGTGATTGTAATTATATGATAAACCCCAGAGGGTTGTATCCGTATATTGATTGTAACCGCCCAGAGATTTCTACAGACCAGGCATTAGATGAGTTCGAAAAATCTAGCAGCTTAGTGTAGAATATCTACCAACAACGAAAGGAAAGATTATGGAAGAATCGGAGCAAGAAAAAGTGTCAATATCCTCTAAAGAATTTAAGGAATTCTGTGTAGCCGAAGCGGTTGTGGGTTGGTCGCACCGATGGGACAGTCCCGATTGGGAAGAGCCAAAAGACCCACCTAAGATGGTTAAGGCGCTCCTTGAGCATTCGTTTGACTCTATGGTTTATTCGCTGGCAGCTGTCACGGACCTTGGGCTTGTTTTCGAGGATGAGGATGAGGATGAAGACCAGAGCCCAGGGGACGGCTCGGTGGTCGCACTGAGCACTATCTCTGTCACCACGAACGACGACCTGATGGGGATTTTATCTGTCGGCCACATTCGTGAGTGGTTGGCACGGGTTGACAGTTTTGGAATCTCTGACACAGCCACAGTTTACGGCGCTCTTGATTTGAGTGTGGAGTCAGAAATTGAATCCAGTAAATTTGAGGATGGCGTTCTTACTACTCGCCACACAGGACCACACTATGACGCGTGATTGGGAGACGGTAGAGAGTATCCTCCTAGACCTCGGAATTTTGAGGGCTTCTCTTACGGAGAAGGCGGGTGACACTGAGAGCATGGTCTTGGGTCTTGACCTTGCTATATCTATGACCTCGGGTGAGATTATGATTAACCCGGAAACTTACGGCCACGAGACAGATGTTTTTTTGTTCTAGGACTTGACATTCCCAGGTAAGTTCTGTAGTGTAGAAACTGCACACGGTAGCCCTTGTGTCGGATTCCATTATCCGTTCTTTCTATAGTTGGTTGACAGATTGAACCCCCCTTAATTCTGAAAAGAATAGGGGGGTTCTTTCTTTCTAAGGAGTGCTACAATAATAGTAGGCACACAAAAGTTTCCTTACCCGACATAGGAAAAGGAAAAGCGTCTGGTTTTTATACCAGGCGCTTTTCCCTTTACAGGTAAGTGCGTGAGGAGTGGTTGCTGTCTTGTCTGTTA
>Ga0307983_1000407_pt1 | contig 22170 bp, 18 predicted proteins | sample OrgLakmetagen991_FD_201845 | JGI IMG/M metagenome (GOLD analysis project Ga0307983, IMG submission 201845) | Saline water microbial communities from Organic Lake, Antarctica - #991 | ecosystem: Environmental > Aquatic > Non-marine Saline and Alkaline > Saline | place: Antarctica: Organic Lake...
ATAATTCTTCCCCTTCTTCCAGTTCAAGTTCAAACTCATCATTTGTTTCTATTCCACTTTCACTTTCACTTTCTTCATCTAGTGATTTTTTACTTTGTGTTTTAGTTTTAGATTTAGATTTAGATTTAGATTTTGTCGCACTTATTGTTTCTCTTTCTTCTTCGTCTTCATCTAATAACTCTTCACCTTCGCTAAGTTCGAGTTCAAACTCCTCACCTTCTTCATCGCTACTCTCTAATTCTATATTACTATCGCTATCACTATCATCACTATACCCTTTTGCTTGATTTCCAGTATCATCATCATCATCCTCTTCATCACTCCCTTCTTCTAATAATCCAATAAGTCCATATTCATCATCTAACCCTTCATCATCATATGAAATACCGGTATCATTTAAAATAAAGTCTTCTTGTCTCTCTAGTGCCAATGAAATTTTACTATCTCTATCAGGTGTTATATCGTCTTCATCTTCTTTCAAAGAAGAATTACATAGTTTATTAATCAATGAAGATTTTACAGGTATTCCTTTTATATCTTGTGTCATTTCTATTAATACATTAATATATATTGTGATTACATCCACATATTTTACGTTATTAATACTCCCCACTGTTATAATAATATTATTGTTGAATTTCTCTTTAATAATTGTCACAGGAAATCCTGGATTACTCTTTATTTTCAATTTACGATTCTCATAAAGTTGTTGTTCAACTTGTATATTTCTCATCCAGTTGGCATATTTATTTAATGCCTCATCATTGGATAAATCAAAATTTACCTTCAACTGGTCTATTAATTCCGTTTTTTTAACACCCATATTTATCAATTCAGTAATATATGCTTCTATACTGTCCATTTTATTAAAGTAACTAACACGTTTATATCGCATCTGTATATTCTTCTTTAAATTCCCCTCAATTACATTAAATAATGCGGAAAAACATTTATATTTGTTGACATCTATATTACGTTTAATTGGTAATTTATATACGTAATCCATACTATCAATGGAAATATTTTCTCTGTTAAAACCATTAAATAGATCTATTGTATATCCATGTTCTATTAGATATAATTGAATATCAGTCATTAATTTATCAGTATATTCTTTAAATAATCCTTCTAAAATATCAATACTTAATAACGTCTTCGTTTCGGTTTCAATTTGTATATCTAGGTTCTCAAATAGGGTAATAATCATAGGTATGTTATATTTATTCTCTCCATAAGAACCATTTATATAACATGCTACACTTTTCTGCTTAGCAATTGTATTACGCATACGAATAATAGTGGCTTTATTCAAATATGGTATTTTTTTACCATTTATTGCCGTTTTATTAGAGTAAATACGATATATTTTTTCCCTTCCCATACCAGGGTTATATTTGACAAATGGTATTTCTTTATTTGTTCTAATAAGTTTAAATAATATTTCCAACGGCATCAATAGTTTATTGTTTTGATGGAGAGTACACCTTATTATTTTTACACCTTTTTCAATGTATCTCTTAGTAGTATCTTTTCCTTCATTATATAATTTTTCATTTATTGTATTCAATAATATAACTTGTTGATTTCTTTTATTAAATGATTTTGTTATTTTCGCCTCGTTTTCTTTTATTAATTGAGAACGCTTTTCTCTCCATGATGCCTCATTATTTATTTCATTATCTAATAATAATGAAAAGTATATTTTAATAGTTGATTCAATTGATAAATCATAATCTTTCATATAGTCTATCACTTTATCCACAGTAGAGAGATATATATTTTTTTCATATAGGTTTGGATAATCAAGAAGTAGCAATTTATTTTGGGTGCTTATTAAATTATCACTATTATTCACTAGTAGATTATCATAAGTTATTGTATCAAATGGGTTTGTTGCAACTGGATAAGATGCCTCTCCATAAAATTTTTGTCCTATTGGTATCTTTATAACCTTCTCATGTTGATGGATATTTAATCCAATAATATCATTATAATTATATGTTTCTTTCTCTAAATTTAGTTTTTCAATATTAATATCAGAAAAATTAAGGATATAATCTATAAGTCTTGTTTGTGTAATCTCTAATTTGCTATTTTGACTTAACTGCTCAAATATAGAATCATTCAAGAATTCCTTTTTAATCAACCCGAATAAATATATTTCTTCAAATGAAAATGTATTCTCTGTTGCTTTTAATATTTTTCGTTTTATGGTGTCAATGTTATCATCAATTAGGATATAATCATTAATCATATATACCCGGTATTTTGCCTTTCCAGTAATTTCTATTTCACGATAATTCTCCATACCAATATCTTGTTTATAGTCCTCTATATTGTCTGTTATATCTTTCTTATAATCCTGGATTTCATCAGTATATTTAAATATATATATATCAGTTACACCATTTTTATCCAGGTTTAATATTCTAAAAATATCAGGCATTTCTATATATGTATATATATACTACATTAAATAAATATTTTATATACTTTATACCATTATTTAATATATTGGGAGTTTATTGGGACAACATATAATTATATAGAATTAAATATTCGTTATTAAAATACTAAAAGGGAATAATTCATTGGTCTGTATTTATTGTTGAAAAATAAACATAAACATAATTTTATAATCATATAAAGATATCAATTAATAAATATATAAATATCTTATTGTATGCGATTTAATATTATTGTTGGAATGTGTAAAGGTGGTGGTATTGGGTTAAATGGTTCTTTACCTTGGCATTTTAAGAAAGATATGAAGTTTTTCCAGAAAAATACAACAGGTATTGGAAATAATAAAAATGCGGTTATTATGGGTCGCAAAACATGGGATAGTATCCCTGTAAATTATAAACCTCTAAAAAATAGAGACAATATTATATTAACACGTGTCCAAAATAAAGAAGAATATCCTAGACCTCAAATAACTGACATTATTAGAGAGAATATGTATTTTTTTCCTGATATTGATAATGTATTTGAATTCTGCTATAAAAGGGATTATCATGATGTGTGGTTTATTGGTGGCGAAGAAATATATAGACAATTAATCCCCTCATTAGATACTAAAATTAATAATATATATATTACTATGATACACAAGGATTATGTTTGTGATGCTTTTTTTCCTATTACAAATAGAATGTGGGGGGCAAATTTCTCACAGAAAATTATTAATATAGATAGTGAAAATAGTGTTAAATTGACTTTCATAAAATATAAAAATGAATTATTAGAATGAATTTATAAGAATTTCATTTACGCATGTTATCATTCATTATTCATTATTCAATAATATATAATGTATGTTATATATTATAGTATATTCATTGTATGGCATATGATCCAAGTTACGACCCATCACAGATATTAAAATTTAGCGAACAAGAAGTTTTACATGGTAAAAATAGAGCTGGAAAATCATTAAAAGATATAATTAATGAAATATTATTTATAAGATATGATGAGAGAGGTATAAGGACACATATAAGAGGCAGTAAAACGAAAAAGAAAAAGAGCATTAAATACAGATTTGTCAAAGATAAACCAGAACCGCGTTTTGGAACTAGTGACGGGACAACTGGATTATCATATAATACAACAAATGACGATTTTAAAGGGTTGCCTGAATTTGAACCTATTATGACAGATGATGATTATGTAATTACTGATGTTGAAAGTGAAAGTGACAGTGCAAGCGATATTGACAGTGAGGATGAAAGTGATAGTAGGAATGTTTTAAAATTATTAGGTTATAAGGATCAAATGAAACCTGTACCTAATAAGTTCAACACATTTTGTAGAAAAGTCATCTATAGGAGTTATGTTAAGGATATATTATTTAATATAGGGAAACAAGGTGATAAAAATAAGTATACGTATATATATTTTTTATTAGATATTCCATTACAAGGTGGTAAAAAAAATAATAAGAGAACATTGCGTGTAAATAAAGATAAAATTATTACAAAGAAAAAGGGACAAACTAAATTTAGAAAAACGAGAAAAACAAAGGGATTGAATAAATTGAAGAAAATAGAAAGAATAGAGAGAATAAAGAAAAACAAAGGAGGTATTAATATAAATACACAAAAGGGTGGTATGGATTTAGATTTATTTGATAGGATTGATTTGCTGGAAAGGGGTAAAATACGTGGATATATGATGACACACGAGACATCTCAGGTTTTTAAAGTACTTACTATATGTAGTGCTCAGCATACCAGGATTATTTTACGCGGTTCAAAAGATAGCAAAAAAGGGTTTGGGAAACACTTGATGCAATTTATAATTGATAAAATGAATAATAACCCTCGGATAAAATATTTATACCTAGACGCACTTGTTGAAGCTGCACCATATTATACACAATACGGTTTTATTTTACTTCCTAATGGAGAGAAAATATTAAAAATAGGGACAAGTAGATATAGAGAATTATACGATCAGCAGAAAACATTAGTTAAAAATATTGGTAAATCTAAAACTAAAGAAGATTTAAACTCTTTATTTGGGTATTATCTAAACTGCGGAGAAACTAATTATACAGAAGATAATTATTTTAATAATTGTATAGATGACGGATTTTTAATGGTTTTATATTCCAATAAATACCTACAGGGTAAAGCCTAACTACTAATATTTTATACATATAAAAAATAATTTTATTTATATGTAATTATCTCTATAATATGTATGTATTTATGTGTTTATTGTAATCATTTCTTAATATAAATTCTTAATATTATTTTCTTAATAATTATGTAACTTAACATACTCTTATTCCACCACTTTCAAGTGCCAACTCAAACATATTAATATAACAATTTAACATTCTCATAAAGAATTTCATATCCCACTCATTTACTAATAAATTAATTTTATCACTAAAATTTTCTTTTATATCTTTAAAGATTAAATGAAGAGAATTGATAATTTCACCTGTAATAAATCCATTATATGGGGCTGTATTCGTATCTGGTAAAATATATGGAAATTTTGAACCATAAATTAGTTGACATTTTTCTACAAAATCACCATTTGACGAATAACATGTACCAATTCCATCTGTCTCTGTTTCTTTTGTTGTATAATACATTATATTTTTTTGCCAATCAATCATAATTAGTTCTTCTTGAAATTCAGGCTCTACGTATTTTTCCCCTTTTTTAAGACATTCTTTTTTTTTATCGAGATTGTTACAATAATTTTCATCATAATCATTTCTAAGATTTTCTTCCCATTCATATGCTTCATCAGTAACCTTATATTTTTGAGGGATTACAAAATCTTGCTTAATTCTATTATATCCAATACCTTTCAACATCATAAATAATGATTTTTCGCTCATATTAATACTATCATCATTAAGAATATTTAAATATTTTTCTTTATCAACAACTTCTTCTTGTACTGACCTGTATTTTTTAGGTACTGGTTTAATACAAACATTAGAATATCCTGTATAATCTACACCCATAATATAGATATATATATATTTGTTATTAAGTATATATATATATATCTATAGTTCAATTTTTTATTCCAGATATTATAAATCAAAATATGGGTTATCAGTCAGTTTCATCCCACAATATTCTTTCGGTTTTTTTTTATAATCTTCTGGTTCATATATTCCTATTTTCTTTGCTTCTTGTAATAAGAATTTAAAGTTTTTCCAAAATTCGTCTTTATGTCCGATTGATTTCGTTCCCACATGTGATAACTCGTGTATTGCTACAAATGTTAGAGTATTCTCATCTATTAATTTCAATCCATTCTTTTTTTTCGTAACACAGAATGCCATTTTCTCTCCCTTATTCTCACTATATGCTGTATGAACGCTTGTTGGTAGCGTCTCACTTATTTTTTTTGGATTAAAATTATCTACTAATCTTGTAACGTTTTCTCTATCTGGGAAATTTATTTTCATATGTTCAACAAGTTTTTTTAATTTCATAGTAACACGTGCTAATAAATCGGCAACTAATTGTATTTTATTACTTTCACGCACACAATATTTATTACCATCTTCTGTTGAAATAATACATTTTAAATTGAACGCGTCTGATTCTAAATATGTTTTTAGTGCTACACCTACTATTAATATAATTATAAAATACATCATTATATCTTCTCCCTTCATTTGTATATATTTTTATTAGATATTGTTATATAAAAATATATTTACTATTATGTATTATATAGGGGTTTATACTGCTTCTATATATGTTTTATTATAATTTGTTATTATCTATATCAAATATAATCCCTAAATTAGATACTAAATATTTTGGAAATTTTGATATGTTTTTATTTCTTTGGTAAACTCTTAGTTTTTTTATTTTTTCTTAAATTGTGTTTTTTTTGTGTCTTTGATTTTTGTGTCTTTGATTTATGTGTTTTTGATTTTTGTGTTTTTTTGTATCCTTTGGCTGAATTGCGTGTTTTTGGTGTCATTGTTTTAGTAAGTCTTCTGGACGTTCCTCCAACTAACCCTAATGCCAGTTCTTCTCTAATCTTTTTTTGTTTTTGTATTAAAGTCAATCTGTCTGATATTTCTTTTTCCAATTTTTCTATGCTATCTTGGCTTTTTGCACGCTTAAGTGCATTTCTTGTATTTTTATTAATTAATACTAATATCAAATTAATACGGTCTATAAAATCAAGTTTTTTTTTAAGAGTTTTATCTTTTATATAGTCGTGTATTGTTGTTTTAGTGCTGTTAAGTAAATCTGACGCAATTAATTGTTCTCTCAACATACCTGCGGGTAATCCCTTTGTTCCCATAAGTGATCCAGTTTTACTTTTATTATCAGCCATTATATATTATTATTATATAATATTATATGATGAGATTTTCCATTATTTAATTATTATATTTTGATGTAAAATTTTATAATAATATTTACATCTGACCGCTACCTATTTCTAGAGGTCGTCTATTTATATCTGGAGATATGGTTGTGTTGTTCCATGGTCCAACATCTTGTTGTGGGTTTGCTGGTTCTGAACGCAATTGTAAGTTAGCGTTGCGGAGAGAAGAACTCACTGTATTAATACCGATATGATAACCTGACTGTAATAGATTAACATTCTGTAAGTCACCATTACCCATTGGGTTCAATTTTGCCCATTCGCTATTCTCGTCTTTTGGTAGTAATTCAGCCGGGTCTACTACTTGTTGACGTCCACACGATGGAGGTAATCCTTGGGAACTAGTTTTAATACCATTTACATTTTCAGGTTCTGAGTTTTGTCCTAAAGGTTGGCTTGAAACCGGGTTACCCGCGGTATTAATCCTCATATCCTGACCTGGTGCGGTAGGTGGATTATAAGAGCCTTGTGGTGCTTTTCCTTCTGGAACAGTGGTATATTGGCTCATTTTATCAACTATTGATGATTTACCCGATGAATAATTATATAATGCATATCCTAAAACTAAGGCGGCAATAAACATTAATACATGGGATGTTTCTACAGTTTTCAACATTTTTTTAAAGTTCATTATATAAAACTAGTGATAAAATATTTTTATTAAATTTATGTATTTAAAACAATTTAATTATTCATCTAAATCTGTGTTTTCGTCTAAAAATGACATATCATCAGTATATGATGCGTCGTCAAAGTCTGACATATTATCGCTTTCTGAATCATCATCATCTAAATCATCTAACAAATAAGTGTTTTTAATATTTTTTGCTTCTAAATAAGCAGTAATAAAGATTTTTTTCGCTTTTTTCGCTTTATTTCTTTTTTCTCTGTATAATTCATAGTATGCCTCATTTGGTTTCCTTAGTTTAATATTATTATTCTCATTATTTTTATCATTATCATCAATTTCAATTATAAATTCTTCTAAAGGTTTTTCTTTATCATTAATGACTGGTATAGTTGTTATTTTACTTTTACTTTTGGTCATTATTGATTTATTATTGTCATGTTTCCTATCGTTATTTTTATCATTAATTTTACCACCACCCTTTCTCTCTTTCATCTTATTGACATTTTCATAATCTATATCTTCATCACCGGTATCACTAATATTTGAATTATATTTACTATCTTTACTATCCTTTTTATCTATAGTATCCAATTTGTCATCTATAGATAATGGCTGGATACCATGTTCCTCTTCTATTTCATTAATATCTTCTTCTTCTTGGACAATTGTATTAGCCATTGTATTGTCTCTTGTCTTTATCCCTTGTATATCATTTATATCAATAGTCCCTTCATCTAATATTAATGTCTCATTAGTTCCTTGTGGTTCAATTGTGGTGTTCCCACCTTTAATATCTTGTTCTAACGTTTTACTTCTTTCTATTAGACATTTTGTGAAATTATTCTCTTCTTTAAAAATCATGAGTTGCTTCACAACCGTTTTTAATATAAATGTTGTTGTTGTTATTTGGACACCTTTTATTTCTAATATACTAATTATTTTATTACCCTTAATATCCCCTAAAGTCTTTATGTTTTCATCTTTATCGAAGATTAATATATTATCTTGTTTATTTAAATGACTTCTTAATAGTTTATTATTTTTTCCCGTCTTGATTGTATCATTATAGAAATATTCAATATCATCTTGGGTCATATTATTATCAAACCATTTAGATACATTATCTTTAATCTTACCTTTTATTACTCTCTCTAAATCTTGAAAGTTTTCTAAAAATGCGGTTTTATCTTTGCTAATGCTACGTAGATGTGCATTATCATTTTCAAATATTAGGTCTATATAATTAGACTTGGATGATTCTATTACACCATTTTTTGTATCTATAATAGGTGTTTGTATAAATAAAACACCGCCATTATAATTTATTTTTGTAAAATACGCACCTCCTTGGATACGTGTAGGTTCTTCTAAAGTAATATCTTTTTCTATTATTTTCCCCTCTGACAAATTTACAATTCTCATTTAAATTTAATAAAGAAAAATAAGTGTTTAATCATTCGCATTAAAATGTTTTTACATAATAATATAATATCAAATACAAAAATGAATATCAAAGATAAATTTATAAAAGAATGTGTTATATTTCTAAAGGATAAACATATTCAAGATGAAATGAAGATTTTTTTCAAACCGTTAATAAATATGTTATTAATAGAAATATACCCATATATTTACATTTCTATGATATTCGTAATAATTAGTTTTCTTCTTATTTTAGGAATATTTATAATATTAATTAAAAATAGCATCCCATTGTATATTTTTAAATCAAAGTCTGTATAGTGATAGTGATTTTATCTCTAAATATCAATATGCGTTAAAAATAGAGACAATTGAAAAAATATATTTTCTCTCTAAATATTATAATGGAAGGAGGCATGAATCACGTTAAGGGTGGAATGAAACACGTTAAAGGTGGAATGAAACATGTTAAAGGTGGAATGAAACATGTTAAGGGTGGCATGAAACATGTTAAAGGTGGAATGAAACACGTTAAGGGTGGCATGAAACACGTTAAAGGTGGAATGAAATACGGTGGCAAAAAAACCCATAAAGGTGGAATGAAACACGGTGGCAATAAAACACTTAAAGGCGGGCAATTATTGACTTCAGCCGCTGCTGCTGCTAGTCAAGCATTACTCCCATTTTTGATGTATTCAGTTCAAAAACAATTACAGAAGAAAATGGACAAAAAAATTAAGACAATGAAGAGAAAAACCGGGAAATCTAAAACACCTAAAAGATCTTAAAATTCTTAGAGATGTTTTGGCTGCGTAATGGAAAATAAAATTGATATAAATAATAAAAATATAAATAAGACTAAATACATTATAATATATAGTAGAATATACCTAAATATTATGAATTTTGAAGATAGTATTAAGCAATGGGTGGGATTAGATAATAAAATTCGTGATTTGAGTTCAGAAGTAAAAGAACTTAGAATTAAAAAATCATCAATTAGTGACAATATTAATTCATATGTAAATGATAACGGGCTAAATAAAGCAGTAATTAATATTAGTGATGGAAAATTAAAATTCCACAATGTTAAGACACAACAACCACTAACCTTAAAATTTATCAAGGACTGTCTTAGCAACTGTATTACTAACGAAGATGATGTAGAAAAAATTATGAATTATATGAAGTCACAGAGAGAAACAAAAATTACAGAAGAGATTAAACGAACCTATGTATAATACTCTTATTTATCATAGTAGAATTATAATAAAAATAAGTTAAAGTTAATAATATAATTATTATACAAACACTAACCCTATATAATATTAAATAATATGCAGTCTTTTTTTAAAAACAATGTGTGTAATTTTAGACAAATACGGAATGAATACTATAATACATCAATTAAACATATCCCATTTGTCCCAGTATTTATAGAAACTGATATAACAACATTGACACAAAATGAAAAGGATATTTATATGATGAAACAGAAACGACGTGATATTTATCGTATCTCTGTAAATTCGTGGTTAGATAACGCTCTATTTGATAATGATGGGTTTGTTTTTGAATTGCCGTCTGATAAAGAAGAGTTTTTAAATGATGCTTTAGAACGATACAAAATACACTATATGATAATACATAATGAAACTTTAGGGAATAAACATTTAGATCAGGAATACTTTACAGATAGAAATAATGTTGGTGATTATGAAAAAAAATATGATATGGAATTTATCATAACTAATAATCATCTAAATTCGGGTGATCAAGAAAATGATGTAAGTGAAGGAAATAGAGGAAATTCAAATAAAATATTTGTTAGCGAACAAGAGTTAATAAATACATTGAAATATAAAGATATTGAGGAATATAGTGTAAATGTAAGAGACGTATTAAGGACTATTTATAAAGAAATATTAGAATTAATTTTTTATAATAATTTTGATATAATAGATATGAGTGCGTTCAAAGATGATTTTATACATTTTATGTATATTTTATCAGATATTGATTCATTAAAGTTATTAAAGAAATCTCTATAATTTATACATACTAACTTTATATTATACATTATGGATAATATAAATACTAAAGCAGATAAAAAACAATATGATACCTCACAAGATAACCATAATGATATCCATAATGATAACCATAATGATAACGATAATATAACAATAGAGTATGAATATCAGGAACAAAATTCTAATCAATTTATTAATAAAATTCGCAATAATAGTAATGATGACACCGATGAATATATTAATAATAGACAATCAAATAATGAATTTAGAGAACTAATTGAACCTAAATTGAGAGAACATTTCTTAAAGTTTTATTTTGTCCTTAATAGTAAATTTTCAAATGTATTATATAATGCTGACGAAGAACACGCAGATGATTTTATAAATTTAATTAAATACCATGTTGTGAAAAATAAGGGCTAATTAAAGAGGAAAGATAATATATATATAATAATTTAAATCAATATCTATATTATATATATAATGGCATTTACAGGGAAAGATATGGTAAAATCAGGCGGAAAGATTGGTGGATATCTTATAAATCCACCAAAAATTCAAACAGGCGGAAACCCGATGGCACAACCTATTTTATCAGGATTACAAAATTTAGCGGTACCTTTAGGATTAGTATATTTACAACAAACAACAACAAAAACACCTGCCACAGACATTATTAAGACACTTAATAATAATAAAAATAAAGTAGCGGTTATAAGCGATAGTCTTTATGATAGATTATTAGATTTAGTTACTGATAAAGAGAAAACTACAAAAAATAAGACAAAAAAACGAAAGTTCCAAATTAAAAAGAATAATTTAAAAACTAATAAGGATACTGTAACCAAGAAAACAAATAAGAAAACAAAACGCAGAAAATAATAATAATAATTAATTATGAGAAGATAATAGGGCTAAGAAACGAATATAGTATATTAATTGATAATTATTATATCTTAGCCCTACATATAATTGGATAACTATATTATATTTCACTCCACTTAGAATTATTAAATGGTGATACTGTTATATCGGGTAGTTTATTGCGGAACATTTTAACTTTTCTCTCGAATTCATTTTCCTTTCTCGTTTTAGGTATATGGAAATCCTGATTTAATTCATATTCTTCATCTGGTGTCATTACTGGTTTATATCCATAGCAATTAGCGCCAAATTTAACATTTTCATTTGCTATATATCCACCATTTATACCCGGTCTTCCACAATCATGTTCGTGTCCTTTTATTTTTTGTAACATATCGTATCGTTTTTGTTGTGTTGGATACAATGCTAATTGGTCTTTACTCCATCCATATCCGCACCATTCAGCACCTTTCTTATATGCCTCTTCTACTTGTTTATAATCTGCTAGTTCGGCACCATACGCCTTACATAATGCTTTTGCGTCTTGATACGTATATTTATTATCCTTTACATGAAACACTTGTTTTTTAAATTTTATCTCTGGAACAGTAGTCTCTTCTGGTTCTTCTTCACGTTCTACTGAAATATCTATTTCAGGAATAGGAGAAAATATATTTTTAATAGAGGCTTTTATATCTAATTCAAAAAAGTATTGTAATCCATTAATAAGTATTAAAAATATAAATAATCCCCATAAGAAAATCTCTATTAATGTTATTCCAACCCCATTTGTTGCCTCTGTTGCATTACCGAAAGACCCTGAAACACTCCCATCACCTAATATGCTTGATGTACTCACTCCTAAATAGTTAAATATCAAATAATAGAATATTATTATTACAGTTAATGATATTAATATTATTGGATTGTTTTGCGACAATGTGTTATTTATTCCGTTATATACATTAGAAAAATCATTATTTAATTGTAAATCCATCTAATAATTACAGTTATATATATTATATCTTATTTTTTTTACGGTAGAATAAACAATATGCCTTTGATGAAACAATTGAAGGTATATTAGTTACTTCTGAAATATTAGTGTCATTAAATAGATACCATTTACCGTTAGCATTTTTAACATATGCTGTATAATGACCCCCCATAGATGAACCCGAGTGATTACAAATCCCATATAAATCATATTGATAATCATATTTATTATACCCAATTACATATTTTGATAAATCCATATTTTCTAAAGGGAAGTCAATCAAGGTATTTGTTTTCCGTGTTGAATTATTGAAACGTTTCAAGTCCATAATTAAGACATCAGGGAGAGAAAAAAATACAACATTTTTATTTACTTCTTCGTGTGTATTCGTATCATCATTGAACCATTTATTCTCTCCATCAAGTGTCTCATGTTTTGTATAGAGATCAAAACAATCCATAAGTGTGCATGTTTGTTTTTCACTAGGAACCGGTAGATTTAATAAAAAGAATGGTTCAGGATTTTGTCTCAGGATTGTATTGTCTCTATAAATTTGTGTTACCGATATACCATAAAATAACCCTACAATTTCAGAGTAATCATTTTTATACATATTATTCAACATCTCATAACATTTTATAGCAAGTTTATCCTTATCATTATGAGCTACACCTGTTATATTCATATTTACACCCCTATTTATTGTTTCATGAAAACAATCTATTAGAAATAAAAGGAATTCAGGTAAATCATTTTGAGCATATCCAGTAAATATATCTTTATCCTTTATACGAGCAATTTTTTGGATAGAACCTACAAACCCACCTGGAGATATAACGCAGTTCTCACTCCACATTAATTTACGTAAATTGTCCCACTCTACTAATATTAATGACTCGGGTTTTTTGTTTATTTTTGATTTATAGCTCTCATTATTAAGGAAATTATTTAATTCATAAGTATGTGATATACATTGAAGCGTAGAGTTTAAAAAACAAGTATTGCCTAAATTTGCTAACCCAGTTAAACCCTTATCCATATATTCTTCAAACTGTATCATTTTATTTGTGGTTTCTATGTTGGAGGGATTTTCATCTTTTTTATCTCCAATATTTCTTGTATTATTTATATTTTTTCCCGGTTCTTCGTGGGGTTTTTCTTCTTCTTGTCTTATTGGTTTTTTACTTGACATATTTAAAAATTTTTCCATATATATATGTTATAAAATTACTTTATATTTATACTATTTAAATATAACTTAATATAATCTATATATTCTAACTATAATCTTTATCCTTATTGTGTCTAATATAGCGTGTTTATCCTGAAGTATAACAATATATATATATTATATTCAGTGATGGGTATTATGATATAATTGAAAGCATATACCCATTTACTAATAAGAAATATTGGGTATGAATATGAATTACATATATACTATGTCTCTTCTTATCAGTTATGATTATATGAAATAACAAACATACGTCCTAGTTATTACTGTTATGTATCTAGTGAATAAAAAGAAAAATTTTATAATAGAAGAAGATATATTTGATACTATACATGAAGAATTATAAACACATGGAAACGATAATAATTGTCATGTTGATGCTTTTGGTGGTGGTGATGTTATTGATCATCTTCATATTGATAATAATGAGAATAATGAAAATAAAATCCATTTGCGTGAGTGTAATAATTAGGACTAAGAATAAGAAACGCATGATTTTTCATACTACATGTGTATGTGTTAATATGTGTTTCTGTTTAAGATACAGAGAGAGAAAATAGAATATTCTAGTTGCGTAAATAAATGATCACAAATAATCCATTTACGCTATCTGTCTTTCTTAGCCCTAGTAATAATTATAATTTTACTATTAGTCAAAAATATACAAACAAAAGGACAGGAATGGTTAATCTTGATAGAATATGTCACATGAACGTTAATATATTTTTAAATTGATATAAAAATAATTATTTCTATTATATAATAAAATTATATTATTATGGAACCACATAACAACATACAACAACAAAATAATAATAATACAACATCAGTATATGAGACATTCATTAATAATTATATGACACTCTGTAATAACATTATAGATTCAATGAATACTATATTGCGACAAAATAATAACATTATAAATATTGATATTATGACTTCTTATTTTGAAAATACGAATATCGTTTTGAATTCTATGGTAGGTATTGAGGGGGCGTTGAGGAGTAATATAGTGAATAGTATCCCTATTGCAAGACAAAATTTGAGAGAACAATTGGATCCATTGAATAGTATGAGAACACAAACACAACCTGTAAATATTTCTCCTATTACAACAACACAACCGTTAAGGGTGCCACCCATAATCCAGAATATACGTGACTCAAGAGCCACACAACCCCCAAGTATTGGAAATATAGGAGCTATTAGACAACCTCATAATTATAATATCATACCACTAACTTATTATACTACTACAATACCATTAGATACACCTAATAACGATGCAATTACATCTTTTATTGATACAATAATGTCACCATTATTAAATAGATTTTCAGAACCTTTCCCAATAAGACCAACATTGGCACAAATAAATAATTCTACGACAGTAACTATATTTCATAACGACAATCAGGGCGATGAACAGAGTGATAATCAGGATGATAATCCAGATAGTGATAATACAAATGATAGTTGTTGTCCTATTGACCTGGCGCCATTTATAGAAGGAGATGAAATAATAACAATTATCCATTGTAATCATACTTTTAGATATTCTAATTTAAGAATATGGTTTAATACATCACCTACGTGTCCGGTATGTAGATACGATATAAGGAACTTTGTCCAGGTTGATAATATTCCTAGAAATACACAGACGATTATACAGGATAATCACGATGTTTTAGATACTGATACTAGAGAGAGAGAAAATAATAGAAATACCGATAATATTAGTGTTAGTAATAGCGATTATAGTAGTATTGATAGCATGTCATATAATAGTGACAATGATACCGACAATGGAAGTCATGATTATAATATGTCTTATTTTGAATAGTTATAAATAATACTTTCTTATTTCAATATTAGTTTTCACATTTATTCAATAAAAATAATAATTTTATAACTATTATTTTTACTTATATTCTTTATGAATTAATCCTTATCTTTTAATACTTAACGCTTAATGATTATTTTCAATTCACCATATATATTATATTTAATGTAAATAGCATTTATTTATTTAAAGAAACTCGTAATAGGTACTTGTTTATTCTTATTATTATTACTAACCCGGAGTGAATCATTAAATAATAATCCTTTTACTTCTAAATTTCTAAATTTCTGTTCATAATCATTTGCTTTATTCAAATCATCCTTATATTTTCTATTGATTGAGCGTATAGTTGCACGTAATTCAGTCCGCCTCTTATATTCAGGGATATCTTCTAATACTAATGCGAAAACCTGTTGCACAGGTTTCATAATCTGATTTGTGATATAATGTGTAAAATCAGGTTTCAATCCATGTGCTATAATATAAGCAGGTGTTTCTATTCTATCACCTTGTAGTTTTACCTTACCTTTTTTTTGGACATATACAAAAGGTATACGGTCGCCTGGACTAGGCTTATTACCGGGGTCTCGTTTCCCTATTCTATCTGCTAATACCTTATGTGCTATTTGTAATGGATTTTTATAGAAACCTTTTAATGATTTAGTAATAATTAATTTCTCTAATGGGAACTTTTCATCTACAATATCTTTTAGTGTTTTTCTTGTAAAATCAATGGCTTTGGATACATCTTGTTCTTTCATAAGAATATCAATAATTCCACCATAAATATCTTTAACAATAGGTGCATTATCACGTCGTTTTAATACAATCCCCATTGATTTCCTATAACATTTATCCGGATCATTTTCGTATAACATCCCAACATATCTTTTTTTAGATAATAGACAAAACGGCATGAATGTCTTCTCATACTCCAAATCATGAGGAGCCTTTAAGAATAGTGTTGCAAGTTGACCCGCTTCTTTTGCTAGTGCTATAGTATGCTTCAATGCTTCTTTACCTACAATTTTTGCCCCTGTTTCTGGATCCTTAAGTTTGAATGACATAAATACACTATCTGTATCACCATAAATATATTCAGCATTACTATGCACTTTACCATACGGAGTTTCACATATACGGTTTCCATATACTTCTTCTATAATTCTTTTACCATATGTCAATAATTTTCTACCAATAGCAGTTGTTGATGCAGCAACATCTTTTTCATAGAAACTTGATGTTCTAGCCCCACATTGTCCATATAATGAGTTTGCTGTCAGTTTAATAGCTAATTGTCTTTTATCTAAAATATTCTTCATAAAATCATTAAACGTATCTTTTATAGATTTCACATATTGGGCACTTATTTTTTTTATAATACCATCTTTATTTTTAATAGTTATGATTTCTTCCGTTTTTTCAATAATAATTCCTATATAAGTGTTTTCTAATCCATTATTATCTACCGTAATAATTGTTTTCCATAACGCAGATGCTCTTGTGGTTTTACGGGCAAGCAATAATTCTTTAAGGATCCGTGGCATAATAGCTAACTCGCCATTTGGGAATTGGGCAAATCTACATATTTTATTACCTACTTTTGTTTTTACTGCTGCTGATTTTTGTGATTTACGACGGTACTCATATGTATCATAATCTATATCTACATACTTATAACCAGGTAAATTATCATATTTATATTCCCCATATTCGTTCCTTTCTCCAATTTCACGGATTAGATTCCCATTTAAATCATATTCTCGCGTCCATACCTTACTATCATGTGACAGGTTTTCACTAATCATACTGGAAGGATATAACGAACTATAATCTACACATGCAACTGGTTCATCTAAATATAACCCGCACTTTGGAGGTAATACAATGGCTCCTTCATAACCACCATCATTTTTCTTTTCTAGTGTAGGGATTAATGTCCTTGATTGTCTACATTGTTTAGATATAAAACTAAATAACTTAATACCTTGTCCCCTCATAACAAGGAAATCAATTGGTACACTACAAATTTTTGACATCTCAACAAAACCTGTAATAACATCGATTTTCTTAAGTAAATTTTGGACTAAATTACAATCCTGAATACAATATTTAGCAATAATAGCACGTTCTTTTGGTCCTTCATTTGTTAACCGGAAAATATCTTGAGGTGTAACATCATCTTTTGCCATACACCATTTTACCATTTTGTTAGTATCAGGCTTTTCTTCTGTCCCTATTTTAAATAATCCGTTTGTTTGATCTACAAAAGTCACCTCAAATTTTGCACCATCTTTATAGTATTCACTAGAATGCCCAATTTCTTCGAAATGAATAAAATGTCCTTTTTTTAATCCCGTTAAATTCTTACTGGTTATAATTGTATTTGTATTAGAACTATTTTTTTCATATTCTATTTTTTTAACACCATCCCCAATAAAATACCCGGATACATAATCCAATTTATACGATGTCAGATTATAATCACGCCTGAAATAATTATATAAATCAATCTGGATACGCCCATTCATCTTAATGAATTGTAAATTATGCGTCCCGCTTGCAATTGTTAAAGTTGTTTCTTCTATTTTATAAGTTCCAGGTGAATATTCTTCTTCAAATGTTCCACATATTTCGTTTTTATTTCTTGATAATTGTAAGAATTTACGCAAACAATTAATACCATTTTCTTGTGCGCGTTCAAACATGAATTTATAATCAAAACCAAATATATTATAGCCTATAATTATGTCTGGGTTTTCACGTTGAATTAAATCTGTCCATGCTGTCAGAACGGCACTTTCTGTGTTATATGATTCAATTACAGCACCTTCGACGTTTTCACAAGTATCTAATGCAATACAATGGTTTAAATATGGGTCTTTATCACCATATTTGATAAATGTCGAACCAATGAATGTAACTTTATCACCTTTTACTCCTGGTAGATGTTTTGACAATATCTTCGTAATATATATTAATTTATTTTCACGTGTAATTTTTGTATCGTTCAATATATCAATAATTGTCATTTTATTATTAATTTTTTGTAATTTATGGTTGGAATTATCCCATTCGTCTTCATCATTGTCAAAACCATTGTTTGAAATAGATGATAATAGCATATCGATATTGTTTTTTTCATCTCCTTTTACATTTATATCTTCAATAGTATGTTGTAATATATCATTAATTCGTTTATCTAATTTCTCAACAGTTTTTATTTTTGTTTTAGTATATATTAAATCAACACATGTTTGTTCTGTATCATCATCGCAAAAACCAAACGCATATTTAATTAGTGTCTTAATAATATTTTTTTGTTCTTCAATTGGTGTTTTTTCTAAATCATCACTTTCAGTCAGCCAATAATCCAAAATATTTGTTGTTAACTTTGAATAACTCTTTTTAGATATAGGGAAATCCCCGTGGCTACTACTTGCCTCAATATCAAAACTACATATTTTATATGGCACTGTTAATTCACGGTTATTAAGTGCCCCAATGCTTTTATAACTAGTTGTATATTCGAAATTACAATTTGTCATTTTATCTGCGTGTTTATTTAATTTTTTCTTATCAATACACACCCATCCAGAAGGACTAATATTTTTAATATGAAAGAACCTTAAAAGTGGTGGTATATTTGCTTCATATAGTTCTATATTTGTCCCTCCGAATTTTATTCCACCTGGTATTAATTTGCGTTGTTTTTCTTCAATACCAAAATCATTTGTTTCCATTACATAGTTATAGAATAGGTTTTTTACTTTATTCAATGCAAACGTATTCTTAAATTTCAGGAATAGAAACTTGAACTCTTTTTTATCATTGAAACCATATAACTTGTGACGCTTAACAATTTTGCATTGTTTTTCAATTATTGAATTAGAATAATATTTTCCCATTTTAATTTTGAGATAATCAATAAATTCATTCTTTTTATTTATATCCCATGTATTATCTATTAATAAATAGAAGAATGGACAATAATCATCTAGATATACACTATATGACTTACCTCTACTATCAATTCCAAATATCTGTATAATGAATGCTTTATTGTCCTGAAATTTATTTTTTTTATCTTCATCTGTTTTATCTGTTGCACTACTGTTTTCACTATCACTTTCAATTTCTACACTTTCATTATAGATATTGAAATCTAAAAGACGAAATATTATTGACATATTCACTTGTTATAGTATATATTTAATGTTCTATCTTTATAACATTTTATTTTATTCAATTTTATAAAGAGTGGAATTAATACTTTATGGAGTATTATTAAATACTGAATGATTTTGTGAAAGGGTATCTATTAGTTGATGTTATTGATGGTTGTATTTTTCTGCTTTTTTTACTCTGTGTATTAGAAATACTTTTTTTAAGGGTTGTTTTATTCATTGGGCTACTTTTTATGGCACTTTTACTCTTGCTCTTGCTCTTGCTTTTTGTTCTACTTTTTTTACTTTTACTCTTGCTTTTACTCTTGCTTTTACTCTTGCTTTTACTTTTACTTTTACTCTTGCTTTTACTCTTGCTTTTACTTCTTGTTTTGGTTCTTGTTTTGGTTCTAGAATTACTTTTTTTACTATCACTAACAGGGGCTGTATTTATTATTGTATCATTATCTAAAGATATACTTGTATCCATAGGATTTATCCCGCGTGACATACTATATTCTGGATTGTCAATAGAAAACAGTGTAGGTTCTAAATATTCATCTTTTTTTGAAACATTATTTTTATTAGAACTATGAAGTTCCATTTTCTTACTAATATCTTCTAAGAATTTATGGAACCCTTCTGTAGTTCGTTCGCCTTTAAATTCATCTTTTTTTTTACCATTGAATAAATGAAATATTGATGGATAACCCATGACATCTTTATCAGCATTTATATCTCTTATATTATTACTATTAACACGTGCTATTGTTATATTATACGGTTTCTGTATTGATTCTTCTTCAAATTTCAACCAGTCGTTTTTCATGTCATTACAATACCCACATGAATCACTATAATATAGTATCATTATATTCGCTCCCCCGACATGCTTATTAAACTTCTGTACACTTCCACCACTCTTAACATCCATAATTACCACCATTATATATATACTTTATATATTTATTATAGGCAATAATTATAACAATAATGTTTTTATCTCTTATGTCCATCTTATATACTTCTATATTTACTCCTTGATACAAATATATGATATATTCTCTCTATTCCATAATGTCTCTTGTCTATATATTAACTAAAATATATAGTAATTATATATGTATCACGCCATATACCGTATCACTAATATAATATATAATAATAATTACTCACTATACATACTGGACATTTATGGACATTTTATGGACATTTATTTTATGTAGGTAAATAATAAAGCATGTCCATTTATTATTTACCTAGAATAATCTAGGTGCGTTTTATTAGTTATCATAAATGTCCATTATAATTATCATATAGTATATGGTGTTAAATAAAATTAACTAGTAAATAATTTTATTAGCATAGTGATGTGAATATATTATAACTTAAATTATAAAATGATAATATGCGTTTTTTTTATCATTTTACGCACATGACAAGGTAACAAAAAAAACGCATACATGCCACGATGCTGGATTAGTTAGAATTTTATGCTGTCAATTATTTTTAGTAACAGCGTGTTTTTGAGACGAGGCAGTCACAAATTGTTAAATTTCGTTGTTTTTAGAAACTATTATGAGGTTTTCAAAAAAGGACATTTTTATGTATGTCCATTTTTGAAAAGTAGGCTCTGGAGATCCTTCAAAATAATGAAATATTTTTAAGTTATATCATTATTTAGCGATACAATTAGAGATAAGAAACGCATGATTTTCATACTTCGTGCGTATGCGTTAATATGCGTTTCTGTTTATGATATGATAATTATCAGTTAATATACAGAGAGAAAATAGAATATTATAGTTACGTAAACAAATTATCACAAATAATCCATTTATGCTATCTGCGTTTCTTAGCCCTAGATACAATAAATATACAACTCGTAAACAGATATAATTTTTCTATTTTTATAGATGTATGATATTTATAATACATATCCATTTTATAATTTTATAATTTTTGTAAATATATAGATATATATATAATATATGCCAAAAATAGAAACAATTATAGTAAAAAAAATATTAACAGATGATGAAACAAAAAAGTTAGAAGGGACAATATTACCAAAAGGATATTATAAAAAAAT
>Ga0307983_1000409_pt1 | contig 22096 bp, 24 predicted proteins | sample OrgLakmetagen991_FD_201845 | JGI IMG/M metagenome (GOLD analysis project Ga0307983, IMG submission 201845) | Saline water microbial communities from Organic Lake, Antarctica - #991 | ecosystem: Environmental > Aquatic > Non-marine Saline and Alkaline > Saline | place: Antarctica: Organic Lake...
AATGATGTCAAATTTAATAACATTGCAAAAAAAAAATCCCCATTCACAAAGCAAATAAGGGATTGTTTAATTGTAACAAAAGCATTTCCTAAGGGCAAAATAAATGCTGCCCTTTGGAAAAAGAGGATCATTTAAAACAAGCCTTCATTCTTATTAGAAAAATAATTAAAATCGTGATTATTCTCAATCTTCAATAAAGATTCATAAATCATTTTGATCACATTTTCTACATCATCTCTGTGAACCATTTCTACAGTAGTGTGCATATAACGTAATGGAAGTGATATCAACGCACTTGGTACGCCACCATTAGAATAAGCAAAAGCATCTGTATCTGTTCCTGTAGAACGAGAAGTAGCTCTTTTTTGATAAGGAATCTTTTTCTCATCTGCGGCATCCATGATCAGGTTGCGCAGGTTGTTTTGAATCGCTGGTGCATAGGCGAGGACAGGACCTTTTCCTATGGCTGCGTCTCCATTAGATTTCTTTTCGATCATAGGAGTTGTCGTGTCGTGGGTCACGTCTGTAATGATCGCTACATTAGGTTTTATGGTATGCGTGATCATTTCTGCTCCGCGCAATCCTATTTCTTCTTGAACAGAATTAGTTATATACAGTCCAAAATCCAATTCTTGCTTATTTTCTTTCAATAAACGCGCTACTTCAGCAATCATGAATCCGCCCATGCGGTTGTCCAGTGCGCGACATACAAATTTGTTTTTGTTCAATACAAAAAACTCATCTGGATAGGTAATCACACATCCTACATCTACTCCAAGTGCCAGTACTTCGTCTTTAGTCTCACAACCGCAGTCTATAAAAATATTGTCTGGTTTAGGAGCTTCTTCTTTGGACTTATTTCTAGTGTGAATCGCTGGCCAGCCGAATACTCCTGTCACGATTCCTTTCTTGGTATGAATGTTTACTTTTTTAGAAGGAGCGATTTGATGGTCAGAGCCACCATTGCGCACGACATAAATAAGGCCATCGTCCGTAATGTAATTCACATACCACGAGATCTCATCTGCATGCCCTTCTATAACGACTTTAAACTTTGCATCTGGATTGATAACGCCTACAGCGGTACCGTAATTATCTGTTATAAAGCTATCTACATAAGGTTTTAGGTAGTCCATCCATACCTTTTGACCGTTCCATTCATAACCAGTAGGAGAGGCGGTATTGAGGTATTTTTCTAGAAAGTCGAGTGATTTTTTATTTAAAATGCTTTTTTCAGCCATGTGATAAATTTTAGAGCGTGAAGATAATAATATGGTCGCAAAAACGCTTGTATTCTATTGGGTTTCTTATTTTTGGAACACTTTTAGAGCATACTTGTTTATGATAAATAATTTAATTTTTTTACTAGTGGCTTGTGGCGGTCTCGCTTTCGCGAAAGCACAAGTAATACCAACACCCAAACCCGTTTCAAAAGACTCGATAGCAAAGGCAGTAGAACAATATTTCTACGTGGATGGCGACTCATTAAGTGCCATAGAATTGGATAAAGTCCTTTTGATACAAGACTTAAATTTTGACAGTAGGTACGAGCGCATCCGTTATTTAATCTTAAAACGCAAGGTGGAAAAAGTATGGCCCTATGCAAAACTAGCGGCAGAACGTTTAACCGTTCTCGATAAACGACTCGCCTCTTTAGAAACCAAAAACCAAAAAAAGAAATATTCTAAGATGGTCGAGGACTATATCGAGGGAGAATTCAAAGGAGAGCTTAAAAAACTGTCCAAAACCGAAGGACAAATACTCATTAAACTCATCCACCGGCAGACTGGAAATACGGCTTATGATTTATTAAAGCGCTTAAGAAGCGGTTGGAGTGCATTTTGGTTTGATAAAACAGCAAGTGTTTTTGATATGTCTCTAAAAGAAGAGTACCGACCAGAAACCGTTGTAGATGATTTTTACGTGGAAGACATCCTTATGAACAGCATTACTGATGATAAATTGGAGGATCAAAAGCCTGCGATTGAGTTTGATTATTTTGCTGCGCGTGCGCATTGGAAATCTTATGAAAGAGAACTTCCAGCAAATTATGACAGTATTCAACTCGCTGCAAGAGCAAAACGCATCCAGGAATACAACGTGAAAAAAGCACGCAAAGCCAGACGTAATAATTGATTTACGCTCCAGTTCCTTAACTAAATCCGAAGGTCTTATAGTATCAGGCACCTCTTGTTGCTCCATACGATAAACTGATTCAAATTATCCTTTAGAATATCAATAAAACCATATAATAGACAAAGCCTATAGTGAGTTTTTAAATCATTTACAATGCTATTAATCAACTATTTAAATACTTCAAGTAAATATATAGTTTACATCATTAAATGGGCTTACGATTCTTTGTACTATACTTCAAAAAGTTCACATTACAGCTCATAATTACATTAAAAGCTCCTCTAATTTGGAGTACTTCGTCTTTGTTAGTAGAGTTCACGCTTTGGATTTGGTCCAACATTAAGTTGTGTTGTTAAAGCTGAAATGACGAGTTTTAAAAAAAGGAGCTATTTTTAAGATAGCGCTTTTGTAATCGTATAGGGGGCCTTACATTTGTTATTTATAATAATTCTAGATAATAAATTACAATGGGTAGAAAAACTTCTCAAAAAATGCGCGAGTTGCACAGGTATCTGGGCTTTTTCCTTGCAGGTATCATGGCTGTTTATGCGATAAGTGGTATTGCGTTAATCTTTAGAGATACAGAATTATTAAAGCAAGAGACCACCATTGAAAAAACAGTCGAGCCGCAGCTAACTATAAGCGAAATAGGCCCAGCTATTCCAATAAAAAAACTTGAAGTAACTCGGGAGGAAGCAGGGATCTACTATTTTGAAAATGGTTTTTACAACAGTCTCACCGGAGAAACGCAATACACTAAAATGGAATTGCCTTACCTATTAGATAAACTCACTCACTTCCACAAAGCAAAGTCAGGGCAGCCCTTGTTCTTTTTAAACATCTTCTTTGGAGTTGGCTTGCTCTTCTTTGTAATATCAGCATTCTGGATGTTTATGCGAGGTACTTAAATCTTTAAAAAAGGAATTCTCTTTGCTGCCGCTGGATTGGTCTTGACCTTAGTCTTATTGTTTGTATAGTTGTTCCTGCTGAATTAGACTTAGCAGTTTAATAATTAGATCTCAAAACTAAAGTTCACTCCAAAGAAAAATCCTCCGAATAGATGTTAAATCTACAGGGAGGATTTTTTTTATTCTATTTTATATCAAGACCTTTTAAGCTGTATGATGCCTATAGAGTTCAGTAATCTAATAATAAGGTAGGTAACGTCTATTTCGTACCATTTCACACCAAAGTTAGCACGATTAGCGTGTTTGTGGTGATTGTTGTGATAACCTTCTCCCATCATCAAGAAATCAAATCGGAATAAGTTCTTACTGGTATTTTTCATTTGGTAATTCACATAACCATAGATATGACCGAACCAGTTGATGATCACACCATGAATAGGTGCCATCATAAGGGTAACTGGTAATAATAACCATTGCCACCAAGCAGTTACAAAGTAAACGAAGAATAATACGTACAAAGTAATCCATAAAAGCCTAGAGAAACGGGAGCTAGCAAATTTGTCAAAAGCTTTCCATTGAGGTACATTTTTAGTAAAACGTGCATCTACTTCTACGAGCTCTTGATTGATGTCTTGATAAATAGTTTTGGTCTTCCACATCATGGCAAACATATTATCATCAAATCTTGGGGAATGTGGGTCTTTTTCTGTGTCGGTAAAAGCGTGATGCATTCTATGCATGATGCCGTACCCATAGGCACTTAAATAACTAGAGCCTTGAAAAATCCAAGTGAGTACAAAAGTAATGCGTTCCATTGTTTTAGACATCGTAAACACTTGATGTGCCGCATAGCGATGTAAAAAGAAGGATTGAAAGAAGAGTCCACCGTACCAGAGAGCAACAACTAAGAGTATAACAGCCATAAATCTTTTTTTTACAAAGGTAGGAGCAGTACCCTTGTAAAACTATGAACCTAGATCAAGAAATTCGCTTTCTAATGCGGCTCAATGCTTGTGCGGTAACACCTATATAAGAGCTGATATATTTCAAAGGCATGACACGTATCAATTGAGGTCTTTCTTTAAATAGTTTCACGTATCGCTCTTCAGCGTTAAGATTCAAGAGGTTTTGTTCCCGTTTAGATTTTATTAAAAAAAGTCGCTCTGCGGTTAATCTGCCTATAAGATTCCCTATCTGCGTCTTTTTGTACACTTCCTGTAAGTCCTCATAGGTAATACTGAGTAAACTTGTTTTGGTCAGTGTCTGTAATTGATACAATGAGGGCTGTCTGGTTAAAAAAGAGTCGTAGGCACTTATAAATTGGTTTTCAAAACTAAAGCCAAAAGTGATGTCTTTTTCATCGTCTTCTTTAGGAATAAACAAGCGTACGATTCCCGACTCTATAAACGAAATCTGATTTTCTACCTCACCTAATTTTAGAAAAATTTCTTTTTTAGGAATCACTCGCTGCGTTAATTTTGAGGTAAAGAAATCCCAGTCCTCTTCAGAGATGTGAGCAATACTTTCTAGATATTCTTTAATTTGTTCCATTTAGATCGATCCTACTAATTCCATTTCAAAGATAAGCGCATAGAAACAAATTAATAGATAGCAGTTTCCTAATTAAAAGGTAATTTAATAAGTGCCGATGGAGCAGAGCAATGTATTGTGCAGCATGGAACAAACTTTTGGTAGACTGCGTGGATATTTTGAGATTACCAGGATGTTTTTCCACAAGCATTCGTTTACTATTGTCGCTCCAACTAGCATCTTTCTTTATAATCAGTTCTATATCAAGTCGCCTTGCGGAGTACGGAATAGACTTTAAGCAGACTGCGTGGCAAACCTTGTACGTAGCACGACTAGTCTTAACGACAAAACTAGGGGCATTCCTACTGGTTCCCCATCAAATTTGGTGTTTTTATCCCTGCAAAGCTAAACTTGCTTTACAATTGGGACACGCAATTTTATGACCTTTCATTAAATTTTTAGTAAGAAAAGGAATTGCGGTACCACAGTCAGGACAAGGGATGCTAGAATTTTTTTCTTTTTTGATTTTATTAAAATTTTTGAATACTTCCATTTTCTGTTGATCCAAGTCTGTTTTTTCTGTCCGTCCAATTTTTACATCACAATTGGAACAGGAAAAAGTTTTTCCTTTTAAGAATTCTTCTGTGTTTATTGAAATAGTAGTTTGGCAATTGGGGCAGGGGATGTTGTCAGACATTTTATGAGTAATTATTAAGTGCGTCACAAATATAACCCTATGTCGCATTCTTAAAACACCATAATCATTTAGACCTGATAGGGTGTTTTCAGAGGTATTATATTTGTTTTTGATAAACGGTATGATCCAGATACTTTTAGAGTTCTTGCTACATCATAAAACAAATGAAAATGAACATCATTAACATTCAACCTTTAGGGTTTCCATGGAAGACACAAGATTCCTTTTTGTTCTGTGCACATCATCGAGATTTATACCCAGCTGGAGATACGTATTTAGGGATTCCTGATGTTTAAAAAGCAGGTAGAAACATAGATCAAGTTTTTATCATCAAAGATGGACTAGGAATCTATCATGGCAGTCTTGTACCTAGTTTCCCATAGCTCACGCACAGCGGGTTTGAAACAAAAAATGTAGTAGATGGGATAGATTGCTTTGGTTTTTAGACAATGGTATTAAAAACTGTATGAGGTCTATTTTAATTGGAACGATATCGAGAATGATTTTTTACTACAATTTTTGGCATTTTATATGAGTAAGAAGCTGCACACTTGAAACATATGTAGAACTACTATAAAAACTGAATAGCAAGTTGTAAAATCATTACAATAAAAAAGTCCCGCTATTCTATGATAGAATTGCGGGACTGATTTAAATATCAATACTTATAATTTAATGATTACTTAGGCATTAAAACTTTATTGATAACATGTACGGTTCCATTTGAATTCTCAATGTTAGCTATTACAACTTCTGCTGCATTTCCATTTTCATCGTGAACGAAAACTTTACCATCCTCTGTAGTACAAGTTAATTCACCACCTGCTACTGTTTTAACAGTTGCTTTTCCATTGTTCTTTTCGATAAGACCCAATACATCTGCAGCTTTAATGTCTCCAGAAACTACGTGATAAGTTAGAATACCTGCTAACTGACTCTTATTTTCTGGTTTTAATAAAGTTGCTACTGTTCCATCTGGTAATGCATCAAATGCATCATTTGTTGGAGCAAAAACGGTAAATGGTCCTTCACTAGATAATGTTTCTACTAGATCAGCTGCTTTTACAGCTGCTACTAAAGTTGAAAGTGCATCTGTTGCAATTGCTGTTTCTACGATTGTTTTGTTTAAATCTGACATAAATTTGTTTTAAGGTTAATACTGTTTCTATAAGTTCGTACGTGCCTCTACTAACTTACCTGTATTAACTAGGCTTTAACTAGAAAGTGATAAAATTGGCAAATTTTAAGTTTAAAAAAAAAAACGATATCCAATTTTATAAGCTCGGGATCAATATTGCTATTATGGATGCTCAATATTTACTTCTTAGTTAGATGTACACCATTGATTACATTTAAAACACCATTTCAATTTTCAACTTTTGGCATAATTAATTATGCGTTATTTACATTTTCCTCCCTTACAAATACTTCTCTCCCTCTGTTGAGAATGTTAGCATTTCACTAGCTAAAATTTCAGCATTTGCTCGGCACTTATTTTTTCTACAGCTATTAGTTTATCTGCCGTTTCAACATCAATAGCTGCGATCTGTTATGTTTAGATACCAGTGCGATTTAAAGAGACAAACGACCTTAATACTAGAAGTATGCTACCAAAACTTTTTTAATGTTACAATCGTTCTATTGTTAAACCAACATATTTATAAACATAAAATATTTGTTTTAATCTCTTAGCCTTTAAGAATCAGTAAAATTTAAATCACGAGGCAACTCAAATATTTTTAGATTAAAATAAGGTACCGCTGCTATAAGATGATCAAATATAGCTGCCATTATATATTCATAATTCTTCCTGCGCTTATCAAAACTGATGGCGTAAATTTCAATTGAAATCCTGTGACTAGTAGGAATTAGCTAGAGCACTTGGAACACTATCTACTTGTTGTTGCTAGAATAATTTTCAATACAGGTTTCCATATACTTTCTAAAAACATTAATAGTAGTTAGGTTACTTTCATTTAAAGGCAACTCTTCATTTATAGTTTGGTCTTTATTACAAGCCTCAATACCACCATCAGGTTATAGAGAACAAAGAGATGGTGAAGCCGTTAACGATAACATTTATATGTTTGGAGGAGCAGACCATACCTCAAGTTCTTCACCTAGGCCAAATTCAATAAATTTATCAGACGAAGTGATTGTTTACGATAGTTTGAACGGTACGTGGATTCAAGTACATAGCATTACATAATGCAGTATTCGAATCGTTAAATTCAAAATTTAGCCAGATCATTATAGTCGTAGGGAATAAAAATCGAGATCAAACTAGCTCATTTAATGGTAGTTATGATGTTTTATCGTACACTTAGAGCGAATTACAAACTACACTTAACCTGGATCATATTACTATAAGAGGTATAACCGCACTCGACGATGACATTTACATAGCTTATGATGATTTGGTTACACTTATGCCAAACATCATAAGCATAAAGTGGTTTAGACTTCACTTCTATAGATTTTTGATTTATAAATTAAAACGCGATCAATTATTAAAAAACAAGTAATAATTATTTTGCTTGCAATACTAAGTTTAGGCCTTAATTTTGGATGAAAATATTCATCCAATAACAACAACTATTGTATCTACATCAATAGTAAGAAGTAAACTTTTGGAAATGGCGAAGAAGAAATCGTTCAACAAGACATTTTTAGTACAGTCCAAAACACTAAGGACGATTTAATAATTAAATTGAATTCAATATCTCATGTTCCTGACGATCTTTCAGATACAGGTATTGAATTTTTTCAATCTACTATTATTGTTGTTTTTGACTAGATAAAAGCTAATAGGACACTTTTAGATTTACATATTATTTCCAATTCTAAAATAAGAATAGTCCGTGCAGCGATCTAGCTGTAGCAAGAATACAGTACCAAGACATTATGATCCTTTTCATTTAACAATTTTAGAGGTAATAAATAGCGTTTATAACGCTTACTGTAACGTATAATTACTTTGTTATTTTTTTACCTAATTGTGTCAAATTATGCAGCCTTTATTCAGGACGGGGCAACTTCTTTATGGAATTAATCTTCCCTTTTCAATTTACCTGTATGATTTTCTGTTTTTAATACAGGTAAGGATACAACAACTTATATTTGTGACGTCGTTAACAAACTATGTTAACGTATTCAATCTACTAAGCACATAGTTGCAGATGACATTTATATTATTGTATATTATCAGAATCTGTTCGTATTTCTAGGCTTTGTTAACGAGCAGCTTTATTTATTTCCAACATAGCTTTAACCCAATATTAAAATTTAATTAATGAAATTTGCAGTTTTATCAGCCAGTCCTAACCTCTATTCTACAAAAAGAATTATAGAGGCAGGTAAAAAGAAAGGGCATGAAATGATCATCATAGATCACACAAAGTGTGATTTAGTTATTGAAAAAAAGAAACCTATCGTTATTTACAAAGACGAAGAAATACGAGATCTCGATGGAGTCATTCCTCGTATAGGTGCTTCGGTAACCTTTTTTGGTACCGCCGTAGTGCGTCAGTTTGAAATGATGAAAATTTTTACGGCTACAGAGTCGCAAGCTCTTGTGCGTTCTAGAGATAAGTTGAGAAGCCTTCAAATTTTAGCTAGAGCAGGTCTTGATTTGCCGAAAACTGTATTTAGTAATTACTCTAAAAATGTGAGCAATGTCGTAGAGAAAGTAGGCGGTGCACCACTAGTTATTAAGTTATTAGAAGGTACTCAAGGTCTTGGTGTGGTATTAGCCGATAATAAAAACTCTGCCGAATCTATCTTAGAAGCTTTTAATGGTTTACAAGCTCGTGTGATCGTACAAGAATTTATCAAAGAGGCAAAAGGTGCCGACTTACGTGCTTTTATAGTTGATGGTGTGGTAGTAGGGGCGATGAAAAGACAAGGAAAGGAAGGGGAATTTAGATCTAATTTGCACAGAGGTGGATCAGCAGACATCATTGAATTAACGGATGAAGAAGAAAATGCAGCTTTAAAAGCAGCTAAAGTAATGGGATTAGGTATTGCGGGTGTAGATATGCTACAGTCGGCAAGAGGTCCTTTAATTTTAGAAGTGAACTCTTCCCCTGGACTAGAAGGGATCGAGACAGCAACAGGTAAAGACATTGCTTCCCAAATTATCAAATACGTAGAGAGAAATGCATAACAGTAGTATCGAAGTTTTAGGAAAAGTCATTTCAGAAGGTAAAGGGCTTCAAATCAATCTCGATATCGCAAAACTTCATACACGCACAAAAATAGAAGTGCCTATTATTATAGAGCGGGCAAAGGAACCTGGTCCTACCATTTTAATCACTGGGGGGATTCATGGTGACGAAATTAACGGAGTAGAAATCGTCAGGCAACTGGTTGCCAAAGGCTACCACAAGCCTCAAAAAGGAATGGTCATCTGTATTCCAGTGGTTAATATTTTCGGCTTTTTAAATCAAACCCGTCAGTTTCCTGATGGAAGGGATTTGAACCGGGTTTTCCCTGGCTCTAAAAGAGGTTCTCTAGCCAGTATATTTGCTTATCATTTGATGAAGGAAATTGTCCCGCTGGCCGATTACTGTTTAGACTTTCATACGGGTGGTGCAGATCGTTTTAACGCTCCTCAAGTAAGAATTAATGAAGGAGATGAAGAAAGCTTAGAGTTGGCTAAAATCTTTGGAGCTCCTTTTATTATGAAATCCAAACGCAGAGAAAAATCATATAGAGATTCTGCTATCAAATTAGGGAAAAAAGTTCTCTTATTTGAAGGTGGAAAATCTTTAGATATAGATAAATCAGTGACTAAGGTGGGTGTCAAAGGAGCTTTGAATTTGATGCATCATTTAGGTATTAGGGATTTTTCAAAAGAATTAGCTAGCAAGGCAAAAGTTAATGAGCCTATTGTTGTAGCAAGTTCTAAATGGATCAGAGCGAGCTATTCTGGTATGTTTCGCAGTAATGCAGTTTTAGGACGACTATACAACAAAGGGGATAAGATCGGTAGTATTTCAGATCCTTTCGGTTTTTTTGAAAAAGATGTCAAAGCTCCTGTAAAAGGCTATGTCTTTTGCATCAATAGAGCACCTGTTGTGAATAAAGGCGATGCCGTTATCCATATGTCTATAGAATAGTAGGGGCAAACCCTTAAAAGTACATAGGTGGAGCATTAGAAATAAACTCGAACTAAAGGCATCATAAAAAAAGCTTTCAAGTAACTTCTACTTGAAAGCTTTTTTTTGTTTCTGTAAGAGCAGGTTTTATTGGGAGGAATCATCGCGTTCCAGATTATTATTTCGTTCTCCACCTTGACTGTGAAGCTTATTTTCTTCATCATTTAGCCCAGTGGTATCACTTTCTTTATGGGCAGCTATTCTTCCAGGAACATCTAAATCTTTTCCTGTAAAGTCTACCTTTTTGTTTCTGTTTTTTAGTTCGCGATCAGCGCTTCCATCATTGTGAATATTATCCCTATCCTCACCTAACAAGGCTTTATCTTCCTTAGTTATGTCTGGATTATAAGCTAATTTCTGTTCGGTATTTTCGGCTTCCTTTTTCATAATAATTTGATTTTAAATAATATAACAAAAAAGTTACTTATTCACCTACCGATTAACATTATGAAAACATATCTTAACAAGAGTTTGTTATTTAATTCCTGCACTTGAATGATTTGGAACATTCAATAGGAATGGTACTTATGCAGGAGGGAAGAGGTCAGTAGTAACTGATCTGTTTTAGGTAGTTCTTTTTGTTCCGCTTTCTTAACTGTTGACAGGCATGTCGTTAAAGCCCTAAGTAGCATAAACATTCATAATAGTACTAATGGGTCACTCCTTGCTGCTTGCTATAGCTTGATTAGTGATTTTAGTCAAATCGGTAAAACTCGAATTACTAGGCAGTTCAAATATTTCTAAATTGAAATAAGGTACTGCTGCGATCAGATGGTCAAATATATCGGCCATGATGTACTCATAATTTTGCCAGCGCTTATCACTACTAAAAGCATACATCTCTATAGGAATTCCGTGAGCAGTAGGAGCTAACTGCCGTACCATGATCATCATTTCCTTATTGGTACCCGAATGATTTTCAATATAGGTCTCCATATACTTTCTAAATACTCCTATATTGGTAAGATTTCTACCGTTTAACAACAATTCTTTATTGATGTTATTTTCGGTATTATAAGTGTTGATGTCAGATTGACGGGATTCTAAATAGGAAGAAATCAGCTGAATTTCTTTTAACCGATCTACTTCCTCTATAGATAGATGTTTGATACTGTCTAATTTGATATTTAAAGCTCGCTTGATACGTCTACCGTCGGATTCTTCCATTCCTCGCCAGTTTTTAAAGGAATCAGAAATAAGCGCATAAGTAGGAATGGTGGTAATGGTTTTATCAAAGTTTTGAACTTTAACCGTCGATAGGTTGATCTCGATCACATCACCATCGGCGCCGTATTTTTCAAAGGTGATCCAGTCACCTATACGTACCATATCGTTTATAGATACTTGTATACTGGCTACAAAACCTAGTATGGTATCTTTAAATACTAAAATAATAATGGCGGAAGCTGCACCAATAGTCGTAATAAATTTAATGAACTCTATACCAGTTATGATCGCAAAAGCAGATAGTATTCCTAGCGCCCAAGCAAAAATCATAAACACCTGTATGTAGCTGTCTATAGGTTTATCATTTAAACGAGGTAAGGTTTTGAAGTAATCTCTAAGCGCATTTAATAAACTACGGCCTATCCATAGGGTGAGAACGATAGCAAATACCTTAAATCCTTTTTCTACTATATTTTCAAAGTATGGAAAATCGATAAATACCTTAGGAATAAATTCAAGTATCACTAGAAGCGGAATGATATGAGCTACATTTTGAGGGACCTTGTTCTTTACTAATAAATTATCAAAATCGGTTTTGGTCTTATCGCTAAATTGAGTGAATAATCTGATAATCACTTTACTCGTAATAAAATCAATAATAAAGGCTGCGATCAAGAGTGCTAAGAGCAAGCTGATGAGGTTTACATATTTGGCTGCGGTTTCTGAGAGTCCTGTTGCTACTAAATAATCATATAACAGATGTTCTATATTCATAAGAGTGGCCTTTGTTGGAAGCTATTGGTAGTGGAAGAAGTGTTTTTTTCTAGTCTGCAAAATTAGGTATCCTTGTGTAGAATAGTCTTGGTTTAACAAGATTTATTTTAAAATTCTTAGAGGAAGATAAAGTTGGTAGACCGCTTTAAATAAAGAAAGTAGCTCTTATAGAAATAGATGATAGCCTTTAATATTAAAGAATAGTAGTAGCCTTTTTGTTAACAGTGTTGTCATTTGGATAAATGGCACTATCTTTGCCCTAACAAAAGTATTAATAAAAATAAATTACATTACGATGAGTAAAGGAACAGTAAAGTTTTTCAATGACACTAAAGGATTTGGATTTATCACAGAAGAAGGAGTTGAAAAAGACCACTTTGTACACATTTCAGGATTAATCGATGAGATTAGAGAAGGTGACGAAGTAGAATTTGATTTACAAGAAGGAAACAAAGGACCAAACGCGGTAAACGTAAAAGTTCTCTAATATATAGTTATATATTTTGACAAAAGCCCCATCAATATTGATGGGGCTTTTTTATGGTCGTTATTTTAATAGCTAACTGCCTGTTGATGTGCTACAACTTCCCAATTAGATCCAATAGTTTGCGCATCATAATGACATTTCGACAGGTTTAGTACAGGTAATATCAGTACCAGCGAGTGCAGAAAATAAAACCTTACCTAAGTAGGATGAAGACCTGCCAGAGTAAAAATTAGAAGAGATTGAGATCTCGATCACAATTGGTAGATTTTGCATTACTTCGATAGCCTATGCTGAGTTGATCGACGTGTTCAACATAGGCCAGCGCAGTATGTATTTTTTATTCTTCTTCGGCAGTAGCGAGCACGTCTGCTAGTTCTAGATCTTCATTTATCGTGTTCACAGCAGGAACTGAATCTTTCAAGGCGACAAATGATTTTAGACGGTCCATATCTTCCTCCTCACCAGAGAAATAAGGAAACACGTCCATGATAGGCGACTCAGCCACCGCCGGAATGGTGTATTCACCCATCGTATCTTTCATTGTGGTGACCGTATTTTCATAAGCTTCCTTGACATCATTTGCTTGAACCAACAAGTACATATTGGTCTTGCGTTCCTTGCCACTTTCTTCGTCAAAAGCAATAAGCGACACACGGGATTTGAACCAGCGATCTGTATTTTCAAAAGGGTGGATCTCTGCATAATTGGCCACCTTGATATTGGTGATCTTAATTTCTTCACTTTCGGGCAAGTAAGCTGCCATTTCTTCAGTGATTCTACTCTCGGCTTCTGTATAAGAAATCGCATCTACCAAAAAGGGCTCTGTCTTTATTTTTTGTGTGCCAGAGGCTTCATCAAATTTTCTATATTTTACTTTACACTCGTACCAAGTTGCACTCATATTTTTGTTTTTAGGACGCCAAATATAGGCTGCTGCACCAGCTGCAAACCTTAAAAAATAGAATAGATGTTCACAAATTAGGGTTTTTGTTTTTAGATGATTTGTTTTTAGGGAATTAAGAATTTTGTTGGTGGTTTCGCTTTCGCGAAAGAGAGATACAAATAGAAGTTTATACTGAATTGTGCTTATTGGGAAGGAGAGATAAACGTTTATAGAGACCTTGACTCCGTAAGATATGATGTTAACATAATTATTTGTAGTAGCATTCAAAACTACCTATCTAACCCTATCAAACTCTCCAACGCATAAAACAATCGATTTTTTGCATTATCCTGTGATCCAAAAATAGAGCGGTAGAGTTCGCCATTTTTAGTAATGAGCAGCCATTGTGGTGTTCCTTCGGCATGGAACTGCTCGTAGACTTTATGGTGCTGGTCTATATATATGGGAAAAGGGTTGTTGCCACTTCTAAAAACAGCTTTGATATTTTCTTTTGTTCCTTCTCGAGTTGGGAAATCGGCATGAATTCCTGTTACTTGTATACTTGGGTATTGGATTTGGAATTCATAGGCGAGTGGCAGGGCACGACCGGTACAACCCAAACAGTCGTTGTTATAAAGCATCAACAGCAGTACTTTCTCTCTATAGAGTCTTATTAAATCTACGTCTTCACCATCGAGATCTTTTACTGCAATGGAAGTTATAAGACTGTTCATAATGCTAAGGTCATCAGGTTATATTTCTTATTTTATTCCCGCGTTACCGATTACAACGACATCCTTTTATTTTTTTTAAATAAAAGATAGAGTGGAAAGCGGGACCCGCTAGGGGAACGCCCAAATCAGTAATAAGCAACATGTTTTATTTTTATTTAAACGTATGTCGCATTTCGTCTGTGGAAGAAGCTCCTAACAATTGATTAAAGGTTTTTATAAGGTCAAAATTTTGAGTAATGGCATCAGCAACGGCAATTCCAGAGATGCCCGTTTTTAAAATGTACTTAACGTCTTCTGGCGTAATGTCTCCAAAACCAATAAGAGGTGTCTCTTTCTTTAAGTCTTCATATATAGCAGTATAGCCATTGATACCTAAAGCTTTAGTTTCATTTTTTTGAGAGATTCTAAAAGGTCCTAATCCTATATAATCTACTTCTTTAGTGAGTAAGGTCTCGCATTCTTGCAAGTTATGCGCTGTGGCACCTATAGTTTGCCAAGGGTACAAGTGTTCTCTGGCTAGAGTAGGGCAGGCATCATTTTGTTCCAGATAAATACCGTCTGCTTTGATCTCGTGGGCAATTTTATAATGGGATTTGATAACTAATCTGGTTTGAAAATGCGCGGTAATTTTTATGACTTCTTGCGCGAGCTTCAAATGATCTTTTCCAGCGATATGTTCCAGATCTAGTTGTACCAATTCGGCTCCAGAGCTGCAGGCTTTTTGGATGTTTTCTAGATGCGCTGCAGTAGATTGTGCTTGAGACGTATAATGTAGTTTAGGGATCATAGGGTCTTGATTTATGCAATGGAATACACATTTATGTATGAATCTCCAAAAGTATCTATTTAAAACGGGATAAGAGTGCTATTCAAATTACAATTGAACATCAGATAATGATGGTTGAGTAGTATTTAGCACCAATTCTTTATATTAACTTGGTATTTGAATAACAATGAACTGACAATATCTCTTAAAATTATCCATTATGACTCCAAATGACGTTTTTTCTATAGTTAATATCCTGGCCTTACCCATGTGGCTCTTGATGATCATCTTACCGAAATGGAAGGTCAGCAGATTTTTAATCGATTATAAAGTGATACCGCTGGCGCTAGCAGTGATCTATGCGATCTACATTATTCAAGGCTTACTGGCTGGAGGTATGATGGATTTTGGAACTCTGTCATCAGTTATGGAGTTGTTTACAACAGAGAATGCTGTTTTGTCAGGTTGGGTGCATTACTTGGCTTTTGATCTGGTAGTAGGTATGTGGATGCTGGATCAAAATAAAAAACTAGGCATTCATCAATTGGTGATGATTCCTTGTTTATTAGGAACGTTTATGTTTGGACCTTTGGGATTTTTACTTTTTATGATCATCAAATTCTTCAAGCAAAAAAGTCATGAGATTTCCATTATGGCATCCAAAAACTAAGAAAAGAATGTCCTATACTTTATATGATTGTGTTGATTCATTTGATAGGAGCCATTGCGTGCATTGCGCGACTCATTATAGATGGGCGTACTCTTATGGGAGTTCCTATATGGACCAAACCTTTGAAATCTGTATTTCTGCTGCTATTTATATTTTAACTATTAACTATTAACTATTAACTATTAACTATTTGGTCACCTTTTATACGTTCTCCAAAAGAAAGAAAATCATTTTCAATAATGGACTTCTTGGACCTTGCTAATAGAAAAAGAGTTCCTTGTTTATCAAACATCAAGAGGTGTGACTTCTCATTACAGTCAATCTGCTTGGTTGGATGGATTATTATTTGCTGGTATGGGAATTAAATAGAAACTAATTTTTGGCCATGATTATTTTCTTGATAGAAACGGTACGATTGAAAGTAAACACCACAAAATCCATCCAATTTGTCACTCTTATAGGATGGATCATCTTTATAGCTGCAAGTGGGGTGGGCAGACAAATGATCAGTAAGAGGTCTCATAAGGTAGGTGTTGCAGATGTTGTTGCAGGGCTTCCATTAGTGAGTTGGAGCAAACTAGGAGAAGATTTAAGAATCGCTCATTTCTTTGGATTGCATGGGATTCAAGTCAATCCATTATTTGCTTTATTACTGTCTCGTAAATGGAAAACAAATACTAGGCATCAAATCAGGGTAGTTGCTTTTTTTGGATGGGCTTATGCTAGTTGGATTGCTTTTATGTATGATCAAGCGAGTCTGGGAATTGCATTGATGGGTTGATGACGCCAATTACCTTTTTAAAGGATTGCCCATTTATACAAGATTCTTAAGCGTGAATAAGGAGAGGAGCGAAGTGAAGTATGCAGAAACACAGGTGACAAGTCTCCAAATCACCTAATAATAGGATCTAGCAGATTCTAATGTGACTGGCGTTTGCCCATTCTTATCACCGACTCAAATAAGTGCTATCTCCTCATCTATTTTGCTGATATAATAATAAATATGCTTGATTTTGAATGGTTTTTTTGTTTACATTTCCTTTAAATACAACGCCCTATAAAAACTTAATTTTTAGGCAATTATAAGAATACTTATTTTTTTAATCTATAAAGGGAACATTGTGATTTAGCCTATAAAAACCACGTATAACTTCTTTTAAAAGGGGTTACTAAAAGCCTGTCGGACTTGAGGTGGAAAACATCCGAAGTAAGTAAACATTTCAATTTAAAAATTTAAAATAATGAAAACAAAAATAATATTAGTTTTATGTGTTCTAAGCCTGTCTTTTTTATCTTTTAAAACTATAGAGCAGGATGTAAAGAGTGTTACGGTAACTTATGATGGTTATGAATACGAAGAGTATAACTTTAGTATTTCTGGTGGTGCGGATGGTGAAGATACTTACATTGCTTTTAGTGAAATTTCTGAAGACATTTTAAAATCTTTTGATTTAAAGTCTAATGATCTGGTAGGAAAAACTTTTAAAATGACGTACCAAATTATTCCTGAAAAAGAAACAGAAGACGGTGAGTTCTCAGAAGAAACTTATGTGTTGAAAACATTGAAAAAAGTAGATTAACAAAGATACGGGACTTCATTAAGGAGTCCCGTATCTTTTTTAAAACCTTTACCTATGGGATCAGAAGTTGACCGTGCAATTATTAAATTAAAAAAATCAGTGGGCGTTAAAAGAAAAATTCTCTTTGTTTCCAAGTATGGAGAAACTTTGGATATAGCAAATGCAATACAAACCGAAGGGCATAGTATTAAGTTGTTTATACAAGAAAGAGGCTGTAAAGAAATTGGCTACGGTTTTTGCCCTAAAGTCACTGATTGGAAAAAGCATACCGACTGGGCCGACTTAATTATCTTTGATTACACTGGATATGGCGAAATTTGCGAAAACCTTAGAAATGCAGGAAAACTTGTTGTAGGAGGATCCATCTACACAGATTTATTGGAGCTAGATCGCAATTTTGGCCATCAACAATTGAAAGCTCATAAGATTAAAGTACTGCCATCTTATGAATTTACTAATTTTCAAGAGGCTATTGTTTTTATTGAAAAGCATCCAGATACTTATGTTATTAAACCTTCTGGCGAAACCCAAGAGTTTAAGCAATTGTTATTTGTAGGTAGTGATGATGAAGGCTTGGATGTGATACGTGTTTTAAAAGCCTATGAAAAATCGTGGGGGAATGATTTTGGTGATTTTCAACTTCAAAAAAAGGTAAAAGGTGTAGAGATTTCTATAGCTTCATTTTTTAATGGAACCGAGTTCTTAAAGCCCATCAACATCACTTTTGAGCATAAAAAATTATTTCCAAAAGAATTAGGAGTTTCCACTGGTGAGATGGGAACCAGTATGTTCTGGACTAAAGATTCGCCCATATTTGATGCGACTCTAAAGAAATTTGAGGCCACGCTGGCGAAATCAAATTTTATAGGACATATAGATATTAATTGTATCGTAAACGGAAATGGTATTTATCCATTAGAATTTACCTCTCGATTTGGATATCCACAAATTCTCATTCAACGTGCTGGAATCAATGAACCTTTAGGCGACTTCTTTTACAGATTAGCTTCAGGTCAAAAATTTGAAATCAAAGTTAAAAGAGGTTTTCAAGTAGGCGTTTTTATTGTGGTACCACCATTTCCTTATGAGGATAAGAAAACCTTTCAACTCTTTTCTAAAGATGCCGTAGTCATTATTAAAAAGGAAACAAAAGAAGGCATACATCTCATGCACCTTAAAAAAGTAAATAATGAATGGCTTATTACAGGGGATACCGGAATAGCCCTTCTCATTAGTGGTACCGGTTTAACCATGAAAGATGCACAGCGCAATATGTACAACAGAGTACAAAACGTCATTGTGAATAACTGTTACTACCGCACCGATATAGGAGATCGTTGGCAAGAGGATTCGGATAAATTATGGTCTTGGGGACTTTTATAAACCAGCGTATGCGACTAAAAATTTTAAAAAACGAATCTGTTTTTATGGATCTGTTGCCTTTAGATTGGCAAAAAGGAATAAAATCGATTTGGAAAAAAAATAGAGAACATACGCTCATATATGTATTGGAGCAGGATAACGAAATTTGTGCAGGTGGTATTGTTTTTTCTGCTTTAACAACAGAAATGAAAGCTTATAAAGAGGAAGCCAATTACTGGTTTCTAAAAAATTACCTATACATAGGTTATGTTTGGGTGCCTGAAGACAAAAGAAATAAAAATTATGGCAGTTTATGGCTTAAAAACTTGTTATTAGAGGATCCCAAACAACATTACTGGTTGACCACAGAAGAGAAACAACTCCGATACTTTTATGAAAAAGTAGGGTTTACTTATGTCAAAACAATTAGGTGTCAAGATGAGGAAGAAGAATTATTTATTTACTAAAACGGGATCAAAACTTTTGATATCACTGATTCTGTAAAGTCCCATTTATAGACTTTAAAAACATCATTTATTTCTATTACATTCTTGGGCTTTATAACTTAATTATTTTAATTGAGCTATTAGGTTGGTTTTTACGATGCATATATCCTGATGTGTAAACCTAAAGTTTCTTGAGAAACGCGTATTTAAAAAAATCTGGTGAGATTGAACAGAATATTTAAATTAAACGATTAATAAATACAAGGATGTTTAATGACCCAAGTTCCAAATATTCTAATGAAAACAAAACTTCCTGGGATATTTCACATTACATAACATTATAGCTTACGAGTAAACCTTAAAGTTCATTAGCCATAATTTCTTTAAATATGATTGCTGACCTTATAGACCTAAAGGCACTGTATCTACAATTATGTGTAAATAGCCTGAAACGCGGCCGTACAGAAATAATTACATTTGAACCATAATGTATATTATGTCAAATAGAATTTATAGAGACCAACACAACTCTAAGCAAACACTTACTTCGTCTCTTCTTCCTCCAACAACTTTAATTCTTCTTTGAACTTAATAAGGTCGTCATAAAAACTGTTGACTATATCTCCGTATCCATTGATATACAGAAATCGTAAAGATGCTATTCTCGATTTGTGCTCTTCACTCTTTAATAAGTAGTTGATGCAATCGTTCTCACATTTTAAATCTGTAATTAAGATTGTATACCATGGTTGTGTTTCTTCTAGGTATTCTAGGTTTGCAGTAAACTTTTTATAGATGATTTGTTCCATATCATCTATATCCTTAAAATAAGATTTATAAATACCGCTCAGATTGATTAAGCTTTCAGATGCTTGAGAATTATTTAATACCGCATTATCTATCCAATTGCTGTTTTGCTTATCCAGATCTAAATCTTTAACATCAAACAGTATGGTAGACAATATTCCTTTTTTATCTATTTTAGTTTTATCGTAATCACGCCCAAGTACTCTTAGATACGTATTGTTCAAGGTGTCTAATTCTTTTAGAAACTGATCCAAGTCATGAATATCTTTATCCAGTTGTGACAAGACCTTTTCTTGAAGTTGGACATTGGCTTTGCCTATTTGTTCTTCTCGGCTCCCGTTATTGATCCATAGGGCTATAAGAATACCCAATACAACCAGAATAATCTCTCCTGTTGCATACATCAGGTACTTGCGTAAACCACTAACTTTAATATGCTTTAATCTTGCTTTATTAAAAAATCTCATATTTGATTGGGGTCCATAAATTAGCCTTATTCCTCTTCTACTGCCAGCCATTTTAAACGACCTTCATATTTCATAAAGGTGCGCTGTGAACTGTTAATGCTTAACCTTACATTATTGGGTTGGTAAATTTGAAGCTCGACGTCCAACGTTTCTGCGTCGTTTCTTGTCGTGAATTCATAAGAAAGATAGCCTTTTTTCTCATTGATCCTACTCTTGATGTTTTTTATATCACCTATAAAATTATAACCGGTATCGTTAGTATATCCACCACTAACGCGGCGTTCACCGTAAAATGGCAATACAAATTCTGCCTCCTGCTTTTCTATCTTTAGGGTGTAATGATCGCCTTGTACATCAATGCGCGCAACGTTGTTTCCAGAACGTATCAACAAATCGTTTGCCACATTATTGAGGGCTTGTGTGTTAAATGGAATGACAACATCTGCTTCAAATTCAAAGCCTTGCTGGTTCATTTGTTCTTGTAGATTTACTAATTTACTTAGATCTTCCTCTGTAAAACTAGTTTTACAAGAGTTAAACGCTAGTAAAACTAGTATTAATATGGAATACCTTAGAGTTTTCATGCTGTTTATTTTAATAAATGTGTGTACAAATGCTGCCGCATTATATTTTTTACGATTTGCTTTTCTGCCTCCCAGCAGGTAAGATAAGAAAGCGATATTTTAAATAACACTATCATTCCTCTACCTACGTTTTCGGCTTTTCACTTTTGTACCACCTCTAAAATTAAATATAATATGCATAATACGAACTCGTTTAACATTTAACGTTTTAAGGTGATATGACCAGAAATGAGCTGATCATTAAAATACAACTTATACCAGTAATCACTGCTAGGAAGCGGCTGGTTAAGGTACATCCCATCCCAGCCTTCTTCTAGATCATTGATTTGCAGTAATAATTTTCCATACCTATCATATAGTTCTAGTTGTGCACCAGGAAATTTGTCGATACCGTAAATTTTAAAAGTGTCGTGAAATCCATCAGCATTTGGCGTGAAAAATTTAGGGATTTGAATGCGTAAGAACTCTTGAGTAATTACTTCACAACCAAAACGGTCTCTTACTCTGGCAATAACTTGTAAAAAAGTGGTGATATCAAACGTATTTCTAGTGGTCCAATTGCTTCCATCGATGCTAAATTGAAAATCACCTGGAGTTTGTAAATTGATAATAAGCTCCTCTCCTATTATATCAAGTGATGCGATAACAGGAAGGTCTATTACGCTAACATTAAATGTCGCAATAGAAGAACAACCAGCGTTGTTAATCACTTCACAAGTATAGGTGCCTGCAGTTCCAATACTTATGTTAGGTGTAGTTGCTCCAGTATTCCAAACATATCTCGCATTAGGAGCTTGTGGATCTAATATAGCTATATCATTAGGACAGATCGTGAAATCGGCACTGTTCACTACTAGTGAATTTTCTATTACATAAGGAACCGGGACTCTTATATTACTGGTGCAACCGCTAAATAGATCGCGTGTCTCGACGTAATAA
>Ga0307983_1000410_pt1 | contig 22095 bp, 19 predicted proteins | sample OrgLakmetagen991_FD_201845 | JGI IMG/M metagenome (GOLD analysis project Ga0307983, IMG submission 201845) | Saline water microbial communities from Organic Lake, Antarctica - #991 | ecosystem: Environmental > Aquatic > Non-marine Saline and Alkaline > Saline | place: Antarctica: Organic Lake...
GCTTTTACCGCCGCCACACCCAATCTCGCAAATTTGTTTTGCATTTCCGTCACCAATACCTTTCCAAAGCTTGGAAAAGGCGTATTGTTGGTACCCGTACATGCGATACAGAACGTCGCCAAGCAGTTCCTCCGACGTCCTAACAACAGTAGGCGACCCACCACCACCACAACCAGCGGCGGCGGAAGTTGAAGACACAACAACAACAGCACTGTGTACTAGATCAACAGGAGCAAGAGAAAGTTCCTTGTCTTCGTCATTGTAGGTAGCAAGCACCAAGTCAGCAGCCGCCTCGTCCGCAGCAGCCTCCTCGTTCGCAGCAGCCTCCTCGTTCGCAATAGGCGCTTTTTCAGCAGCAGCCGCATCGTCCGCAGCAGCCGCTTCGTCCGCAGCAGCCGCTTCGTCCACAATAGGCGCTTCGTCCGCAGCAGGAGCTTCGTTCACAGTATGTGCCTTGTCCGCTGCAGCCGAATCAGGCACAATATGATGTTGTTGCTTAGCAGCAAGATAAGGTGATAGAAGTTCGATCATCTCTTCGGTGTCAAGCGTGCATTCCGTGAAGAACTCAGACCTGTTTTTGCACTGGCTCTTGCTGTAGCCGACCCCGCTGGGCCGGACAAGTAGACGCGTTGTTGCTCTTGCAAATGTCGATGTCGTGAGAAAGGTAGACAAGTGCGTGTACGAAATGCGGCTTTTGTCTCCATACCACTTGGCCTGCAAAGTCGTAGACAAGTCAAGGCTGGCACAGTCGGCGCCGATGTCTTCAATGAGCAGGCCTTCCCGTCTGCGTGTTACACCAGTGCACCGCATGAGGTTGCGCGTTTCAAGTACTTGTGGCGGCAAGTCAGCCCACGGCACAAGGTCGTATTTGAGCGCGCAAGCGGCCTCGTAAAGGAAGTACTCAGCTTTGCGGTCGGGCGTTCGGACCCGATCTGCGAGCTGTTCAACGGTAGCTAACCCGCATCGCTGGAGGCAAGAACGTGCGTACTCTTGAGCTGCCATGCCCCCGTGTGTGTGTGTAAGAATAGTCAACAGCGGTCGGATTCAAATGGGCCCAGAGATAAGCAAGGCACACAGACAGAGGGCATCCACAGGCAAACGAAACACGTATTTTTTCACGATACCAGCTAGTTGAACCCAAAAAGTGCGGCGCATGCCTAGTAGCTGAAGTACAGCGACGAGTGCTTGTGCGTGGCGTTAGGGTCGATGTATTTGCGCGTGGTTTCGACTCGAAACCTGTCCACCTCCGCGAACACCTCGGCGGCAGTATCCATGTCCTCTACACGGTCTGTAGGGATCTCGTCGATACGTTTGGACATGATGTCGGCATCTTCTTTTTCCTGCGGGTCGAGCATGGCTCGAACGGCTTCGCAGTGCGACCTGAACATCTTCGCGGAGTACCGCAGCCGTGCGCGGAAAGACAGCAGCTGCGCGTTCCTGACCTCGGTTTCGCGGTCGGGACGGGAGGCGAGGTACGGCGTAGGCTCCACATCGCTGCTGTATGTGCTCGTGTCGCCGCAGTTCAGCGCGACCCCAACAACATCGCCGTCTCCTAAATCAAGCGCTGCCGCACCATCATACGTTTCAGGGGGGGTGTCGTCGACATCCCCGTTGGAACCTGCAGCGGCGACGATTTTTTGGCCAACGCGATGTTCAGGAGATGACAAGTATTTTGGCAGCTCTGGCAACCCCTCGAGCATTTGTTCGAAGTATTTCTGGGCATTTTTCAACGTGTTGCCATTTGCTTGGTGATAGTAATTGTTTGCGCCATCAAGCGTAAGGAAGAAGTGCAGACCTGCTCCGCACACAACAGCCGGGTTTTTGTTAACAGCGACAGACTCGACCGTTCCGGCTTGGTAACGAAATGTTCTGTCGAAGTTGGAAAAGTCGGCGTCCAGGGGCTTTTCATGGCGCACGTCCCAGATGGCGACAACGTACAGCTTCTCGGCGCGAAACTTTCCACTGCCTTCGCCGTCGCAGTTGGTCCACGCGCCTTCGGGAATAAGCAGGCAGGCTAGGCTTCCGTTTAGCGACTTGAACACCACGTTGGTGGAGCCGGCCGGAGCCCGCATGCGGGGGAAGCGAGATGCGACAACATGTAGTTCGTTGTTTGTGATGCGCGTGGCGTGGTCGCCGTTCACTTGTATGCCGTTGTGTTCGAATTTTACGACTTTTCCTGGTGCGCAGAAGTCGTCGTTCGCCGAGTCTTTGCTGAAGTTCCCCCCTGCGGTTCGCGCTTTGTAGGTGGTTTCGATGCTGTCGTAAACACTGCCTACAAGCTTTTCGTAAAATGAGAGTGACGTTTCGGACTCGACGGCGGTAGTTCCTCCCTGCACTTTTGTAAGGCTGCTGAAGATGGTGCCGTCGATGGCTCCGCAAATTTCAGCAGAGTGCGTACCCGGCATAATACAATTTATTATGTCTTTGGTGGTTTTCACCATCGGGTTCAGCCATTCGAGTGACTTAACCTTATTGCATCCCGACCAGAATGCGTCAAAGTTGGACCCAGTTTGCGCCATTGCGCAGAGAATGGTTTCTTCTTTGTCGTACAGTATGCTCTCCGGCGCGTATCCGTAGGTGTCTAGGCGGCGGCGCAACGACACAGGGGTTTTCGACTGGGTGCCTAGCGGCTTTTTCAGCCAACTGGTGCACAAGCGCACCGGCGAATCCAGGACAACAACCATGTTTGCGGCGTACGGTATCCTATGTCTGCAGGCTTTAATATATCGCAAAAAAGTACACGAGACTAAAGCCAGGAAGTGGCACCGACGAGGGGGGACGCGTCCTGCTCCTGCAGTCGCGAGAACCGCTGCGAGCCCTGCCCGGACAGGTAGGGGCGCGCGTTACCAGAAGCGGGGTCGTAGTAGTCGCCGGCGCCCATCTGCCATGCGTCGTCGGTGGGGTAATGGCTCAGCGGGTACTCGGAAGGGTCTTCGAACGGCACAGCGGTGCCGTTCAAGACGACGGGCCCGATTTGCTCGCCGACGCGGGGCGCGGCCTCGACGGGCGCGGAAAACCGCCACTTGCGACCAAAAGCGCCGGAATACCCGTCCTCCTTCTCGTAATGGTCGAGCAGCCCGGTAACGCGGGGCAACGCGGCGGTGCCGTAGGGCACGTTGTCTGCGGCGACGCCCTGCGCGGCGAGCGCGCCGGCGTGCCGCATGAGGGGCGACATGAGGGCGACGTCGATGCGCGGCGTGCCCCCCTGCATTTCGCGGCGCAGCGGCGACGCGAGCGCGAGCACCTCGCCGCTGCGCCATGGCGGGAGGCTGCAGGAGCGGTCGCTGGGCGGGTCCATCCACCCGCCGAGGCCCGTGAACGACTCGGCGGCGGGCGCGTCGCCGCTGCGCGCGTGCTGGGTGGCGTACATGTACGCCGCCAGCGCCACGAAAACTACCACGATCGCGAAGATCGCGCGGCTGCCGGGGTCGAGCGCGGACATCGTGTATAATGCGCGCGCCAAAAACGCGCAGCGCAAGCCTAGGGCGGCGCCCGCGGCGCAGGCGTGGCCCGCGTCTCAGGCGTGGCCCGCTGCGCAGGCGTGGCCCGCTGCGCAGGCGTGGCCCGCGGCGCAGGCGTGGCCCGCGTCTCAGGCGTGGCCCGCGGCGCAGGCGTGGCCAGCGGAGCGCGGCGCCGCTCGCGCCGGCGCGTGTTCCGGAAGGCTACAGCCTTCCCGGGATCGAGCGACAGGACCAGGTAGCACACGACCAGCACCAGCACGAGCACGCACGCGCCAACGACGGCGGTGGACGTTTCGAACGACATCGGCAGCGCGCCGGCGCCAAGCATGTATACTGCGCAAATTGAAAGAGCCGCGCGTGAGGTATAACGGCGGCACGCGTCCTCAAACACGCATCAGGAAACTAGCCATGTGGTGTGTGAGCGAAGTCGTAGACATCACGGACGCGCCCGGCGCCCCGGACTGGGAACAGTTCGCCAACGGCGGGCCCGCCGACGCGGCCCCACCGGGGTCCCCCAACCCGTACAGGGCGCTGGCGCAGGCCATGTGCGGCTCGCCGGCGATGGGCGCGATGCTTACAGTGCGTCCGCTGCGCGACCTGCACCGCGCGGCGGAGGTGCTGCAAAAACACGCGGCCGAGAACCGTCTGCGTGACGTGCGCCTGGCGGACCCCCACTGCGACACGGTGTGCCTGGAGCTGTGCATGGACCGCAACACGTACCCGAGCACCTACCTGCTGTGTCCGCGCACGGGGTCGCGGGACCCGCGCGTGCAGCTGGTGCGGCGCGCGTACGACTAGTAGCCCGCGGCTCAATTTTTGCCGCTGAACACGTGCTGCCGGAACTCCTCCATGTCGCGGTCGGGCACGCGCTCGCGGCTGAAGCTGTTCCAGGGCCGCCCCTCGAGCCGCGCCCGTATGTAGAACAGCGCGTACAGGCCGCACTCGGTCTTGGACCGCTGGTGCGCGACGCTGGACACGACGACGGCGCGCACGTCGTGCTCGTCTGCATCCGCATCGCGCAGCAGCGCGGCCTGCTTCTCCATCCACCGGGTGACGGACGCGGTCGGCGGCCGCCCCGACGAGTTGAAGTACTCGACGGTGGCGCGCCCCTGGCGCATCTCGCGCATGTCGGCGAACATGCACACCCAGTGCTTGCCGCGCCCGCTGGAGACGTCGGTGTTGAGCACGCACGCGAACGTGTCGCAGGGGCGCGCGGTGCGCAGTGCGGAGTTCGGTGCGGAGTTCGGTGCGGCGTCGAACAGGAGCTGCGACTCGCGCCCCTCAGCGACGGCGGCGAGGTCCAAGGTGGAGAGCTGGTACCCGGCCACGCGGTCGAAGTCGAACATCGCGAACGGGCAGTTGAAGAAAGACGGGAACTCTACGGCCCACCGTCTGAGCACCTCGTCTATGACGTGGTTGCTGAGCAGCGCGTTCCCGTACCGCGGGCCGGGCGTCTTGAACTGCAGGCGCACCTCGGCCTGGTGCCTGTCGGCGTCCGCAGGCCCGAGGGAGGCGCGTATGTGCGACACCAGCTGCGGGTGGCTGACCACGCACCCCTCGGTGTCGCACCCCAGCTTCTGCGCGGCGGCCCGGATGAAGTCGGCGGGGCGCCCTGTGCGCGCGTCGGCAGCGGCGAACCCCGCGACGCGCGCCACCATCTCGGCGGTGGAACACACGCCGTCGCCAGCGGGCGCCGCGCCGGACACGCAGTCGCACTCGTCTGCGGAGGTGGAGACCATCGCGAGCGCCCCCGTGCGCGGCGCGCGGCCCGCGGGCGCGGCGTCAGTGCGCCCGCCCGCAGCGCCGCGCCCGCCCGCCGCGTCGCGCCCTCCGGACGCGTAGTCTGCGGCGCGCAGCATGTCGCCCAGCGGGCACTGTGTGTACATCGCACAAACAAGAAAACTGCGCAGTATAACGGCAGCGGTAACTTTACACGAATGCCTACGCGCGAGGACACGGAGGCGCATGTCCCCGCCCACAGGGAACGCGTTTTGCTGGGGGACGCGTTGGCCGACGACACCCCCCAACCTGCCGTAAAACGGTACAGTTCCGTGCTGGGCGATATGCTGGACGCCCGCGACGACCATGCCCCCCCGGACTACGGCCCGCAACAAGAAAACCTGCTCGGTTACTTGCTGGACGACGACATCGAGAGCGAAGATGGTGGCGAGAGCGGCGACGAGACCGACGACTCGGACAACTTCGCGACAATCGGCGGCAAGGAGCGTGCGGTGGGAGGCTGGGTAGACTACGAGGCAACGAGGCGCGCGGCTACCGAAGAAGCGTCCGACGCGACGTACGGGGGCGGGGACGACGTGCCGATGACGGGCGTAGACGCGGCGATGAGCCTGCTAGCTGCGGTGCCGGGGACAGCGCGGGCGGCGAGCGGCGCGCGGGCGGCGAGCGGCGCGCAGGGAGGCGACGAGATCCCGCACGCGGCGGCGGCGGCGCGCCGCCTGGACGCCTCGTTCGACCTGCTGCGCCGGGCGGCGGGCAGGAAGGACTGGTGGGAGAGCAACCACAGCGTGTCGTTCCCGGCGGCGAACCTGCGGGCGGTAGCGACGGCGGTGGAGAAGGGCGGCTCGGCGACGCCGGAACAGCTGGAGGCGATAGCGGAGGCGGCGGCGGTGGCGATGGTGGTGGCGGCGCAGATGGCGGTCCAGCACACGGATCCGGGCCCGCAGACGGCGCCCGGTCCGCAGACAGACATCCTGCGCGCGGCGGCGCACGCGGCCAAGGCGGAGCGCAAGAAGCTGTCTGCGGCGGCGCCGGCGAAGGGGCGCGCGGCGCGGCGCGCGCTGGAGGCGCAGGCGCTCCCGTACGCGCGCGCGGTGGAGCTGCTGAGCGCGCGCGCGGCGGCGTCGGCGGAGCGCGCGGCGGCGGCGCTGACGGCGGCGCTGCAGTAGGCGCGCGGCGCAGCAACGTGTTGAAGAACGCGCGCAGCGGTGGGGCGTCCCGATTTTTGCAACGTATTGAAGAACGTGGCGCACAAACAGGACAGCACCGAACAAATGGCGAGCGACGCGACGACGACGACAGTGGAAGACCTGCGCAGGATGTGGGCGGCGGCGGACGCGGGCCTACGGCGGCACGTGGAGCGGTTCGACGCGGGCGTGCAGGGCGGCGACGCCTGGAAGGCGCGCCGCCTGCAGACGGTGGGCGGCTCGGAGCTGTCGTCGCTGCTGGGCGAGAACCCGTACAGCAGCGAGCTTAACCTGCTGGCGCGCAAGCTGGGCATCGACAGGTCGGACCCGGGCGAGGCGTGCTGGTGGGGCACGATGATGGAGCCGGTGAGCGAGCGGCTGGTGGAGCTGCAGTGCGGCACGCGGGCGCACGGCACGGGCATCCACATGCACTTGCCGGACCTGATCGAGGGGCACGCCAACAGCCCGGACGGCTTCTGCGTGATAGCGCTGGTGGACGGCGACGAGCCGGGTACGCTGGAGCTGGCGCGCGGGCTGGACGACCCGCGTGTGGCGGCGGCGCCGGACCGCGCGGTGGTGCTCCCGGCGCTGCTGGAGCTGAAGGCGCCGTACAGCCGCATACCAGACGGGCGGAAGATGCCGAAACACTACCGCGCGCAGGTGCAGTCGGGCATGGCGCTGTCGCACCCGGCGGTGTCGGTGGGCCTGTTCTGCGAGGTGGTGTACCGCATGTGCACCATGATGCAGCTGGGGACGGACGACACCTACTGCACGGGCTACCACGAGAAGGACGTGACGCGCAAGGACACGCCGGTGTGGGACGGCGCGCTGGCGTGGGGCCTGGTGGCGGTGTACGCGCCGGCGACGGCGGCGGCGGCGGCGCGCAGCGCGCGCGGCGTGGCGCCGCACAGGCCGATGCAGCACGCGGAGGCGGTGTCGTTCTTCGCGCGGGCGCACGCGCGCGCGCTGGGCTTCGTGCCGTCGGAGAGCGACCGCGGCGAGGAGATCGCGGACCTGGCGGAGCTCGCGGACGCGGACCCGCGCGTGTTCAACCAGCTGCTGGGCTACGTGGACCGGCGCGTGGCGGCGGTGGCGCACTCGCCGATCGCGGGGCCGGAGGGCGACCCGGACGCGAGCCTGGAGGCGTTCATGGGCGGCGCCGCGGCGGCCGCGCCGCCGGGCACCTACCTGATGGGCTACCTGCCGTGGAAGGTGTTCCGGGCGCACTACTACGTGGTGCAGCCGGAGGAGGGGTTTCTGGACAGCATACGGGGCCCGGTGGAGGAGTTCATGGCGCGGGTGCGGGAGCTGTCGGCGGCCGCGGACGTGCGCGACGCGTACCTGCGGCACTGCGCGTCGGTGGGGGGCGGCGCGCAGGCGCAGCGGCGGCGCGCGGCGGTCGCGGAGTGCGTCGGCGCCGACGCGATGTCCCGCCTGTTCGCGGACGCGCGGGCGGAGCCTGCGCAAAAAGGGGCGGGGTCCTAGGCTGCGCCGCACCGGCGTGCGGGGCGGGAGGCTGCGCCGCACCGGCGTGCGGGGGCCTAGACGGCGCCGCACCGGCGTGCGGGGGCCTAGACGGCGCCGCACCGGCGTGCGGGGGCCTAGACGGCGCCGCACCGGCGTGCGGGGGCCTAGACGGCGCCGCACCGGCGTGCGGGGCGGGGGCCTAGACGGCGTAGCGCACGGCGGGCGTGAACTCCCCGGCGGTCTCGGACGGCCGCAGCACGAGCACGAAGTCGTGGGGGCGCACGCCGAACCAGATGGAGGCGGCGTCCTCGCAGTGTATGAGCGGCAGCACGGCGGCGGGCGCGGCGCCGCGCGCGCCGGGCGCGAAGCCGGGCACGTACCGCGGCACCTCGGACGCGGGGATGACCGAGTGTTCGGGCACCGACGGGTGCTCGGGCACGACGACCGAGAACACGCTGTACGGGTGGAACCGCAGGCACCGCCCGGGGTGTTTTTTGGCGGACTCGCGAGTGAGCACGACCATCTTCTGTTTGAGGTTGGGCTTGGCGGTGGTGGCGGTGGGCGCGACCACGAGCACCTCGGCGAGCGTGGCCGCGTCGGACACGTCCTTAGCGCGCTTCTCGGCGAGCGTGAACAGGCTCTGAAAGTCGTCGGACTTGCTGGCGGCGTTGCTGTCGGCGAGGATGAGAAACACCACCATGACTTCGGGGGCGGCGGCGTCGCCGCGCGACGCGACGAGCTCCCACTTCCCGAACTGCATCGACAGGTCGCTGACGATTTCCTCGGGGGTGAGGCCGTTCACCAGGTCGGTTTCCTGCACGTGCGACGGGCGCAGCGGCTCCAGCACGAGCTCGTAGCCGCGGTATCTGAACAGCGCGGGCATGTTGTGGTACGCGCCGATGTGCTCGGGGCGGTGGGAGTCCATGCTTCGGGGTCCGCGGCGGGCGTCGGGGGCGGGGGTATAACCGGCCGCGCGTCTTCAAACGTCGCTTTCGGGATTTTCGGCCGCGACTTTCTGGCGCGCGTTTATACCTCTGCCCGCACGAGACCATCCGCGAAGCGATAGACTCAACGACATGGACGCTGCCTCCGCTCCTTCCTACCCGTCCGCCTCCGGGCAGGTGGACCACAACTACGTCGGCGTGAAAGCCGGGCGCATGACGCTCAAGCACACGATTATGGCGAAGCCGAAGGAAGTCGCCATCATCATCGCTGTGCTGGTGGCAATCATCGTCCTCATTTCCGCCTACTCGCTGTACAACAGCGGCAAGGCCTCCGCCGCTACCAAGGAAGGAATCACCAGCCGTAACGGCCACGGCGTATCCACCACCAACTTTCATACCGGAAGCAACAATCCGTCGTGGAGCGCGGGCAACGAACAGAGCCAGGAGTCCACGCAGCGTGACAACCAGTCCAACCCGGTTTTCAACGGCACGGACCGGGCCAGCAACGACAATGCGTCCACTGACAAGCCTATCTTCTGGGACGCCGGCACGTACGGCGACGACCTCTACAAGCGGGGTCCGGCGATGACAGACGAGCAGATCGCCGCCGGCATCGCTGCGGCGAAGAGAGCGCAGATCAACCCGCTGTCGCACGGTTCCGCGACCAAAGCGTACGGCTACCTGAGCAACACGGGCGGCCTTTCGGGCATGCTCGGCTCGGCGTGCGAGATGCCCAGCCAGGAGGCGGAAGACGACCTCACCGCGCTGCAGCAGGTCGGCTCCCCCATCGTCACGCTCGGCTACGGAAACAACGCGTGGACCGCCACCACACCCCTGTACAACTAGGCGGGCGCGTGACGCCCCGCCCCGCAGCTTTTTGCCGGCGGCGCGGGCGGGCCCGGCCCGCATTTTCGCGCGAGAAAGCCGTGGCCATTTTAATACGCGGCCGCACAGCCATTGCCCGCAGCCATGGAACACCACGCCCCGCCGCAGCAGTCCCCCTACACCATCGACGTCAAACCGCACGGAACTAGCGTGCTCGACAAAATGAAGTCCAAATGCGCTGGCAACCCCTCCGTAGCGATCGCGATCATCGTGGCGCTGGTGGTGCTGGTGGCGTACCTGTTCGCGACGTTGCGCGGCTGGATCGGGGACGCCCCCGAGACCGTCAAGGCCATCCAGCCTAAGAAAAGCCAGCCCCGGTCGGCGGGCAAAGCGAGCAAGGCCAGCAAGGCCAGCAAGGCCAGCAAGGCGCGCGCGCCGCCCGAGGACGAGGACGAGACGGTGGACGACCTGATCGCCGCGCTCAACGAAGGGTAGGCGCCGGCCGTTTTTGCGGCGCGTGTTGCTAGCGTGTTGCTAGCGTGTTGTTAGCGTGTTGCTATCGTGTTGCTACGGCGCGTGTTGCTATACGGCGCGCGTTGCTAGCGCGTACGGCGCGTATTGCGCAAAAAAGCGGGCGACAATAGCAATGGCCTACGCACCGCTGCCGGGGGCGCCTACAAGCGCCGACGGCGTGCGCAGCTACCTGCTGGACGTCGCGAGCAGGCGCGAGTTCCGGCAGTTCAGCGTCAAAGAGGGGGAGAGCGGGGCGCCAGCGGGCAGCCGGCCCGACGGCTACGTGCCGCCGGCGCACCGGCAGGGCGCGGGCGCGCGCACGGCGGCGGGCTTCACGCTGCACCCGCTGCAGGGGTTCGTGGAGCGCATGGTGTCGCCGCACTCGCGGGTGCCGCGCGCGCTGTTCGGGTGGGAGACGGGCACCGGGAAGACGATCGCGGCGATCACGTGCGCGCAGACGTACGCGCAGCTGTTCCGCAGCATGCTGCGGCGCCCGGTGGAGGAGCGCCCGCGGGTGTTCGTGCTGGGCTTCACGCGCGCGGTGTTCCAGGACGAGATGCTGCGCGACCCGGCGCACGGCTTCATCACGCACGCCGAGCTGCACACGCTGCGGGGGCTGCGGCGCGAGGCGATGGAGGCGCGCGCCAACCCGGGCCCGGGCGCCGCCGAGGTCGTCCGCCAGTACAACGGCTACCTGGGCACCATGCGCCGGCTGCTCACGGACCCCGATCGCGGCGGGTACTTCCAGTACTACGGCTACAAGGAGCTAGCCAACGCGCTGTTTAACCTGACGCCGGCGGGGGAGGCCGCGGGGCTGCGCGTGCTGGACCTGTTCGTGCGTGCGGGCGACGCGGGCGAGCTCACGCAGATAGAGGCGTTCGCGCGCCGCATCTCAGCCGCCGAGCGCAAGGGGTACGTGCTCGTGAACGAGGAGCTGCGCGCGCGGTTCCGGCACGGCCTGATAGTGGCCGACGAGATACACAACGTGTACAACGTGAGCGACCCCAACATGTACGGCGTCGCGCTGCAGTACCTGCTGGACTCGTTCGAAGAAGGGGAGGCGCCGCGGGCGATCTTCATGAGCGCGACGCCAGTGTCGGGCAGCCCGGCGGAGGTCGTGGACCTGCTCAACCTGCTAGTGCCGCGCGCGCAGCTGCCGGGCGGCCGCCCGCTGCGCCGGTCCGACCTGTTCACCGACCGGGACGGCGGCGCCCCCGGGGCGCTGCGGTTCCTGCCCGGCAAGGAGGAGCTGGTGAGCGAGCTGGCCGCGGGGCGCGTGTCGTTCCTGAAGTCGTCGATGGAGGAGTTCGACCCCGCGGACCCGGTCTTCCCCGAGCGCGTGTTCGTGGGCGAGCCCGCGCTGGGCACCGAAGGCGACGAGGTGCCGTACCTGCGGTTCGTGCACTGCCCCATGTCGGAGCTGCAGCGCGCGGCGCTCGCGCACTGGGCCGCCTCCGGGGACGGCGAGGGCGCAAGGGACGGCGGGGGCGCCCCCCAGCTGCTGCCCGTGCCGGCCGACTACGGCCTGTACGACATGGTGTTCCCCAACCCCGACGGCGGCACGCCCATATACCGCAACACGGCGTACGCGTCGCTCTCCGCCGCGCCGCAGGACTGGCAGACGACCAACGGCGTGCAGATCGCCCGGGCCGGCGACAAACGCACGACGGTGGTGGCGGGCGACTTCCTGCAGCTGCGCGAGGGCGGCCGCCCGTCGCTGGCGGCGTACTCGGCCAAGTACGCCGCATTCGCGGGCGCGGTGCGCGAGACGGTGCGCACCCGCAGGGGCAAAATGCTGGTGTACCACACGCGCGTGCGGTTCACGGGCGTGAACCTGCTGGCGGAGATCCTGCGGCGCAACGGGCTGGTGGCGGTGGGCGAGCCGCCGCGCCAGGACACGCTGTGCTCGGCGTGCGGCCGCGAGCTGTCGGCGCACCGGCAGGCGTCGCGCGCCTGCAAGGAGTTCCTGGCGGCGCGGTTCGCGACGGTGACCAACGACCTCACCACAGCGGAGAAGGAGCGCGCGCTGGGCGCGTTCAACCTGGCGGCCAACGTGGACGGCCACCGGGTGCGCGTGCTGATAGGCTCCGACGTGATCGTGCAGGGCCTCGACTTCAAGGCGGTGCGGTTCCTGCACATCCTGTCGGTGCCGCGCAACTTCGCGACGCTGGTGCAGATCATGGGGCGCGCGGTGCGGCGCGGCGCGTTCGCGTCGCTGCCCCCCGAGGAGCGGCGCGTGGAGGTGAGCATATACCTGACCTCCGGCACCGTGGAGGTGGGCGGCGCCACCGTCCACACGCCCGACCTGGTGAAGCTCACGCGCAAAAAGGCGGACTTCCTGCAGGTGCAGGTCGCGCAGCGGGCGCTGTGGCGCACCGCGGTGAACGGCTTCCTGCCGCAGAGCCAGTCGTCTGCGACTAAAGAGCCCAGCGTCGACGGCCTGCCGTTCAGCCTGCCGGTGACGACGGCAGAGGCGATGGCGCAGCCCGAAAACTCGGCCACCTACTACGCGTACGGCGCGACCGAGCAGAACGTGGCGCGCGTGGCGGCGCTGGCGCGGTCGCTGTTCGCGCGCCGGCCGGTGTGGGCGGAGGCGGAGCTGCGCGCGGCGCTGCGCGCGCCGGGCGCGTCCGGCGGCGCGCGCCAGACGGTCGGCGCGTTCTCCGACGGCGTGGTGGCGCTGGCGCTGGCGCGCCTCGAGCGCCCGGCGACGCGCGCGCGGGCGGCGTCCGGCGTGCTGCTGCCGGCGGCGCACCTGGTGGGCTGGGACGGCACGCCGCGGCGCGTGGTGGCGGCCGGGGCGCCCGGCGACCGCGTGTACGTGGCGGTGCCGCTGGACGGCCGCGGCGACCCGCTGCTCGACGCGGAGAGCTACCTGCGCCCGGCGGCGGGCGCGCCGCGCGCGGCGGGACTGGCGGGCCTGGCGGGCGCGGTGGTGGACCTGCGCGGATACAGCCGCGCACACCTGGAGGGCGCGGCGGTGCGCCGCCGCGTCGAGCAGGCGCTGGGCGACCTGGAGGCGCGCCACGGCGCGCCCGGGGGGGCGGCCGACGCCCACCGCGAGACGCTGGCGGCGCTCCCGGCGCGCGTGCACTACGAGATGCTGGAGAGCTTCGTGGCGCTGGGCAGCGCGGCGTGCGTGCAGAAGGCGCACGGCCGGGCCGGGCGCGCGCAGGCGGAGACGTACGAGGCCTTCCGGCTGCTGGTGACGAGCGCGCAGCTGAAGGAGGCGGCGCGGAGCCGCGATGGCTACGGCGGCGTGCTGCGCGGCACCGGGCGCGCGGGCCGCCCGTGCGCGTACGTGGGCTACCTGGGCGACCGCGCGGTGCGGGTGTGGCAGCCCACAGCTGGCGGGGAGGCGGGCTGGACGGACGTGCCGCTGGAGGTGCTCGGCGTGGGCCCGCGCACGGCGGAGAACGACTCGGTGGTGGGGTTCGCGGAGGAGAAGGGGGGGCGCGTGCGGTTCAAGGTGCGCGAGCCGCTGCACGAGCTGGGCCGCCGGCGGGTGCGCGACGTGCGGTCGCTGTCGCGCGGCGCGGTGTGCGACACGCGCGCGCGCGACACGCAGCTGGGCTACGCGGCGCGCCTGACGGGGCGCGCGCGCGGCGCGCTGCGCGCGCTGGGCAGCGGCGAACTGTGCGCGCTGGTGCTGTGCACGCTGCTGCGCGCCGAGGAGAAGGCGCGCGGCGGGCGCGACGGCATGCGCGCCGGCGTGCGGTGGTTCTACCTGTTCAACGAGACGCTGCCGACTGTGCGCGTGGGCGCGGACGCCGCGCAGCGCGCCGGGTGAGCGTGGGCGCGGACGCCGGGTGAGCGTGGGCGCGGACGCCGCGCGCCGGGTGAGCGTGGGCGCGGACGCCGGGTGAGCGTGGGAGCGGACGCCGCGCGCCGGGTGAGCGCGGACGCAGCGTTTTTGGCGCATTTGAAACCGCCGGGCCCAGATAGCGGACCGCAGACATGCGCGGCGTTTCCACCTTCGACGTCACTATCGACGTGGCGGACCCCATCGACTTCTGTAGCGACGCGCGCAAGAACGCGCTGCACAAGGTGCGGGAGACGTACCAGGGGCGCTGCTACATGGGCAAGTACATCGTGCGCGTGCTGCGCGTGGAGCGCTGCTCCAAGTGCCGTCTCGTCACCGTGGGCGACCTGGGCGACGGCGTCGTCGACGTCACGTTCGCCGCGCTGTGGTCGCGGTGGTCGCCCGGCGACGCGCTTCCCCTGGTCGAGCTCGTGAGCGTCAACGAGATAGTGGTGGGGCGCGCCGCCTTCGACCTGACCGACGTCGCCGCCGCCGGGCAGCCGGAAGGCGACTTCTCGCTAGTGGGCGCCGAGCCGGTGGCGGTGTCGCTGCTGGATCCCAGCGAGCTGCTCGCCGTCGGCCAGCGCGTCCCCGTGCGCGTGGCCGACGTCACCTACGAGCCCATGGGGCAGCCGTGCGCCACCGCCACGCTGCTCACGTGCCGCAAGCGCGCGACCGTGTGGCGCGTCGCGCGCGCCGAGCGCGGCTGCTCGCGCGGGCTCGTCGCCGCCCTCGCGGCCGCGCTGCGCGAACACCGCCGCGTCGCCGCCGCCGCCGCCGCCACAGACGGCGGCGCCGCGCTGCACCGGTTCTTCGTGTCGATACTCAGCCCGCACGCGTCGGGGGACGCTCCGCTGCCCGGCGGGTTCGCAGCCGCCGACCTCCCGGACGGCGAGCAGGAGCTAGCCGACTGGGCCGCGGAACACCTGCGGTCTGGGGCGCAGTGGACGCGCCCGCTCGAGCGCGCCTACGGCTCGGGCGCCGTGTGCTCGGTGGCGGGCGCGGCGCCGGCCGGGTACGAGGCGCGCGCCGCGCCGCCCGAGGCCGTGCTGGCCGACCTGGTGGTGGGCACGTGCGGCGAGCTGCACGCGCTGGCGGTGCTGTCCACCCACTACGCGTCGATGGCCGACATCACCGCGCTGCGGGGCGTGTGGCAGCTCATGGCCGCCGAGCAGCGCGGGGCCGCGTGAGGGCCGCGCGGGGGCCGCGCGCCCGCCCTTTTTGAGCCCGAGCGCCGTGGAATTCCGCGCCATGTCCCGCGACCACGCGCCGCCCCCCACTCCCGACCAGATGCGGCGGTTCATCGTTGACAGCGCCCACATCTTCGACGCCGCCGTCGGAAACAGCATCCTGCTGCTGGTGTACCACCGCTACAACGCCACGCCCGGCGTCATCTACGAGCGCGGCGCGGACAAGTCTCCCGCCATCGACGTCAACCGGCTCGACGACGCCACCGTCGAGCAGGCGTACAACATCGTCGCCTCCCACGCCCACAGCCTGCGCGGCTCGGTCCCCTAGGCCGCGCGGCGCCGCGTTTTTGAGACCGCCCGCGCAACAAATCGCCCCACATACGTCCGCGGCATGAGCTTCGAGTTTGCGGACCTCTTGCACGAGCACTACAGCCCGGGCGCCGCTTCGGCCGCGGGCGCGCTCACCGTGCGCGGCGGCGGCCCCTCCGACACGCGCGACCCGACGCTCGACGTGCGGTCCTTCCGCGACGTCATGCGGCTGTACGTGGCGTCCAGCGCCGCCTCCGGCGAGGCGCCGGAGGACGACGACGACGCCCTAGCCGGCGTGCTGGGGCTCTCGCTGCGCCGCGACGCCGACGCGGACGGCGAAGACGACGACGGCGACGACGGCGACGACGGCGACGGCGACGACGGCGACGACGGCGACGGCGACGACGGCGCCCCCTACGACGGCGAGATCCTGCTGGGGGACGTGCTCGAGCTGTCCGAAGCCCCCGCCGCCGCGCCCGAAAACAGGCGCGCGAAAGTCGCGTTCGCGGACTTTATCGAGGTCGAAGAGCCCGACGGGGCGGTGAGCATGGCCGACGACGTTGACGTCACCGCCGACGACAGCGGGGGCGTGTTCGTGCTGGGCGACGAGCTGTGGGCGGCCGACGACTTGCAGGAGGTGGACTAGGCGGCGCGCGCGTTTTTGCCCTTTAGAAGCCGCGCCGCGTGACGTATTTCGGCATGGCAGGCGCGCGACCCCCCACGCAGCGCATATTCTCGCAGGTGCCCGTGTCGGCGCCGACGCCCGCGCGCGAGGCCGGCGCCGAGGGCATCAAGGCCGACAAGTACTTCAGCGTAGACCAGCTCGTGGACCTGCTGCGCACCATCCACCGCGAGGCGCTCCGCAGCGGCCTCGCCGACCGCAAGGCGTTCAAGGGCACCGACGAGGAGTACAGCAAGGCAGTGGAGGACGCGCACGGAAAGCTGTGGGACAAGTACAAGATGTTCGCCGACGAGCTGCCGCTCGTGTTCCGGTGGGCGTCGTCCAACTTCAAGATGTCCGAGAAGTCGTTCCGGCGGTACATGGAACACCACCACCGCGGCATGTGGGACAACCCCAAGCACAAGCTGCGCGAGCAGTCCGAGTACATAGTGTACGCCTGGAAGGAGGAGAACCCCGACGCCAGCGGGGACCGGCTGCGCGATTTTCGCAAGTCCGTGGTGAAGAACGTCATCGAGGAGCAGGAGCGGTACGAAAGGGCCGCCAAAGAGGCGCAGGAGCTCTGCGCCAAAAACAAGGAGGCCCGCCGCGCGCGCCTCAAGCAGAGCATCCGCGAGCTCGCCTCTGCCCCCCCGTAGCAGCGCGCCGCCGCGCCCTTTTTGCGCCAATTTGATCGCGCGGCCCGCTGCACATCGCGATGTGCGCCTCCAGGCTCTCCGGCGAAGCGCACGGCGCGCTGGACACGCTCGAGCGCGCGCTCGAAGACCTGTCCGCTGAGCTCGCGCGCGCGCAGATCGACGCCAACCTCGCCGGGAACCCGCAGTCGCTCGTCGACGCCACCGTGCTGCGCGCCGCCCACGCCGACGTGTGCGCGCGTGTCGCCGCGCTCGCCGCCGGCGTGGCGCGCCGGGCGCCCGGCGCCGCGCGGCCCTCCGCGTTCGCGCCGCTCGCAGCCTTCGCGCCCGGCGCCGCGCGGCCCTCCGCGTTCGCGCCGCTCGCAGCCTTCGCGCCCGGCGCCGCGCGGCCCTCCGCGTTCGCGCCGCCCGCAGCCGCCGCGCCCGGGCCGTCCGCTGCGACGCCGGCCCTGTACGACTTCGGGGACGGCATACAGGTTCCGGTCATGGTGCTGCCGCCGTCGTGCAGGCTGCGGCAAGACGTCATGGACGCCATACGCGGCCCCATGCTGTGCTACGTGCCCGCCTGGGAGCACTTTGCGGTGCGCGTCGGGGACCTGCTGCTGCACTCCGGCCTCGGCCGCGTGTTTCCCGCCGGCGAGACGCGGCCGTGCGCCGTGCGGCCGTGCGCGCGGCTCGCGGCCGCGCTGCGGTCCGCCGCCGCGCTGCGGGCAGCCGCGGACCCGCGCGCGTGCGACGACTGCGCCTTCTACCACGACCCCGCCAAAGAGGCCGCGTGCGGGGCCGCGCCCGGGGCGCAGCGGGTGCGCAACTTCCTCGCGTCCGGGTTCGCGTACCGCCCGCGCGGCGCCCCGGCGCCCAAAAAGGGGGAGCGGTACGGCACGCGGCGGTTCGGGTCCGCCGACGGCCTCGCCCTCGACATCGCGTCGCTGAACACGGACGAGGCCGAGCGGTTCGTCGACCAGGTGTCACACGACGTGCTGTGCGCCGCCGTCCTCGCGTGGAACCACGCCGGCCTGCGCGCCGCCGCCCTGTAGCGGCGCCGCCGTTTTTGGCCCGTCCCCGTGCGGCGCGCCCTCGTTAGACGCGTCCCTGTAGCGGCGCCGCCGTTTTTGGCCCGTCCCCGTGCGGCGCGCCCTCGTTAGACGCGTCCCCGTGCGGCGCGCCCTCGTTAGACGCGTCCCCGTGCGGCGCGCCCTCGTTAGACGCGCCCTCGTTAGACGCGTCCCCGTGCGGCGCGCCCTCGTTAGACGCGTCCCCGTGCGGCGCGCCCTCGTTAGACGCGCCCCCGTTAGACGCGCCCTCGTTAGACGCGCCCTCGTTAGACGCGTCCCCGTGCGACGCGCCGCCGTGCGACGCGCCCTCGTTAGACGCGCCGCCGTTAGACGCGCCCTCGTTAGACGCGCCGCCGTTAGACGCGCCCTCGTTAGACGCGCCTTCGTACTCGTCAACGCCGTCGTGCCCGACAACCGCCGTCGCGCACATGGCCCCGCCGAAGCGCGCGGGGCCGCCGTGAAACGCGGGGCGCACGGCTGCGCGCCCGCGCCGCTCGTTCCCGCCCATGTAGGCGCGCACATACCGGAACGCGGCGCGCCCCATAGTGGTGAGGTCGCGTCCGACGGGGCCGGACACGTGCCGCATGCCGTCCAGGCCGAGCCACCGCACGTCGGCGACCTCCGACAGCTGCTCGTGGTGGCTCATAGTGATGGACGAAGCCGGGTCGGGTATCTGCTCGGTGAGCACCGCGAGGTAGTAGGTGTTCACGTACAGCACGTCCATGTGCACGTAGGCCTCGACGCGGCAGAATCCGGGGAGCAGCCGGTAGGAGCCGCCCGGTATGCGCGTCTCTTCGCGAAACTCCCGCAGCGAGCACGCCAGGTCGCTTTCGTCGCCGGACACGCGCTTGCCCTTCGGAAACTCCCACCGCGCGCACCCTACGCCGGGCGTGTGCGACAGCAGCCGCAGGAGCTCGTCCGCCGAGTGCGGGTCCGACAGCCACAGCTCGACGAAGCGCGCGCGGCGGAACGCGTAGACGTTTTCGGTGCGCGTCGACGCGCCTTCCATCAGCGGCGAGGACGGCCCGCGCGCGTGGTCCCACATCTGGCTGAACTCCAGCGTGGCCACGACGCGGCGCTCATCCAGCGTCATGTGCGACACCAGCTGCCGCACCGCGTCCGCGCGGCGCGCGCCCCGGTGCGGGTACCGCGACTGCACGAACTCGCTGAACGCGTAGCTCACGCGCCCCTGCACAACCACCGCCTGGTATTCGCTGCGTCCCCCGCTGGGGTCGCGCGCTGCGCGCGACTGCGCCGGCGTGCGCACCACGATCAGGCCCGACGAGATGCGCCGCCGGATGTCAGCGGCGCTGTGCTGCGGGCGGCCCATGGCGTCGGCCGCCGCCGCCAAAGCCTCCTGCAGGTGCGGGTGCAGGTCGCGGTCGCGGTCGCACGCCCGCACCTCCCGCACGTCGTCCCAGTACTGGCTGCGCGCCGGGGACGCGAGCCACGGCCCCGGCGGGCGCGCGCCGGCCGCAGTCGCCCCCCGCGCCAGCTCCCTGCGCGCGCCGCCTCCCGCCAGGTTCCACGACGCGCCGTCCATCCCTAAGATGCCTGCCGCCGGCTCTCTTGAAAACCGCGCGCCGGGTTTTACCCGCCCGGCGCAAACGCACGGTTATATCCCCGCGAGCATGGCCGTACCGCGCACGCCTCTGTCGTTCCGCGAACGCGTGCTGCGCGAGTTCCGCAGCGCCGAAAACCTCCGGCACCTCGCCGACGCGTTCCGCCGCGCCGCCGGCGACCCCCGCACGTCCGGCGTCGCCGCGGCGCGCCTCGGGTACGTCATGCGGTCGCTGCCCGAGACCGTGGACCAGTTCGCCTCGTTGTCCGGCCGCGGCGCCGAGCTCATCGGCAGCGACCCGCTCGCGGCGCGCGGCAGCGCGTCCCGCAGCTCCAACGTCGTCGAGGAGCTGCAGCACCTCAACCGCACGTTCTTCCACCAGCGCATGCGCGCCGCGCAGACGCTCGTCGAGGCTGCCGACGGAGGGCGCCGCGTCGTCGCGCTCACCGGCGGCGGGCCCGCCGCCCCCGTCGACAACGAGCCGCTGTACTACCGCATGTTCGTCGCCGACTCGCTGCGCCCGCCCGGCCTCGAGGGGCTCAACGGGCCCGGGCCCGGCTACGAGCTGCTCGAAGACCAGGCCGCGCTGTCCGTCGCGGGCGCGCGCGCCGCCGCGCCCCCCGACGGGGTCAGCGACGCGCTGTGGAACGCCGCCGCGTTCGACGACTACGACCCCTCGCGCCCGCTGGGAGACTACGCGTGGGGCGGCGGGGACGCCCGGCGCTCCGCCGATGACGCCGTCGCCGAGTACTACGGAAGCGACAACCCGCTGCACAACGCCATGGGCGACTCCGACCCCCGGCTGTGGGACGCCGAACGCGCCATGCGCGACGGCTCCGGGCGCCCCGTCACCACCATGGACGCCGCCGCGCGCGTGAGGCGCCCGCCGTCCGACCCCAAATGCGGATGGGGGGGGCTGTTCGAGGAGCCGGGCGACGGCGACTCCATCGACTCGATCGTCGCCGCCGTCGACGCGCAGCAGCACGGCAACGCGTTTCCCGCCAGCGCCGGCAGGTACCAGCGGCGCCCCGGCATCCCTTTCTGGCAAAAACAGGGGCGCCGCGTGCAGGCTGTGTTCGGGCGGTGGCAGTCCGCAGACCCCGGCGCGTCCCCGCAGATGGCCGGCGGGGACCTCGAGGAGACCCTCGGAAGCGGCTCCGCCGAGTTCGGCGGCGAGCGCGAGGCGCAGGTTCGCGGGTGGGACATGGACCGGCTGCGCGAGCCCCGCGGCGAGTCCTACATGCAGCTCGGGCCGCGCCACAGCGGTCGGTAGCCGCCCGCCTCGGACGCGCCGTTTTTGGCCCCGATCAGCGCCCCGCGGATCGCGCAGTGCCCGCTGGATGTAGGCGGCGGCCTTTGCGTGTCCTTGCCCCATTTGTCTTCGGAATGCGTGCTGGTGTGTACAGCGACTGGTGTTCAACGTTGAGCCCGGCAATAGACGCTGTTAAATCCCTGTCCCGCGCGCTGGCATCCGCGACGCAAGACGGCAAAAACAACGGGCTGTGTGGCATGGCGGGCGGTCCTTAACTAAGCGCTAAAGATTCGTACGAGCCACTCGGCGGCCTCGGGCAGCTCGCTTCTGCGGATGCAGTCCACGAGACGGTTGCGCCTGCTTTCGTACCTAAATGAGTCTTCTTCCTTCTCCTCGGGCGGGACACCGCACACGTAGTCGACCATCACCTCGTACATCTCCCTGACGGCGTTCAACACCGCGTCCATGTTGACGTTTTGCCGGGCCAGCAGGGGGTATACGCGGAGTCGGTGGAGGGGCACGGATACGCTAGCGTCGTCCTCGAATGCGTTGAGCGAGACGTTTGCGTGGTACATCTGCTTGCGGGTATTCTCGGTGGAGAGCACGTCGGGAATTCGCGACAGTTGCCTGCCGACAACGCCGCGCATGTCCGTCTCCGCCTTTTTGGCCGCGTCCAGAAACGCGCGTGCCCGTGCGGGCGCGTCGGCCGTGGAGTCATCTACCAGAGTTGCGTTAATGTCGTCTCGGATGTTGACCAGCAGGCTGACGTACGACTCGAAGGCTTCTCGGTCGCCCCCCTGCATGTTGAGCTTGTCGACGAGTTCACGAAACTTGTCGAGGTTCTTGGGGACGTAGTAGTTGAGTACGGCTTTGGACGTGATGCGAACATTGGAACGGTACCGGTCGGCTGTTTGCGCTTTCTTGTCCTGAAGGCCCAGCCGTTTAAGCATGATGTGGATGCCGGGTATGCCATGGGTCGTGTAGTAGTCCAGCGTCAGCAGCTCGTCAATTTCGTTCAGGCCGCGACATTCAACGAGGAACTGGTACGCGCTGGGCTCGATCAGCAGGTTGCAGTACAGGGTGAACAGCGGCATGTTGCTGATTGGCGTGTTCAGTGGCTTTGACAGTTCTGCGGCCATGGCGAAAGTGTGGGCTGTGGTGTGGGCTTTGGTGTGGGCTGTGCTGTGGTGTGTGCTTTGGTGTGTGCGGGTAGACTATACCTCAGACGCGTTCAAAAATAAGCGCCGACCAGCTACGTCTCCGCGCGTTGTATCCACTCGAGAACCGCGACTTTGCCGTTAATTGCGGCTGTCTGTTCGCATGATCGCTTGTTCCACGGGCATCCGCTGCTGCGTAGCCACTGCAAGACCTCTAAGTGCCCCCCTAGTGCGGCGTACACACACGTGCGTACGCTCCACTGGCACCCGTTTTGGCATACCCACTGCAAAACGCCTAGGTGGCCGCTGTATGCAGCCCAC
>Ga0307983_1000412_pt1 | contig 22067 bp, 16 predicted proteins | sample OrgLakmetagen991_FD_201845 | JGI IMG/M metagenome (GOLD analysis project Ga0307983, IMG submission 201845) | Saline water microbial communities from Organic Lake, Antarctica - #991 | ecosystem: Environmental > Aquatic > Non-marine Saline and Alkaline > Saline | place: Antarctica: Organic Lake...
GAGGATGAAATTACGCGTGCTGCCGAGCAAGCAAATGCGCTGGAGTTTATCAATGAACTCCCCCATGGTCTTGATACACACGTTGGCGAACGTGGCGTCAAACTTTCCGGCGGGCAGCGACAGCGCATCGCAATAGCGCGGGCCATTCTCAAGGACGCACCCATCCTAATTCTTGACGAAGCAACCTCGGCGCTAGATAGCGAGAGCGAAAAGTTAATTCAAAGTGCTCTGAAAAAACTCATGAAGGGACGTACCAGCATCGTCATTGCCCACCGTCTTTCGACTATCGCCTCGCTGGACCGTATCATCGTCCTTGAAAATGGCCGGATCATCGAAGACGGAAGCCACCGCGAGCTACTGGCCAAAAAGGGTCTTTACCGCAGCCTCTGGGATCACCAATCAGGCGGATTTATAGAGGAATAAAAAAGCTCCGCGGCTGAGGCGGAGCTTTTAAACGAAAGACTACTTACTCTTTCTTGTCAGATGATTCAGACTTTTCGTCAGTATCTTTGTCATCATCTTCATCTGAATCTTCGCTGGCATCGGCTTCACCGTTTTCAGATTCTACTTCAGATTCATCTTCGGCGCTTCCGGCAGCGGCATCATTGGCAGCCTCAAGTGCGGCTGGCTCGTAGACGTTGGCAATCACCAAGTCCATATGCTGCTCGGCGTCGGCAAACTCAACACCAGTTGGTAGTTGAATGTCAGCAATCGTCAGGCGGTCATCAGTTGTGGCAAGTTCAGCAATCGAAAGCTCGAGTGATTCAGGCAAGTCAGCTGGCTTGGCTTTAATTTCTACACGCTCGATAGCCTGCAAGATAATTAATCCTGCTCGCTCGGCAACACTTTCGCCTTTTCCGATTAGGACAAGCGGCACATCGGTCGTAATAATTTCATTTTCCTTAATGGCATGAAAGGCAACGTGACGGACAACTTGTTTGACTGGGTCAAAGTCGATGTTTTTAATAATAGCCAGTTTTTTCTTGCCATCAATAGTTAATTTCACCGGAGAATGTCGTCCTGCGCTGTGCACAACTTTAGTTGTTGCAACTATTTCTGATTGGGTTGAAATTGGCTCATCTTGGCCACCATATACGACACTCGGAACATGCCCTTCTTTACGAAGTGCCGCGACTTGTTTGCCACTCGCTGTTCGAGCTTCTAGTTTCAGTGAAAAATCATGCATCTATTGATACCTCCGTCATTTGCTGTACCAGACCATTATACCATCTTTTGCCACCCTTTGCATGATCTGGGCGACCTCAGGTGCCTCCAGCTTGTCAAATATAAGCATAAGGAGCATACTGTCAGCAGAATATGGGCCACTCTTCAACACATACACTTGGGTCGCGGGCAACCGAAAAAGGGGTCGACTTTTGCGTGTGGGCGCCTTTTGCAAAATCCGTCACAACGCTAGTAGGCGAACCATATAATTGGACCGAATTTCCACTTACTGCCGATAGTGGTTACTGGTGCGGCACTGCCTTGGGCGTCGAAGCCGGGCAATCTTACAAATATCGCATTCAAACCAAAGACGGCCAAACCCTCGAAAAAAACGATCCACGCGCCCGGCAGTTAACTGCCTCCGAAGAAGGCCTTTCTGTTGTGATTGACCCTCGCTATGACTGGGGTAACGCTGTCCAGCCTCAGCTCAAAAAAGAAGAACATATCCTATACGAACTCCACGTTGGCACCTTCAACCGCCCCGACGCTGCGACCAGCGGTACGTTTTATACAGCGATCGAAAAATTGGAATACCTGCAGTCGCTGGGGATTACGACAATTGAACTCATGCCTGTCACCAGCATCGCCACTAGCAATGGGTGGGGATACTCTCCGAATTACCTTTTTTCGGTCGAAAACGCATACGGCGGTCGACGTGGTCTACTTGATTTCGTAAAAGCCTGCCACGTGCGCGGTATCGCCGTCATCCTTGATATCGTCTATAACCACTTTTCAACGCAAACTGACCTTTGGCAATACGATGGCTGGAGCGAAAATAACCGTGGTGGCATTTATTTCTACAACGATGAACGCGGCGATACCCCCTGGGGCGGTCGTCCAGATTACGGGCGCGAAGAAGTACGCCAATTCATCCTTGATAACGTCACAATGTGGCTAAATGAGTATAAAATCGATGGCTTACGCATTGATTCGACCATCTACATGCGTAACACCAAAGGGCCAGAAGGAGATGCCAGCACCGAAATAACAGAAGCATGGTCACTGCTTCGAGAAATCACCACACTCGCCCACAAAATCAATCCGCATGCTCTTATGGTCGCCGAAGACAGCTCAGCCAACGATGCTATTACTCAATCGATCGAAGCTGGCGGCGCAGGCTTTGACGCCCAATGGGGACTCTCGTTTCCGCACACTGTCCGGAACGCGCTCAACTTAGAACAAGCCGAATTCAGCAACACCCTAGCATCCGAGTTAGTCCACACCTACAACGGCGACGCCTTCCAAAAGGTAATCTTTAGTGATTCACACGACACCGCCGCAAACGGTTCAGTCCGGCTCGGCGAGGCTGCCTCGCCCGGTAACTCGGGTAGTTTGTCGGCCCGCCAGTTCGGCCTGTTGGCAAATGCTGTCATGCTCACCGCCCCTGGTATCCCTATGCTGCTTCAAGGTGGCGAGTTTATGCAAGAAGGCAGCTTTAATGATTGGCAGATGCTGGAATGGGACCGCACCGCCCAATTCGCAGGCATCGTCATGGCCCATCAACATATAGTGAACCTGCGCAAGAATCTCTACCACAATACCGCCGGACTGACAGGCAGCGGCATTAATGTCTTCCACGAAAATATATCCAGTAATGTTATCGCCTACCATCGCTGGTTGCATGGCGGCCCACATGACGACGTTATCGTGATCGTCAACGCAAGTGCCCAGCACTTCAAAAACTACAAGCTATACGTACCAGTCCCCGGTACGTGGCATGTCCGCTTTAACAGTAGCTGGAACGGCTATAGCCCTGACTTTCACGAAACCAATATCTCGACAGTTACCACAGACGAAAACTGCGAACTCTCTTTGGAGCTCGCAGATTATAATGTCCTTATCCTGGCCCAAGATCCCGAATCTACAGCAGAGCTTTAAGGTACTTTCCCGTATACGACTCAGCAACTTTAGTAATTGCTTCTGGTGTTCCAGTGGCAACTACCTGACCACCCGCCAGACCGCCCTCCGGCCCCATATCGATGACATGATCAGCTGTCTTGATGACATCTAGGTTGTGCTCGATCACCACCATACTATTGCCACCCTGTACTAGCTTTTGCAGAATACCCAACAGACGCTTGACGTCGGCACTGTGCAGCCCAGTGGTTGGCTCGTCCAAGATGTACAGCGTTTTGCCAGTTGATCGACGCGAAAGTTCCGAGGCAAGCTTGATACGCTGCGCTTCTCCACCGCTAAATGTCGTTGCTGGCTGGCCAAGCTTGATGTAGCCAAGCCCAACATCAACCAGTGTGTTCAGTTTACGGGCAATCGCTGGGATATTCTCGAAGAATGCTGCGCCTTGTTCGACAGTCATTTCCAAAACATCGCTAATCGTGGCGTCCTTATATTTTATTTCAAGTGCTTCGCGGTTGTATCGCTTGCCCTTACAAACATCGCAGGTCACGTACACATCAGGCAAAAAGTGCATCTCAATCTTAATTACGCCATCGCCCTGACAGTTTTCGCAGCGCCCTCCCTTAACGTTAAAGCTGAATCGGCCAGCTTTGTAGCCTCGAATATTCGCTTCGGTCGTACTGGCAAACAAATCACGAATTGGCGTGAAAACGCCAGTGTAGGTGGCTGGGTTCGAGCGAGGCGTTCGGCCAATCGCCGACTGGTCAATCACAATCACCTTGTCGAGCTTTTCGATACCCTCGATGTTATCGTGGGCGCCAGGAACTTCATGTGCGCGGTGCAAACGAGCTGACAGTTCTTTTGCTAAGATATCGTTGATTAGCGTTGATTTTCCCGATCCGCTGACGCCACTGACTACCGTCATAACACCAAGTGGAATCGTCACATCGATAGTCCGTAGGTTGTTTTCCCGAGCACCCTTAATAACCAGTCCCCGATCCTTCTCGATTGTTCGTCGCTTCTTTGGAACTTCTATTTTCTCTATACCTTGTAAGTAGCGACCAGTGATGCTGTCTGCGTTCTTGGCAACCTCATTCGGCGTCCCCTGGGCAACAATATGCCCTCCCGCAACACCGGCGCCTGGCCCGATATCTAGTAAATAATCGGCCTGACGAATCGTATCTTCGTCGTGCTCCACCACCAACACTGTGTTGCCCAAATCACGCAGGTGCTTGAGCGTCGCAATCAAACGATCATTGTCACGTTGGTGTAGCCCAATCGAAGGCTCATCCAGAACATACAACACGCCTTGCAGCCCAGACCCAATCTGAGTTGCCAAACGAATACGCTGAGCTTCACCACCCGATAATGTATTGGCAGCCCGTGACAGTTCAAGATAATTCAACCCAACGTTATTCATAAAGCCAAGTCGAGCCGTAATTTCTTTCAGAATCTGCGTCGCAATAAACTGCTCTTCCTTTGTCAGGTTCAGTTTTGTCTCAAAGATGTCCAGCGCCGCGTCAACGCCGAGCATACAAATGTCCATGATATTCAAACCGTGAATTGTCACCGCCAACACGACCGGTTTCAGGCGAGCACCCTTACACGCATGGCACTGCCGTTCGCGCATAAAGCGCTCAATATCACGACGCATAAAATCACTGTCAGTTTCTTTAAACCGACGCTCAAGATTCGGGATCACTCCTTCGTACGCGGCGTCATAGGCACGCCCGTCCCCCAGTGACACCCGGTACTTTTCTTCGCCGGTTCCATACAAAATCTTCTCTACTGCTTCGGGTTTTAATTCACGCACCGGAATCTTCAGACTAAAGCCATGCCGATCGGCTACGGCCTGCAAACGCTTCATATACCAGGCATCGCTGTTGACTCGGTTGTACGGACGAATCGCTCCTTCCGAAATTGTTAAGTTCGGGTTAAACACAAGCTCTGGATCAACCTCTTGTCTGCTCCCAAGCCCGGTGCACACAGGACAGGCACCTTGCGGAGCGTTAAAGCTAAATAGCCGTGGCTCTAACTCGGGAATCTCTTCGTTCGGGTGATCCAAGCAGGCGTATCGTTGGCTGTACAGGTGGTTGGTGTCAGCATCAACATCGTGAATTTCGACGACACCGCCAGCGATGTCCAAGGCCTGTTCAACCGATTGGGCAACACGAGATCTCATATCTTCGGATAGTGAGATACGGTCAACAACAATTTCGATGTCGTGCTTATACTTTTTATCAAGTTGCGGAAATTCATCCAGCGAATACACGACGCCGTCAACACGTGCACGCGCAAAGCCAAGTCGTCGGTATTGTTCGGGAATATGGGCGTGTTCACCCTTTTTGCTTTTGGCAATCGGCGCCAGCAACATCAAGCGCGAGCCTGTCGCTAGCTTCATAATTTCATCAATAATATCTTCAGGTGTTCGACGGGTTACCGCTTTTCCGCAGACCGGACAGTGCGGCACACCAATGCGAGCAAACAATAGTCGCAGATAGTCGTAAATTTCAGTCACAGTCGCCACGGTACTACGAGGATTTCGGCTAGTTGATTTTTGATCAATACTGATTGCTGGGCTCAGGCCTTCGATTTGATCGACATCCGGCTTCTCCATCAGCCCCAAGAACTGTCGGGCATAGCTCGAAAGGCTTTCGACGTATCGGCGTTGGCCTTCAGCGTAAATCGTATCAAAAGCTAGACTCGATTTTCCAGAGCCACTCAAGCCTGTAATGACGACCAATTTGTCGCGTGGAATTTCAACCGAAATATTCTTTAGGTTGTGTTCGCGGGCGCCCGTGACTCGAATAACTTCTGACATAACTGTTCGATTATACTCTTTTTTGCAACTTTTTTCTAGTATAGTTGTGTTCGCAGTACCTCTTATGCTTGCCTTTTTCCACCTCTGTTTGCTATATTCTTAAGAACATTAGAAAATAATTATGCAAAAAACAATTACCTACACCAGTCTTGTCGCCGCCAGCCTACTGATTCTTGATAGTATGAATGCTTTTAACGAGCTCGTCTTTTTCCTGATTGCTGGCAAAATACCCGGGACCAGCGTCTACCTTGATGCAAGCACTATGTTAAGCCTCAGCGTTCTATTTGTTGGTCTTGTTCTTGGCCGACTGGCTGCTGCAACTATTCGACGTCTACAGGGGCGATACTCTCAGCCCAAAGCTGCAACTCTTGCAGGATAAATTGCTTATTTTCATCCGTTACCGTCGTCGCTAATTGATTTAAGCGTTGCACGAATGCCGGCATCTGACGCTGCAATCGGTCTGCTCGCCACTTCTCCCAGCTTCGCACTTCATCCTCGGCTAATGTCCGCGGAAAACTGCGTGCCTTATAGTGCAACAACAATGGCTCGAGTCGCTCGTCAGTAAATCCGGGATGGAGGTCGGCTAAATCTTCTGGTTGAGCATAGCGAATCTTCTCAACCGCTAATGAATCTTGATCAGGCAAGAAACTATCGTACAGCTGCGCCTCGGGGTCAACGGCCTTTTTAAATTCTGGTCGCCGTTCGATAAGCGTGCGAATATTCTCGGCAAATGCTGATGACGACAATAATGCCTTGCGATGCTTCAAGATAGTCGCTTCGTCCAAACCAATCCGCTCCCAACCACCTTCTTGGGCCAGGACACCTAATGGCGCCACAGCTGGAGCACGGTTGTATTGCAGCTCTTTAATCGGTACTCCTTGGTAGTCATCCTTCTTTCGCTCTTCCCAGCTGGCATAAAATATCTTTTCGAGCTGTGCCACTGGCATATCTAAGAATGGTGTCGGGTCGTGCCGCAAGTCATACGTCACCACTGCACCATTGCGCCCCGTTGTTAACGGAAAGGCTACCGTGGCTTTATGGTGCTCACCATCAAATCGCCCACTGACATAGACAAACGGCTGCTTGTCGTCTAAATTAACGAGTTCTTTGACTGCCTTCTTATCACGCATCTTCAATAGATACTCATACAGTTGTGGCTGTTTTTGTTTGATTAACTTTGTCACGGCAATCAGTGCCTCAACATCACTGAGGGCATCATGGGCCTTAAGGTGGTCAATGCCATTAATTTTCGTCAGTAACTCTAAACGATTTGTTGCCTTGCCGTCGACAACTGGCCATTCAATGCCCTCGGGGCGAAGGGCACGCGTCATGCGCACCACGTCAAGCAGGTCCCAGCGTGACCGTCCTTCTTTCCACGACCATTCGTACGGGTCATAAAAGTTCCGCCACAATAAATGCCGGATAAACTCGTCATCAAAACGAATATTATTAAACCCAACCGCAATAGTGTCAGCAGTGAACACCTCTTTCGTTAGTATCTTGGCAAATTCTGCCTCGGTGTAGCCTTCGGCAACAGTTTGTTGCGGCGTAATACCCGTCACCATCAAAGCGTCGGGGCTTGGCAGCGTATCGTCGTTTAATGCAACAAACAGATTATACGGTTCGCCAATCGGTTCTAGGTCAAGTGTTGTCCTGATACCGGCAAACTGCATAATGCGGTCGTCGCGGGCACTCAGCCCTGATGTTTCGAGGTCATAAAAGAAAAAAGTTTTCGGCATACGTTCTATTATAACGATAAATTGAAGAGAGCGCCCAAATTGGGCGCTCGGTTTGATGTTCCTTCAGTATAATTTCATGATTAACGAGGCGAGCCGCCTCCGTGGTATATGTGCGACGTCCGATATTAAGTTGTAGCTTAATAACCTTTCGCTCATTTTTTCTATCAAATGTCCATCGTCGGAGGGCTCGGGGCCCTGAATCCGATCTGATGAACAATTCACATATTACCACGAATATACATAAATGTCAATAGCTAGGGCTAAAAGTCGTCTTTTTGCTCGACCAGAGGAAACTCGTCCTGCACGATACGAATAGTGCTGTCACCCTGCGCCCCTGCCCGGGTCAAAGCATGGTGAATGCCCATCTTCTTCATAATGTCACGTAAGCGATTCAAACCTTCATGCGTCTCAAAGTTGGTTCGACGAGCGAACTTCTCGATCTTGTGGCCAGTCACGCGGTAGATTGTCTGCTCAGCTTCTTCAAGCTTCTCGACGTGCCATGCTTTGGCCACTTGCTCGGATGATAGAGAAATAACCGGCATGCCTTCGTCATCAACGGCTTCTTCGTCTACCTTTTTTTGCCGGGCATCTGCTACCATGGTGCGCAGTTCACGCAAGACTTCCTTCAAGCCAGTGTGCGCAGGTGAGGAAATAGCAAAGACGGGGCGCTCTGGGGCCACCGCTTTCAGTGCATCGACCTGCATTTGGATTAATTCCTCATCAAGACCTTCAGTTTTTGTCAGCGCAATGACTTCTGGTCGGTCGCCAAGAGTTACATTATACGATGAGAGCTCGTGACGGATCGTCTGGTAGGCTTTGGCTACATCAGACTCGTATGCGTCAATCAGGTGCAGCAAGACGGCTGTACGCTCGACGTGACGCAAAAAGGCATCACCCAGACCTTTGCCTTCACTGGCGCCTTCAATCAGTCCCGGGATGTCGGCAATCAAAAGGCTGCCGTCATCAATATCGGCCACGCCAAGGTTGGGGGTCAGTGTTGTAAAGGCATAATCGGCAATTTCTGGTCGAGCGTTACTGACGACGCTTAAAAAGGTGGATTTTCCGGCATTCGGAAAGCCTACCAGGCCAACATCGGCCAATAATTTCAGTTCCAGTTCTCCTTCAAAAGTATCGCCGGGCTCACCTTTTTCGGCAATTCGCGGTGTTTGTCGAACCGAAGACTTAAAGTGAGCGTTGCCAAAACCACCGTCACCACCACGGGCAATCACGACTTCTTGGCCGGCTTCAGTAAAGTCAGCCATTACCATGCCGTCACGCTTCACGACGGTTCCAACGGGCACTTTGATCCGTAAAGTGTCACCCATCTTACCGTGGCGATCACGTTTGGTGCCGGCACCCCCAGGGGTTGCCTTTAGCTCGGGCTTGAAACGGAAGTCAACTAACGTGTTGATGCCTTCGGTGCCGACAAAGATAACGTCGCCACCCTTGCCGCCATCACCGCCGTCTGGTCCGCCCTTGTCAACATAAATTTCATGACGAAAACTAACGGCTCCATCACCGCCGCGTCCAGCCTGAACAAATACTTTGGCGGTATCAACAAACATATTTGCTTATTATAACAGAATCGCCCCTGTTTTCACAGAGGCGATTCAAGGTTCGGCCAACAAACACTAGCGGATGTAGGCGTACTGTCCGACATTTGCTGCAGGCAGAGTTCGTCCGGAAACAATGTTCCAGCCACCACCGGCAACGTAAGCGTTCATTTCACTCAGCTCAAGGTCACCATTTGGTAAGATTTTCTCGACGATGGCGACGTGTCCGTAGCCACCCTTGTTCTGGATGATTGCACCTACGGTTGGTGTGTTCGAAACACGAAGACCATCACGGGCTGCCAAAATGTCCCAGGTTGTTGCGTTACCCCAGCCAGCGCTTACGGGCAGGCCGAGCTCGACTCGGCGGTCAAAGGCGTACGCCGTACAGTTACCGGTAAAGTAGGTGTTTCCGGCATACATAGGTGTTCCCACCTTAATGCGCCAAGTGTTTCCGTTAAATCCAGAGCTGTAACCAACGCTGTAGCCGTTGCTTATCGTCTGGACCGGGGCAACATATCCAGGTCGTTCAGTGCTTGGAAGAATACCGTTTGGAACAATAATCTTTAGCCCAGCCGAAATACCAGAGATTTCGAGGTCATTATAGGTGATAATCGAAGCTGCTTGTGCCTGATACTTTTCAGCAATACTTTCGGCTGTGTCGCCACTCTGTACCGTGTAAACGATACCATTACGTGGCAAAATATCGAGCTTTTCACCAGTAGTCAGGGAGTTGCCCGTCAAGTCATTTGCCCACTTAATAGTGTTTTCGTTAATACCAAAGCGATCCGACAGACTAGCGACAGTGTCACCACTCTTCACGGTATAGGTCTCAATCTGTCGGCTGGCGGCAGAAAGTGGAATAATTTGCGGCTTGGCAATCGATGAATCGCCAGCAGTTGGCAGTTCACTTTCAATTTGAACTGAAATAGCAAGGCTGGCCACAGATGGTGCGACCGACAAGTTTGCAGAATGAGCAACACTCGAGGCAATAGACGATGCGACCACATCGTTTACGGCAGTTTCTGTATCATTTTCGTTTGGTTGAACCGCCAAAGAAGCGGCTGAGTTAGCGACTCCTGTCACCTGTTGCGGTGAGCGGTATCCAATCGCGATAATAACGATAAGGAGTGTAAAAATACTCGCGTATATGGCGATTGTTGTTGGTTTAATCCGACTCTTCGCAGAGCGACGTCGGTAGGTGGTGGGCCGTTGCGCTGCAACAGCTGATCCGTGAGAGGCAGAGCCTGTCGAGATCTGATTACGAATTATCGTTCTCCTGCCGCTCGTATTGCTACAAGGGCGACTACCATAGTAAGTCTTTCTTCTCTTATCGAGAAAAGGGTATGTTCGACCGATTTCATTATTATAATTTCGATACCCGTACGACGTTTGCGGTAGGCTCATTAATGACCTGACTTCCCACTCGCATTTGGATTCCCTCTATATAAAATAGTTCGCAAAATCCAACCAGTAGACAGAACCAGTAATGTGCACTTCGAATTGTAGCAAAAGAGGGGCGCTTGGTCAATGAAGTTTATGGCTTTTTACACAGCCCCACTACTGTTGAAGGTACTAGATAATTTGGCACTTTTGTTGGCAATGGTTGCGAATATTGGCCTCGTGCTCGCCAAGAGTCTTTCCATAATACGTGACATCATCATCGCCGCTGAGGAAATACAGATAATCAGTACTGGCTGGTGCAGCGACTGCTAGGAGCGCGTCTACCCCTGGTGATGCAATCGGTCCTGGAGGAAGTCCAGCGTCGCGACGAGTATTATACGGTGAATCAAGATTCACCGAACGCTCGACCCCTGTTTTATCTGCAATGTACTGGTAAGTAACGTCTGAACCCAGCTCCATGCCCATTCCAAGCCGTTTTAAGAAGACCTGAGCGATTTCAGCTTGATCGCCACCTCCTGACTCTCTTTGAATGATAGAGGCCAGTGTGATGCCCTCAAACAGGCTCAGGCCCTGAGCTTCGTACCCTGCAACCAGCTCATTGTCTTCAATCACAGCCTCAAACTCGTCAAACGTCCTCAATAATATGTCCGCCACCGCTGCGCCACTAGCCATGCGGTAGGTTTCACCATAGATATACCCCTCAAGATCGGATCCAGCCGGCTTCCCTTCAAATAAAGGTGCTTGATAGTTTACAGCTAGTGCGGCGTCAACCTCACCGGCTGAGTACCCTGCATCTAGTAAAACCTGGCGATTGTCAGCCAGTGTTGCGCCAGGCAAAAAAGTAATATCGAAGCTGTCTACCTTTCCATTCTGGAGGTGTCCAACAATTTCAGGTGTTGATTCAGACGGGGATAGACGGTACGTGCCGGCCTGCAAGTTATTCTGCACGCCAATAGCACGAGTATAAAACCCAAAGGCTACGGTGCTGCGTATCAACCCCTCGTCCTTCAGCTGGCGGGCAATCCCGTCAGGAGTAGTGCCGGCGGCAATATCAACTCGGACCAACTCAGTGCTTGATGCATTAACAGGTGATAGCTGCTGTTGATACCAAAGTAGGGCACCCAGGCTGGATACAATCAATAAGGCAACAATCCCCCCGATGCCCCACCATGCAATCTTCTTCCAGCGGCCAGATCTAGGCGTTTTTAGGCCACTTTGCGTGCCTTCGATTGGCTGAGGCTCTGGTGCCGGCGGCACATCTGGCGGCTGCGGTGGGTTAATAGGTGGCTTATCCAAAATGCTCCTCCAGGTAATCCTGTAGTATAATCGCCGCCGCATTCATATCGATATCACCTTTTTCATAATGACGGCCACCCTCTTTGAGGCGCTGTTCAGCAACCACACTGGTTAATGACTCGTCTTGAAAAACAATTGTCGGGCCAAGATCCTGCAGGCGTTCAGCAAACTGTTCGACATATGATGACTGGGCGGTAGCCTCACCCTGCTGGTTGCGAGGGTACCCCAGGATAATCATATCGGTGTCTTCTCGTACAACAATGTCGGCAATCGCTTGCACCTCCTGCTCATCAACGGTGATGGTATCGAAAGGCACTGCAATACGAACCGAAGTGTCTGCCAGCGCCACGCCAATACGCTTCTCACCCACATCCAGGCATAGCAGCGACTGCTTACTCATCTTCTAACTTAAACTCAATTTCAATCTTGCTGGTGTCATTCGGCACCGTGCGCACCCAGAAGTAAGAGAATTGAACGTCAACTTCACGGATACCATCGATCGCCTCTAGGGAGTCCTGAACTTCGCCAAAAATCTTACCTTTGACCTGCTCTTTTAGTGCGGCTTCATCAACTTGGGGTCCAATCCGACCGGTCGCGATAATACTGGCAGTTAAGGTGTCGTCGTTAGTTTGGAAATTGCTAATCCCAGCTTCGTCAGCACCATTATCATAAACTCGCTGGGTATTATCTAGGAGCTGTGCTTCGATGCTAGACGTCAAGAATTCATCCAGTGCTTCCTGTGAAACAGCATGCATTGAATAGGTAGTGGTAATCGTGAGTGTCGCCGTACCGTCAGACGCCTCGTCACCGGCCGCAGGCGAAGAAACGGCATCTTCACGGCTCACCACAAAACTACTGTCGATCACCTTCACACCGTCACCAAGGCTGGCAATCAGCTCTTGCTTGCGCTCGTCGGTAGAACGGCCAATAAGTTCGCCGCGCGCTCGTTCGATATCGGCATTAGTCGGAACCTGAACCTCTTCACTGTTGCCTCCGGTGATGCCGTCGCTTGTGGCAATCGCCCTCATCGCGCTACTGTAGCCCGAAACACTCAACTGAGTGCCTCCAGGACGGTTAAAGGCACTGCCGACATTCGTCGCCACTACGCCGACAGCACCAGAGCTACCAGCAGTCTGACAAGAGCCTCCTCCGAAACTTGCGGCTCCTGCAGTGGCGCTCGCCTGAGTAACATAGGATCGTCCGTTCGAAGTAATTGTCGTGCCCGAAGGGACAGTAATTGGATCAGAGCTATCACAGTTGCTAAAGGTCACGCTTCCCGTCGCTTCATCGCCGACCAGCCCCGTGCCAGTCGCAGTAAATTCAATCGACTCGTCAACCTCTACGTCTTCACGCACAGCGGCCACAATTCCCTCTTCATAATTAGTAGGTTGATCGGTGCTGAGCGTCACCGCAGCACTGACTGGTGCGGTCGTAGTTCGAGCAGTCACGATGACAGTTGCAGCAGGCGCAAACACAAACATCCAAATTAACAGCGCTGTTAGGCCGACACCAGCAGCAATACCAAGGAATAACTTCTTTCGGAACGAGTCAAAGTTTGGCACCTTCACCTGACTCTTGCTGCCGCCAGCTTTCTTGGTGCTCTTCGAAGAAGTTGACATCTTTACTCCATCAATATCGATTGATTCAATCGCTTCACTTCGCATCGCATCTCGGTTACCATCACGGACCGGCACAGTTGAAGCGTGCTCTCCAATTGGTAGATCACCGCCATCGATAATGTCATCACCGTCATCTACCGCCAGGGCAGGAATCGAAGCAATCTCAGGCTTGGACTGTAAGTTTTTTGCTACGGGGATCGAGGCGTTGGCTGCTAGCGCGACCAATGCTGGATTGCTAGTGATAAGCACCAGCTTCTTTTTGCTAGAGTGAGCCATTCGGTCAAGTAAGCGCAAGTTCACAGCACTCTGAAGTGCCCCCGATCGCTTAGGTGGCACAAGTGCAACGACTTTCTCTTTGGCGGTTTTTATTTTGCCGATAATGGCGGTGACGTCGTCGTCGACATCGATGTAAATAACGTCTTTATTCATAGATTAAATTCTGAGGAGGCGATTAAGTTTTCCCTTGATTGAATCCCCTGCTCCACTCCCTACCAGTGTATCATATCCGACCCGCAGTAAGCCCATGGCAGTAATGAAGGTATGGTCAGAAACATCACCGGTTTCATCGATGACTCCAATCACTTCTTTTGGATTTATATGGTGCACGGTTGGCTTTTTTGTGAAAGGCAGCTCTTTATGCCAATCAGATGCCTCCAGCGCATCAACTAACTTTTCAAGGCTGGCCCCACCACCACATAAAAGAATCCTGTTCGGCAGATGATCAACCGAGTCAAACTCGCTCAAAGCCAGCTCGACGCCAGCAATCCAGACCTCAAGTGTCCGATCGATCGCCGCGCGGACCTCTTTTGCCACCGTTGGCTTAATCTTGCTGTGACCAATATTGACTTTTAGTTTTTCGGCGTCTTTGTACGTCAAGTTCATATCGCCGGCAATCGTCTGAGTAAAGCTTCGTCCCCCGATGCCAAACATCTTCGTACCCTCAACACCACCGTCATTTACGACGGCAATGTCAGTTGTCCCACCACCAACATCAGCCAAGATGGCCGTAAAGTTGCTGCTAGCATCACTGCCCAAGACACTCCGACTGACCGCGAACGGCTCGGCGGCAACTGCCAAGAGTTCAAGTGAGAGTTCATCCGCAACACGTTCGAGTGCACCGATGTGAACCATTGGCGCAAAAGCCGTGTAAATCTGGACTGAGACGTCACGTCCCTGAAAGCCAATTGGGTTGCTGACTTTGTAGCCATCAATGTGGATACCCACCAAAGCGCTGTTCACCAATCGTACTTCAACTTCATCATTGCCTGTTTCGAGTGCAATCTGGCGCTGCGCTTTCATCTGCGCCCGTTCTTGCACCTTCTCGATAATAAATTCCATCTCTGATGAGTCAAGCGGACGATCTGGCTGTGGCCGACGATAGCGAATCGTGTCCGTCACACCCTTCACTAATTCACCAGCAATACCAATAACAACTTTTTTGGCCTGTAGCCCAGCCTGCTCTTCGGCATCGGCCAAGGCTTGCTCACAATTACGAACTACCCCAGAAATGTCAGCAATCGCTCCAGAGTGCATGTCGCTGACGTCTTGCCGAGCCCGCCCAACACCGATAATTTTTAAGTCCTCTCCTTCTCGCTTAGCAATCAACGCCTTGATAAACTCGGTGCCAATATCAAGAGCGACGATATAGTCATCGCCAGAGATTTTCTTTTTGTTTTTGCGCATTTTTTTGAGAACCATAAGTGATATTCATTATATACCAAAGGTGCTGATGCTCATAAGATTATTGATTATTTTGTTGGTTTGTGATATAATATTATTATATGAATGCACGCCGCACCGGTCCTCAAATGCCAGAAGACACCGTCAACCCAGAGACACAGTATCTTGTTGCCGATCTGCAGGAGCTAGTGACAGGAAAGGCCGAGCTTCTGCTGCAAGATGCCGCCATGTCTCTAAACATACGTGACTTCGAGACGATGCCACGGCTCACACAAAATCGATCTTACCAACCGCCCGCCGCCATCCAGAAACTAGCGCGCGAGCTTGAAGTGCTAAGTCCTGGAGCACGAGAGTTTGCAGCTATTGACCTCGACTTAGAATTCCCCGTCAAGGATTCCTTAACCGACAACCCATTCAACGCCAAGCTTAAGTGGTCAGATGGAGTATCGGCCGACTTCGCGTTCACAGGCATAGGCCCCATACTCTTAATCAACGTCAACGACGAACGACAGACCATCGAATCACGGAGGCTACACCCGAATGAGGCCAGCGAATACCTTGACGGCATGGGCTTACCTTTCGCTATTTGGGGAGAAGATTTTGCTGCGCTTCTTGCCTCACTCCGTAACTCAAGAGCAATCGTCGTAAAAAGAGTCAGCAGTAAAATTATTGACCATCGCACAAGCCTAGACGTGACCCACCTTGCAACCTACCAAGATGACATAGACAGCACTAAGGATGTTGTCCAGGAACTATCTTTAGATATAAACCATCATGATCCAGTGACAGGAGACCCTACTTTTCGCAACACCCTCCGCTTCGCGCGCAGCAAAGACGAATCCTCATGGGAATACCGCGGCACCTACAGCGGGCAGTTAGCAGAAGGCCAGCTACTAGCAGACCCCGAGACACAAACTGATCCAAGTTTAGTCGTGCCCCCGTCGAAACTACTCGACAAAGCGCTCGCCTACCTATCAGGCCTTAAGCCAAAACAGCTTTAATCCGTCGAATCCCGGCGCTCGATGATTCCTCTTTTATAATCTTGAAAACCTTGTCGTCTGGCTCAGTCAGCTCCAGCGTGTGATCGATGTGCGGGCCACCGCAAATTTCAAAACTAAATGGCGTCTCGGCGTCGTCAGCAATCATCTTGTAGACCTTCACGGTATCGCCGTAACGATCGCCAAACTGACCCAACGCGCCCATGTCTTCCCGGGCGACTTTTGTCGGATACTCAGCAAAACTAATTTTTAAGTCTTTGTGCATCTCGGCATTGACGATTTCCTCGACCGCTTGAATTTGTTCAGCGGTCATTTTTTCTGGATGAGAAAAGTCGAACCGTAGGCGCTCTTCGGTAATATTCGAGCCGTGCTGGACCACATGGTCACCCAGTACCTGCCGCAAGGCAGCGTACATCAAATGAGTCGCCGTGTGGTACTTCTTGTGTTGCAATGTTTGCCCCCCAAGACCACCTTTGAATGTGCCTTTCGCGGCCGTCTGCGAACGGGCGCGTTGTTCGGCCATTTGACCGTCAAATTCTTGGCGCCATGTTTCAGACACGTCAATATCTTGCCTAAACGCCTCTTCGGTCGAAAGTTCAACCGGAAACCCATAGGTGTCGTATAGGGTAAAGATTTCAGCGCCAGTCAACCCACCGTCTTTACGCTTCAAAAGCTCTTTGAGGCCTTTGCGCAGCGTCTGCCGGAACACCTTCTCTTCCTTGGCAAGTGTTGCAGTCACGCTGTCACGCTGCTCTTTTACCTCTGGATAATCATTGACGTACATATCGGCAATCACCGGAACGATTTCTTCAAAGAAGTTTTGCTCGATGCCTAAATCAAAGGCAAACCGAATCGCTCGGCGCAGCAAACGGCGCATGACATAGCCCTGCTCTTTGTTGGCAGGCTTGACGCCGTCGACCGCCAAAAAGGCAGCGGCGCGAAGGTGGTCGGCTATGACGCGCATGCTGGCTGTGTTTGATTCGTAGCTCTTGCCAGAAAGCTGTTCCAGCTTCTCGACGATCGGCCATAAAATACTAATCTTAAATACATCTGGACTATCGATACGGGCAGCAGCAATCCGCTCCAGGCCACCGCCAAAGTCAACATTCTTCTTTTCGAGTGGCTCAAAGCTGCCGTCTTCTAGGCGACGATACTGCATAAAGACTTGGTTGCCAATTTCCATAAAGCGCCCGCTGTCACTTGCCGGGTGCGCCAGACCATACCCATCGGCGTGATTCTGCTCACCAAAATCATAAAATACTTCACTGTCAGGGCCGCAAGGATCACCAATCGGTGTTTTGTCGAGCCCACCGCCGCGTGACCACCAGTTTTCACCATCATCATAAAAGAAAATCCGCTCCCCTGGCTTGATACCCCGAGCATCGCCATCAGCCTGGCTGCCAACTTCAACAACCTTAGCTTCAATGCCCTTTTCTTCGAAGACTTTCTGCCAGATCGCTGCTGCCTCATCGTCTCGAGGAATGCCATGTGCCTCATCGCCAATAAACGCCGTCACATAAATTTTAGTCGGATCAAGCCCAACAACGTCCACTAAGAACTCAAAGAACCAGCGAATCTGCTGTTCCTTAAAATAGTCGCCCATGCTCCAGTTGCCTAGCATCTCAAAGAAGGTAGTGTGTCGATTATCACCGACGTCTTCGATATCCTGTGCCCGGAGACAGGTTTGACTATCTACTAATCTAACGCCCTCTGGGTGTGGCTCACCTAATAAGAAAGGCAGCAGTGGCTGCATGCCACTACCAGTGAATAATGTTGTTGGGTCGTTATACGGCACTAACTTGGCGCGTGGGATGACGCTGTGATCACGTGTTTTGAAAAAATCGAGGTAGGCGGTGCGGATATCTTGAGCATTCATATTACCCAATTGTATCAATAATCTTCCCTGTTTTACAGAGTAAACCTACGGCGGGCTGATGCCTGTGACCGTCAGGCTCAACGCCTGAGTATCGTTACCGGCCGCATTTGTTACCTGCACAGTAAAGTTGAACGTGCCAGAACTGGTTGGCGTTCCGCTGATCTCTCCCGTAGCTGAGTCCAGCGTAATCCCAGCTGGCAGTGCGCCCGAAATAATGCTGAATGCCAGCGGCTGGGTACCAATCACATAAACTGCCGCAACCGCTCCCTCGGGATTCCCGGTGTAAGGGTAGGGGAAGCCCGTGTAGCCTCCGTCTAGCGTAGTTGAAGTGATATTTGGGGAAACGGCCTCAAGCCCGCCAGCAGAACTACAGTCAGGCGTGCCCGCGCCCCACCAGCTCGCCTCCATGCGCACACCAGTCTTACACTGCTCTCTCTCTTCATACGTTACCCTAATGCCATAGGCGTTTCCATTGGTGCCGCCGCGAGTGTACCAATAATCGGCATTCGGGTTCCCGGCATAGGTCGGGTCTTCGGGCATATTCTGGATGTAGGGGCCTAGGTCACCCGCCAAGAAAGCTGCTGGACAACTCGCATTGTTCACGCCTCCGGCACACACCGAGGGGAATTGGCTATTATCAGCATAGTACTTTTCTAGTGCAGTTTTCATCAGCACAATATCGCTATCTCGCTCTGCGTCGCGTGAGCGTTCTTGGATACCTTGATATGACACGATGACGATTGACGCCAAGATTCCAATCACTGTAATGACCACTAACAACTCTAAGATTGTGAACCCGCGACGCCTACTTGATGCCCAAAGTGTTTTCATGCTGCCTTTAGTTATACAGGCTTATGCTTACCAGCTCAAGCTTTGGTCGTCTGGACGATGCCTCCACCCAGACAGACTTCGCCATCATAGATGACAATCGACTGTCCTGGGGTGACCGCTCGCTCAGGGTGTTCAAAGGTCAGGCGAGGGGCATCGCCCTCGAGAGTGAGCACAGCAGGGGCCAACGCCGCACGATGGCGCACCCTCACTTGATAGGTACCGGCAGTGGGCACCTGATCAATCCAGTGCATGTCTGTCATCGTGACGTGTGCAGGCCATAGTGCACCATCATTCAAATCAGTCGTAACATACACTTCATTCTTGTCCATATCCTTACCGATGACATAGTACGGCAGTCCGCCTCCTACATCCAAGCCGTGACGCTGGCCAATGGTGTAAAAGATGGCTCCGTCATGCAGGCCGAGCGTCTTACCAGATCGCGTATCGATAATCGGGCCGGCAACGGGCTGTACGTACTGTGATAAAAATTCGCGGATGCCAATCTGACCAACAAAACAGATGCCTTGGCTATCTTTCTTGTCTGCCGTATAAAGGCCTCGCTCCTCTGCCATCTGCCGAACGCGAGGCTTGTCGAACTCACCCAGCGGGAAGAGCGTCTTTTCAAGTGCTTGTCGAGTAACTCGATACAAAAAGTACGTCTGGTCTTTATTGGCATCCTGGGCCATTCGTAAGCTACCATCCACGACCCGCGCATAGTGCCCGGTTGCAATCATGTCCGCCCCCGCTTCAAGTGAAGCCTCCAGAAATAATTTAAACTTTACTTCTTGATTGCACATAATATCGGGGTTAGGAGTTCGGCCCCGCTTGTACTCATCAATCATGTAATCTACCACCTTTTGGCGATATTCAGTTTCAAAATCAAAGACCATAAAATCAATGCCTAGTTGCACCGCCACACGCTTGGCGTCAGCGAGGTCGTCAGCCCATGGACACTTCATTCCTGGCAAGTCTTGCGTCCAGTTTTTCATATAGACGCCCGTGACGTCATAGCCCTGCTCTTTCAGCAGCGCAGCTGACAGGCTCGAATCAACCCCGCCGCTCATCCCAACATAGACTTTGCTCACTCCACGGCTCCTTGTGCGTAAAAGATGCCGATCTTCACGACCTCCCCGACAGATAACCACCAGCCGCGAGGTGTGACCCACCACCAGCCATTCCAGTCACCATCATTCAGTAACGGGCGATTCAGTATCGCGACATCACCTGTCCGTTTTTCAAACTCCAAACTAGCACGTCGCTGATGATACCCCGACGTCACCAACATCACTTCCTGGAAATTATTGTCGCTAAAAATTTCATCAGTATTTGTGGCATTCTGTTCGGTATTTTCAGACCGCTCCTCAGTATAGATAACTCGCTCTGGCACACCGGCCCGTAACGCTTGCAGCTTCATTGCCTCGGCATTACTCGGACCAGACTTGTCTTGAGCTGCGCCTGAAAAAATCACTGCATCTGCCCAACCTGATTGGTACAGCTTGATGCCTTCGGCCGTTCTATTTTGTGTATTGCCACCGCTGACGACCACGATTGCGTCAACTGGCGAACATTGCCCCGTACCAGCCGCTGGCACTTCGCCACAACCAATATAGTCATTGGGCTGCAAGTAAATGCTCAGTCCAATAATTACAGCTGTCAAGAAAGCTGGGATCAGAAAAAGATATTTCATCGGCCGGCCGTCCGATCGTATTCTCGTTGCACTTCTTCGGTAATAATCTCGGCAGCACGCTTGATCGATGCTTGATCATTCAGATGGCCCAAGGTCAAACGCAAGCTCCCATCCGCTACCTCTGGCTGCAATCCAATCGCTTCCAATACATGCGAACGCGTTCCTTTATTGGCGGCACAGGCGCTCCCAGTTGCCACCAGCACGCTTCGCGACTCTAGGGCGAACAAGACGCGCTCGGCGTCGATGTTAGGAAATGAAATATGCAAATGCCCCGCTAGACGATGTTTTTGATGCCCTGATACCACCGCTTGCGAGAACGCACCGGTCAGATGGCGCTGCAATTCATCGCGCAGCTCGCCCAGACGTCCAGCCTCGTACTTGCGATGAGCAGTGGCAAGTTCCAGGGCCTTTGCAAAACCGACGGTGCCGGCAACATTCTCGGTTCCGCTCCGCAGTCCACCTTCCTGGCCACCACCGACAATCTGGGGGGTCAGTTTGACGAGCGTCGAAGACCACAAGGCACCGACCTGCTTTGGGCCGTATGCTTTAGCGGCGTTCAACGTCAACATATCGACACCCAAACGGGCGACAGAGATATCCAGTTGCCCGACCCCCTGCGACGCATCACTATGTAGGTAAATTGGCGTTAGGTCATCATCGGCAACACGCCGCGCTCGTTCTTTACGAACAACAGCAGCAATATCACGCAGGGGCTGAATCGTCCCTAGTTCATTATTCGCAAGGGCAATGCTGACAAGCTGGGTTTCGGCGGTAATAGCAGCCTGCACTGCCTGAGGTGACACCATGCCCCGTTCATCGGCTGCAACTAAAGTATAGTGGTGTTGTTCGGCAGCTCGAAGCACCGCATGATGCTCTATATTGGAAGTCACCACATGGCCCGAGACAGCGTTAAAAGCCAGGTTAATTGATTCGGTCGCCCCGGCTGTCATAGTTAGCTCATCTGGCTTTGCGCCCAGCACGTGAGCAATTGTGGCTTTCGCTGCCTCGTAATCATGTCGAATACTGATTGCTGGTGCATACGGTGCCGAAGGGTTATAAAAGAGATCAGTAAGGTATGGCTGCATGGCCTGCAGCACTTTTGGTTCAAGCGGCGTGGCAGCCGCATGGTCAAGAAAAATAAGCGTGTCTTTCACTCTATTAAGTATACCAGCTAGGCAGCGTCACGCTTATAAAGCTGTCGTTCGATTTCTTCGTGGTAGATGCCAATCATAGCCAGCAGGCGTTCTTCTTCGCCCATCTCACCCGGTTCACCGCCGTACAAATCAATTGGGCTTCCATCGACTAATTTCTCTATGCCGTTTTCTTTGACGGTATAGCGTGCAACCATCGGGCCCAGCGCATCCACTGTTTCATAAAACCAATCACCACCATGGTACCAAAACCTATGCGATTTCTTTGCTTCAGGAAGTGGCAAAAGACGAGCACCAATCTCACCTTCGGCATCAACTAAGCGGGTCATCAGTGGCG
>Ga0307983_1000413_pt1 | contig 22058 bp, 14 predicted proteins | sample OrgLakmetagen991_FD_201845 | JGI IMG/M metagenome (GOLD analysis project Ga0307983, IMG submission 201845) | Saline water microbial communities from Organic Lake, Antarctica - #991 | ecosystem: Environmental > Aquatic > Non-marine Saline and Alkaline > Saline | place: Antarctica: Organic Lake...
TTCTTTATCTTCTTCTTTATCTTCTTCTTTATCTTCTTCTTTATCTTCTTCTTTATCTTCTTCTTTATCTTCTTCTTTATCTTCTTCTTTATCTTCTTCTTTATCTTCTTCTTTATCTTCTTCTTTATCTTCTTCTTCTTCGTTCTTTTTATCTTTTTTATCTTCATCTTCTTCGTCCTTTTCATCTTCTAAACAAATATTATAAAATTCTAATAATGGAGTTAAATCGTTATGATAATTTTTAAATTCTTTATTATCGAGAGTAATAAATGATTCATAATTTGTGTCTATAAAATTTTGTAAAAACTGGCTATTTTTATCATGTAATTTAATATTATCAATAATTAAAGGTTCAAAATAAGTTTGATATCGAATAATAAATATAGAATATTTATTAATATCAAAATTAGTTTCGGTATAAATGGTTTCAATATTTTCTTTTTCGATATCAATAATAAAAATATTAATATTAAAATAATCCGAAACATATCTTAAAACATAATTATCGGTTATATATTGTGATAAACTATTTTTAATATTAATTTTTTTCCATCCTAAATTTCTATATTTAAATTTAGTAAATAATTGTTTTGATACATATTCACTTAATAAATGTTCTTTTAATAGTCGTACATTCATTAATTTATTATCTAAAAGAGTATTAATAATTGTATCATCAATTAAAATTAATACACTCATTAAAAAAGAACAGTTTGCAGATGTTGTTTTATTAATTTGTAAATAATGTTTAATACCAAAACGAATAACATCATTTGTATCACTAAATATATTTGAAATATTTTGAGAAATATTAAAAATAGTTTGTGTGCTATTTATTGATAACATTTTAAAATCAACATAGTCAATTTTTGTTATTTGATCTTTTGATTTTTGATCCTTTGAATTATTATCCTTTGATTTTTGATCCTTTGAATTATTATTAAAATTATTATCAATATAATCAATAATTTGTTCAATTGTAATTTTATTCATTTAATTACTTATTGTTTATTTAATATTGAATGTCTATTTAAATATAATTAAAAAATATCAAATTTTTTAAAATTCTTGATAATTTAGTTAAAATTTTTTTATTAAAAGGTTTTTTATTAAAAATTTTTGATAATTTAGTTAAAATTTTTTTATTAAAAGGTTTTTTATTAAAAATTTTTGATAATTTAGTTAAAATTTTTGATAAATGACATCTGTATTTTCTTCATCGATACTATTATAATTTTTTCTTTTAATAATATTTTTTTCTTTATTACTAAGTTTATACTTAGGTTTTATATCTTTTTGATTAAAATCATCAACAACATAAGGTTGATAATCGTAAGATGTATTAGAATCTGTTTTATTAGATTTTTTCTTTTTCTTTTTAATAAGTTTAATAAATTTATTAATTTCGTCATAAGTTTCAGATTTTAGATTATGAAAAAATAAATTAGTTTTTTTACTAATTTCACGAGTTGGTAAATCATTATTATATTTTAAAATAATTTTATAAATGGTAATAGCATCTTTTTTATTTCTTATTTTTGATATTTGTTGAGCTAATTTTTTTTTATCATCGTGAGAATATTCATTCATACTCTATATATAGTATAAAATTATAAATATAAATATGTAAAAACGCAAAATAATAATATTAGAAAAAATAAATATCTTAAAGAATAATATAAAATGAATTCTGATAGTTTAGAATTTGAAACATTAATGAAACAAAATTATAATTATCCTGACCCGAATGATAAAGATTTTCAAACAAAAATTTATAAAAAGAGGGAATTTTATTCTAACAAAATTCCTAATAGAGATAAATTAGAAACATATGAAGATATTAAAGAAGTTCGTGATGAAGCGTGTACTGGTAAATTTATGATGAGAGATTATCAATTATTTCTTTCTAATTTTATAAATCCTGATACACCATATCGAGGTGTATTAGTTTATCATGGAACTGGTTCTGGTAAAACTGCGAGTGCGATATCAATAGCTGAAAAGTTTAAAGAAGTTGTTCAAAAATATAATACAAAGATATATATTTTAGTTAATGGTCCTATTATAAAAGAAAATTGGAAAAAAGAATTAATAAATGCAACCGGTGAAACTTATTTACAAGCCCCAACAAATAATAAAATATTAAATAAATATGAAAAAGAAAAAATTAAAAAAGACGCTTTATTAGAAGCTTCACAATATTATAAATTTATATCATATCGTTCATTTTATAAAAAAGTATTAGGTGAAAAGATATCTGAACAAATTGTAGATACTAATCAAAAATCAAAAAAAAAATATAGAAAAACGGATGAAGGAGATTTTGAAAGAGATGTTTCTGTTGATAGAATTTATGATTTAGATAATTCATTAATTATTGTTGACGAGGCTCATAATTTAACTGGTAATGCATATGGTGAATCTTTACAAAAAATAATAAAAAATTCAAAAAATCTTCGTGTCGTATTATTAACAGCAACACCAATGAAAAATTTAGCTGATGATATAATAGAATTAATAAATTTTATAAGACCCCCCGAATATCCAATTTTAAGAGATAAAATTTTTTCTCATGAAAAAAATTATTTAATGAGCATTAAAGACAATGGTCTTGAATATTTCAAAAATATGGCACGTGGTTATGTTTCACATTTACGTGGTGCTGATCCTTTAACTTTTGCTAAAATGATAGAAAAGGGAACAATACCAAAGGGATTAATATTTACAAAAATGACATTATGTAAAATGAACGAATGGCAAAATAAAACATATGTTGATGTTACATCAAATATAGAAGATTCATTAGATAGAAGTTCAGAAGCAGTTGCTAATTTTGTTTTTCCTGTATTAAATGATAATAAAAAATCTTTAGTTGGTATGTATGGTAACGAAGGATTACAATTATTAATACAACAAATAAAAAATAATAATGATGTTTTGAATAAACGAATAGCATTAGATATATTAAAAGATAAAAAATTAGAAAATGACACAGATTTAATTTATTTATCAGATGTTAATAATAATATCACAGGTAAAATTTTACATGAAGATCATTTAAAACATTTTTCATCAAAATTTTATCAAGCTTTAAAAAATATTAATCGTTTATATTTTGGTCAAAGGGGTTCTCGTATTGCTTTTTTATATTCTAATTTAGTAAAAGTAGGTGTAGAATTATTTCAAGAGATATTATTACAAAATGGTTATTTAGAATATCAAAAAGAACAATCATCCTATGTTATTCAAAATGATACAAAATGTTATTTTTGCGGTAAAAGATTTGATGAACATACTATTGTTAAAAAACCAACAAATGATTTAATTACAGAATCAAAAACTATTTTTTATGAAGTAAAATCTATACGAACGCCTACACATGAATTTTTTCCAGCTACTTTTGTTACAGTTACTGGCAAAAGTCAAGATGAAGGAGTTGATATAATACCAGAAGATAAACATGAAATTTTAACATCAGTTTTTAATAATGATAAAAATATTGAAGGGAAACATATTAAATTTGTTTTAGGTTCTAAAGTTATGCACGAAGGTATTTCATTAAAAAATGTAAGTGAAGTTCATATATTAGATGTTTATTATAATTTAGGTAAAATAGAACAAGTAAAAGGACGTGGTATTAGACATTGTTCTCATTATAAATTTATGACAAAAGATAATCCATATCCAAAAGTGAATGTATATAAATATGCTGTAGATTTAAATGAAGGAATGAGTAGTGAAGTAGATTTATATAGGAAAGCGGAATTAAAACATTTATTAGTTAAAAAAATAGAAAGATCGATGAAAGAAATAGCTATAGATTGTCCATTAAATCGTGCTGGGAATATATTTCCAGAAGAATTAGATGAATATAAAGATTGTGGTGAAAAAGGGAAACCTTTTTGTCCTTCTAAATGTGATTATATGGAATGTACATATAAATGTGATGATGATATTTTAAATAGTCGTTATTATGATCCAGATAGAAATATTTATAAATCTATCGAAAAAGAAAAATTAGATTATTCAACTTTTACACATAAATTAGCTAAAAATGAAATAAATTATGCGAAAGAAAAAATAAAAGAATTATTTAGTATAAAATATGCGAATGTATTAGATAATATTGTATCGTATGTCAAAAAATCATATTCTAAAGAAAAAGTAAAATTATTTGATCCATTTTTTGTTTATAAAGCATTAGATGAAATGATACCAAAAACTGAAAATGATTTTAATAATTTTAAAGATACTATTTATGATAAATATAATAGAAGTGGTTATTTAATATTTATTAATAAATATTATATATATCAGCCATTTAATGAAAATGAAAATATATCAATGTTTTATAGAACAAATTTTAATAAAACAATTATAAGTAAATTAAGTATTGGTAATTATTTACAAAATTCAGAAGATTATAAAATTTTTGTCGGTGTTAATGATGATCAAGATGAAAATGAAGAACCAGGTGGATCATATTATGATTTTGAATCAGTTATTGATTATTATGATAACCGTAATGAAAATAAATATGTTGGTATTATTGATAAAGAAGCTTCGAGACGTAAAAGTAAACGTTTAGAAAATCTTAAAGATGTATTTAAATTAAGAGAAAAACGAAATAAAATATTAGATAAAAAACGTGGTACGGGTATTCCATCATTAAAAGGAGCTGTATGTCAAACTTCTAAAGATAAAGATTATTTAGAAAATGTTGCAAAATATCTAAAAGTAAAATTATCTGATAAAGATAAACGTTCTGAAATTTGTGTTAAAATTAAAGAACAATTATTAAAATTAGAAAAATATAATGAAGGTAAAGATAAAAAAACTTATATGATGATTCCTGCAAATCATAAAATTTATCCATTCCCTTATAATTTAGAAGATAGAGTAGATTATATAAAATCACAATTAAAAGATAAAGTAAAAATAAAATTAGATATTCGTATAAAAAAATCTAAATCTAAAGATAATTTAACACAATATGAATTATCATTTAAAAACTCAAAAGAATTAAAACAATATGATGATTTATTTTTAGAATATAAAGGTAAATTAGTTAATTCAAACTGGATATTTAGAATAGAATAAAAAATTGATATAAATATTTATATAAATATATTATATTAACTATCAAATTATAAATAATGGCTAACTTAAATTCAACTCCCGAAAGTCCTTATATTACTTCAACATTAGATACACAAATAATGATCACTCCACGTGATTTAAATAATAATATTTATAAAAGTATAAAAAATATTTTAAATAAAAAATTATTAAATAAATGTTATAATGAATATGGATATATAAATAAAATTTTTTCGATTAAAGAAAAAAAAAATCCTATTATTATGAATGAAAATTTAAATGCTTCAGTTTTTTTAGATATTAAATTTTCGTGTTTACTTTGCAAACCTTTAATAAATCAACAAATTATTGCTGAAATTGAACAAATTTCAAAAGTATTTATTAAATTAAAAAATGGACCTATTAAAATTTTTGTTACAAATGAAAATATTAATAAAAATATATTTTATATTGATAATCTTCATTATTTAAGATATAAAGAAAATAATACTTCGAAACTTTTAGAACCTTCACAACATGTTTTAATTACATTAACTACTAATTTAATTACTAATGGGGCTTCTGAAATTATTTCTATGGGTGTTTTAGATAATGTTGCGAATGAAGAACAAATTAAACAATACTATGATCAAAGATATTTGATATCAAATAATGATGAATCAAATAATGAGGAATCAAATACCGATTAATTAATTTATAATATAGAGACTTAAAAAAACCTTATTATTATATTTTTAGTTAGAGTTAAAATGAATAAAACTTATTTATGTTCAAATTGTGGGATTTCTGGACACACTTATAAAAAATGTAATATGGCAATAACAAGTTATGGAATTATATGTATAAAATTAGATAGTCAAGATGCTTATAATAAAGATGTTAAAAATAAATTAATTGAAAATATAAAAAAAAATATTAATAATATTAGTTCAAAACCTAAAAATATTTCATATATTGATTATGAAAAAGATTCATTCTCATTTTGTTTATATAAAGATAATATTAAGTTTTTACTTATTTGTAGAAAACATACACTTGGTTATTTAGAATTTATTAGAGGACATTATAAATTAAATAATTATGATAATATTGCTTTTTTATTTAGACAAATGACAAAAGAAGAACAACAACAAATAAATGATTTTGAATTTGATTATTTATGGAAAAAATTATGGAATAATAAAAATACCATTTATGATTGTGAATATAAATCATCATTAGAAAAATTTAATAAATTAAAAAATAATAAAACTTCTTTATCATTAAATTTTTATACTAATAAAATTAATCCTGATTATGAAACTCCCGAATGGGGATTTCCAAAAGGACGACGTAATAAAACACACGAAACTAATTTTGAATGTGCTGTTAGAGAATTTACTGAAGAAACTGGAATTTCGAAAAATTATTTGGATATTCCTGATGAAAAATATACTTTTGTTGAAGAATTTTATGGCACAAATGGTATTAAATATAGACATGTTTATTATTTGGCTTTTATTAATGATAATATTAATCCATCATTAGATACTAATAATATTTCTCAAACAAATGAAATAGGAAATATTGGATTTTTTAATCACGAAGAAACTAATAAAATCATTCGAAATTATCATATAGATAGAAAAAAAATAATTAATGAAATATATTTCTATTTTATTGACTGTATTTTAAACATTAGAAGAAATTTAATTTAAATAATATCTTATTAATATAATATATTATTTATGGACGAATCTACAAAAAATATTATCGATAATATCGATTATAATTTTTATAATAATAACTGTAAAAAGCATAAATTAAATCATAAAAAAAAATGTAAAAAACATAAACCTAAATGTAAAAATCATTCTAAAATAATTTGTGAAAAAACATCTACTGTTAATGATTCTAATTGTTCGAATAAAAACTGTTTAAATGAACATTGTTTAAATGAACATTGTTTAAATGAACTTGATCATAACCATAATGAATGTTTAAATGAAACTGATCATAAATATATTAAAAAATACAATAATCATATAAATAATAATTATTTGTTTAAAAATCATACAAGTAATCATAAATGTAAAAAATGTTTACGTGATGATTGTCATTGTGATATTATATTAGTTAAAAAAAAATATATTGGTCCAACAGGAGTTCGTGGTCCTCCAGGACCAAGAGGTTTAAATAGTGGTTTTACAGGACCTACAGGAGAACGTGGTTTTATTGGACCAATGGGATTACGTGGTGAAACAGGTCCAACAGGAGCGAAAGGTGATGCTTATACAAATATTTATGCTCAAATTTATAAAGAAGAACAAGTTATATTCTCTAATGAATTGGGATCCATTAAAACAATTGAATTAAATGATAATATTCAACAATCAAATTCAACAGTATTAAATACAGATACAGATAATATAATAAAAATAAATGAAGGTGGAGTTTATAAAATAACATATAATTTAAATATATCATATATTAATCTTTTATCATCAACCAATAAGAATATATCAATATATTGTCAATTTAAAGATTTTAATAATATTTCTTATATAGATTCTTTTGGTGTATCAAAATATTTAATTAATGCAAATCAAAATAGAACTGATATTATTAGCTCTTCATTTTTAATTGATACGAATAATTTTTCTACTACAAGTGGTTTAATCATTTTAAATACTCCTATTGAATTATCTTTACGTTGTGAATTACAAATTGGTGCTACTATTAATAATATAACAATTGAAAATCAATTATTAAATATTATGAAAATAAATTAAAATATTTAAAATTATTTTTAAAAAGTTTTTATATAAATATAATATTATATTAATATAAAAACTTTTTAAAAATAATTTTAAATATTATGAAAATAATTTTAAATATTATGAAAATAAATTAAAATATTTAAAATTATTTTTAAAAAGTTTTTATATAAATATAATATAATATTATAATAAATAATGATTAGAAGAATTGGCAGAAGACGTAATAAAAAACAAAATTTAAAATCTAATAAAAACTTATTAACAGAAGATGATAGTTCAAGTATTGACACAGCACAAACAGATAATGCTTCGCAATTAAACTCTATTCGAGATATAACAAATATTAATCAAGATAATACAATTAATAGATTTTTATATAAAAAAAATGTATCAAGACGTGGTAAAAGAAATAAAAAAAAAAATTTACACAACGATCAAATTAATGATAATCAAAATTATGATATTCAAATTGAATCTGATGAATTTGATAATGATTCTGATGAAAAATCATTAATTTATGACGAAAATGATATTGTTGATAATTATATGATTAAAGAAAATTGTCCTATAAATGACATTTTAATTGATCAAAATGATGATAAAAACATTAATAATGATCAAAGTTTTGATAATGATATAGAAAAACTAATATTAAATCAATCAATAGATGAAAATTCAGATGATTTGATAAATATAAATGATATTCATAATAATTATGAAGATAAAAATAATTTAAAATATGATGAATTAATATCAATAGAGGATGGAATAAAAAAATTAATGAATAATAAATTATTATTAAATACTAAATTAAAACTAATGAAAAAATATTTAGATGATGTTGATAATGATATAATTGATGATAGATTATTTTTAAATATTGATAATATTACACATGAATTAAAAATTTATGAATAAAAAATAAATATTATTATTAAATATAATAATAATATATATAATGTCAAATGATAAATTAGAGTTTAATATAAATAAGAAATTATTTGATTTAATAAAAAATCATGATTATGATAAATTTATAAAAGAAATTGATAATAATAAAACTATTGATTTAAATATTAGAGATAAAAATAATAATTATTTATTAAATTATGCTATAATTTTTAATAAATTAGATTTAATTAAACTATTAGTATCGCGAGGTGCTAAGTTAGATATATTAGATAACGAAAGAAGAACAATTTTATATGTTCCATTATTATATAATTATTTAGATTGTTTTAAATTATTATTAAAATTAAATAGTAATTCAATATCAATTCCTTTAACAGATTTAAAAGATCGAAAAAATAATTTACCGATACATTATGCAATACAATTTGAAAATATAGAATTTATTAAGATATTATTATCAAATAATTCAAATTTAAATACAAAAAATAAAAATGGTTATAATGCTTTACATTTAGCTATTTATACAAAATCAATAGAAATAATTAAATTAGTATTAAATTCGGAGGTAAATATTAATAGTAAAACAAATGATGGTGAAAATTCTTTACATATTGCTTGTAATCTTGAATTATATGAAGTTTGTAACGAATTAATTAAAAAAAATATAGAAATAAATGTTCAAGATAAACATAATGATTTCACACCATTACACTATATTACAACAATAAATAATAAAAAAATCACAAAACTTTTATTAGATAATAATGCAGATCCAAATTTACAAGATTATTATGGCAATACAGTTTTACATTATACAATAATAAATGATTTATCAGACATATTTACAATTTTAATAAAACATCCTAAATTAGATAATATTTTAAATGTAAATTTATATAATATCGAAAGTAAAATACCATTTCATTATTGTTTTACAAATGAAAAATCAAATAATAAAACATATATTGAATATTTAATTGAAAAAACTAATTTAAATATTCAAAATAATAAAAAAAATACTGGATTACATTTATTAACTTATCATAATTATTGGCAAAATTATAAAGATATTTTAAAAAAAAAGAAATTAAATATATTTATTAGAAATAATAAAAATCAAAGACCGATTGATAATATTAAAAAAAAAGAGATTAATACATTTTTAGATATAGTTGCTCAAAGTTATTTAAATATATTAAAAAATAATCCGAATGAATGGAAAAATAATTGGGAAAATATTTGTAGTAAAAATATTAATATCGAAAAATTAAATGATAATGATAAATTAATATTAAAAAGAGCAAGTAAAACTAAAAATATGGAATTAAATAATACTGTATGTTATGATATTATTTTAAAAGAATTAAATAAAAATTATAAAAAAAATTCCAATATAAAATCTTTCCCTATTAAAAAAAATCAAGTTTGTATTGTTATTAATAATGAACCTAATATTAACTATTGTACATTTACTGGTTCTTTATTAGATATTTTATTTGGTTTAATTTATTTATTAAAAAATCATCAAGTATGTTCTATTTTAACTAAAAATATAATTGGAAATAGTGAAATAATTGAAGAATATAAGAAATTAAATATAAAATATTCAAAAAAAAATTTCTTAAATATTGAAATTTTATGGATTAATAAAAAACTTTTTTTACCCACTAATTTTTATTTAATTATTAATAATTGTATGAAATCACAATCAAGATTTATTATTATACCTATCGGTATTCAATTGAATTCTGGTGGTCATGCTAATTATTTATTATATGATAAAAAAACAAATGAAGTTGAACGTTTTGAACCTCATGGATCATCTATACCTTATGGATTCTTTTATGATCCTGATTTATTAGATAACAAACTAAAAAATATTTTTGAAAAAATAAATCAAGATATTAAATATTTTAGACCAAAAGATTTTTTACCAAAAATTGGTTTTCAAAAATTCGATTCTTTCGAAAGTTATTGTTCTAAAATTAGTGATCCTGATGGATTTTGCGCTGTTTGGGTTATATGGTATATTGATTATAGATTAAAATATTATGATATCGATAGAAAAAAACTCGTAAAAATTATGATTAAACAATTAAAAGAAAATAATATTTCGTTTAAAAATATTATTAGAAATTATTCACAAAATATTATTTCATTACGGGATGAAATCCTTAATAAAGAAAATATTGATATTAATGATTGGGAAAATAATAATATTACTGATAAACAATTTGAAAATATTACTAATAATATTGTTAATCTAATTTCTAAATTAAATAAATAATAAATTTATAATTTTTTAATAAAAATTATAAATTTTTGTAAAAATAAATAAATAATATTAATAAAATAATTATTAAAATTATAACTAATATTATATACGATAATTTATTATCTTTTGAATATTCATTATTATAATATTGTATTAATTCGTCATAAGTAAATATTCGTTTATTATTTATTTTATTTACTTCATTATGAATATTTAATAACCATAATACTACTTCTTTTTTATTTGATAATATTTGATCTGTTAAAGGATGTTTTATTAAATGTTTTTTAAAATTTTGTCTACATTTACCACATGGTAAAACTCCATCTAATGATAAAAAAAAATCTTTCATTTTTTCTTTATCAGTTTTATTTGGACATTCTGGATATGATAATGTTATTGAATGAAATAAAAACCATGCATGAGGACCCCATATTTTTGGATTTAAACTCATTGTATAATATTATTTTATATTTTAATTATTTTATTACGTTTTAATTGTTGTGTTGTAATTAAAGATACTATTGATATTGTATTATCAGTTGTTTCTTGATAATAATATATATATAATCCTAAAAATTTATTTGATACAGTTGTATTTTTTGAATTTATAAATTTTGTTATATTTGGTATTATTTGTTTATTTTTATTAAAAATATTAATATATTTATTATCTGTATATTTAGTAATTTTATAACGATTACTAAATATTAAACAATCTAATATTATTTCATTTTGTGTTTTTGATTTTGATTTTATTTTTGTTTTTATTTCGGATGTTTTTATTATGTTTAATATTTTTTGTGTATTTTGTTCTTTATTAAATTTTATATATATTAAATACTTTTCTAATATTTGATACATTGTATCTAAATTAAAATAATTTTGTTTACAAAATTTAATTATTTCTTTATTATAAGTTTTTTGTATTTTATCATAATTATATTCAAATAGTTTATTTTTGGTTAATATATTAATAAAATGTAAGAATCTTAAAAATATATCAATAATAGTTTCAAAATCAGATATACTTGATTTATAATATAATTTTATTTTATCTATATTTGTTCTAAATTTATTTTTTGATGTAAAATATGATGACACATAACTATTTATATTAGTTGATGTTAATAAACAACATATTAAGATTTCTATTTTATTATCTTGTTCATTTACTAATGACGCAAAATATAATAAAACTAAATTAAAATCAAGTCGTAATGTTTTGATACATTCATTATAATATTTTTGTATTAATAATCCATACTTAGTTTTTTCATAATCGTTATTATTAAAAGTTAATAAATATATATTTTCTAAAATATTAAAAAAATTATTAATTTTTATTAAATTAATATTTTTTAAATTTGTTATTTGACCAAATATATCTCTTTCAAATAATAACTCTTCTGGATGAATTATATAAAATTCTCCATTTTTATCATATAATGTTTTATAATCGTAACCAGATTGATAATAATCACTTGGAGCTTTTTGATTATCATAATCATAATATTTTTTATCACCATAATAATCAAATATTTTTCCATTTATTAAATATTGTTTTTTTATTTGATTATTTAAATTATTTATATTTATTTGATTAATATTATTTGGATCTTCTTTAATTTTTTTCTCTTCGATTATATTATTTTTTAATAAATTAAATAAACTTTGAGATATATCTGATATTGATATATTATATTGTTTTTTATTATTTTCCATTGAACCCTTTTTATATGTATAAAATACTACACCATTTGATACACGTCCCACTCGTCCACGTCTTTGTATTCGTGATGATTCTGATATTTTTGTTAAAACAATATCTGTTGTTTTAGTTTTATGATTATATTCACCAATTTTTTGTGTTCCTGTTTCGACCACATATCGTAATGTTCCTAATGTTAGTGAAGCTTCGGCTATATTTGTTCCTACAATTATAATACGATCATAAGTATTTTGTTTTGTTTTTGTTAAATCATCTTGATCTGCGACATCATAATTTACATTTTTATCTAATTGAAATTTAGATAAACTTTCTTTTGTTAGTGTTTCAATAAAAGTTTTTTTTTCATCATTCATTGAACTATAATAAGGAACTGCTATTATATTATTTTGTTTTATTGTTTTATTTAATTCATTAACTCTATTAATAATTTCTTGTTGTCCTGGTTCAAATATTAAAATATCTCCTTTTGTTGATGTTTGAATTATATTATTTACTATCTCTAATACCGTTTCATTTGGTTTATAAATATCTTTAATTTCAAATCTTGTTAATTCATTTGGTGGAGATATATGTATTCGTCTATCTATATTTATTCTATCTAATTTTTTTATTCTATTATCATTGTTTAATGGATAAAGACGATTATCATTTATATCTCTATAATATCTTCTATAGATTGGTTCATCATCGTCCATTGTAGCACTTACAATAAATAATCTAATAGAATTATTATAATAAGTTGTATATTTCATTTGTGTTAAAATTAAATCCATATTAGCATTATGTTCGTGAGCTTCATCAACAATAACTGCATTATATAAATTTTCATCTGATTCTTTATTATTTATTTCTTTTTTTAATAATGGTGATTTTAATTCTTGTAATAAAGTACCATCAGTTACAAATTTTATATTAGAAACTTTTTCGTTTGTTAAATGTTTACTACTTTGATGTTGATATTGAACTTGATAATTTTTATTATCTTCAATATTCATATTATCATATTTTATTGGTAATCCTAATTCATAACTTACACGAAAAGCACTGTTTTCTGTTGGTGGTTTTCGTGGCATTGATACTATTATATTACTTATTGTTTTATAATCAATTGATTTTGTTGCATATAAAACTAATTTAGGTATTTGTGTACTTTTACCAACACCTGTAGAACCAGTAACATATATAACACGGTTATTAATATAATGATGAAAAAAACCAATTTGAGAAATCCAATCCATCGCATAAGTATTAAACCATGTCTGTTTATTTTCACTCATATATTCAAAATAAGTTTTATTATTAGTTATTGTTTGGTTATATTTAGTATCTGATAAAAAATAATAACTATTATCATATATTTGATTTATTTTTGGATTTTTAAAATATAATTTATTTAATTCCTCTTTTAATAATTTAGGCTCTTTCTTTATTTTTGATAATTTAGCATTTGGTATAAATTTATTTAAAACTCCTTTATAAATTAATGTTTCGTATACAATCTTTATTAAATTATTTCTAATATTTTTATATAATATACCATGATATGTTTGATTATTAATATTTCTAAAAGCTATCACGTTTTTAGCATATCTTGAAATATTAAAAAATGAAATATTAGTTTGTCCAATTTCTTGATAGCTTTTAGTTTTATCAAGAACTAATTTTTGTTCAAATTTATTTTGAATATCATTATCAAAAGAACAAAAATATTCTGGAAATTTTTTAAATTCTCTCTTATCGTGTACTAAACTTTTTGATAAATTATATATATTTTCTAATGTTATTGAAATCTGTGATCCTTCAATAAAATTATCATCAAAATTATTTATTGATGTAAATCTTTCTAATAATTTTTTACCATAATAAGTTTTTTTAAAATCATTTATACAAGATCTTAAATATTCGTATAAATCTTCAAAATTAATTGATTGTAAAGTTTCATTAAAATTTGTTTTATTTTTATTCAATTTAATATAATTTTTATTAAGTTTAGTATTATAATTACTATCAAAAAAAATAATAAAAGATTTTAATAACTTTTCAATATTCGCATGTGTCAAAGTTAAATTTATTTCATTATAAGTTTTATTTTCAATATACAAATTAACTAAATTTTTCCATTCTTTATTAAAATTATTTTGTTTAGTTATTGGTAATGTTTCATATTTTTGATTATTAACACAATCGGTTAAATTAAAAATATTATGTAAAACTATTAAATATGGTATTTGTTTTATTTTATTATTGGTATTAATATAAATTTCAAAAATTAACCATTTTATAGGTTTTATAGAATTATATAAATCATGTGATAATGTATTATAAATTGTTTCTAAATTTAAAGTTTCAGGATTTTGATTTAATTCATTTATTAGATTATCGCTAAATAATTTATTTGTTAATTGATATTTTTTATCATTTTTTAATTGATCAATTCTATATGGCACTACATTAATCCAATTAACAAATAATTTATCTGAAACTTCAATTATTGTTTTTTTTAATAACTCAAATGAAATTTTTAAATGATCAACACTAAAAATTATTTCTTCTTTTGTTGTTCTATTAATACGACCATATTGAAGTGTACTGTAAATATATTTATTATTATCATTTTTTTGTATATAAATATCATTTAATGTACGAATATTATTTTTATCGGCATTTTGATTAATATATGGTAATAACATTAAAATTAATCCATGAATATTTTCATAATTATTTGATCGTAATTGATTATAAAAATCTTCAATATTAGTATTATCAAAAGAATAACTTTTAATTAAAGTAATAATAATTTCTTTTGTATAAAATTTTATTAAAGATAATTCTTTATCGATTAAAATAGGAAACATATTTTTACAAATATTATTAATTTCATTATTGAAAATATTTGATATCATCTATTATATAATAAAATTATAAAAAACTTGATATTTTTTACTTATAATATATAATTTAATTGTTTTTATAATTTAGTTAATGACCTATAATATTTTTCAAAAATTTTTCAATGAAGATATGATGAAAGATATTATGAATGTTAATTTAAATAAAGATATTGAAAATTGTTTATTTGATTATCAATGTCTACATGTAATTAATTTAATTGCTTCTTTATCCACTAATAATATTATTATTGATGGTTCTGATACTGGAACTGGAAAAACTTTTTGTTCAATAGCGGTTGCTAAACAATTAAATTTAAAACCTTTTATTATTTGTCCCAAAAGTGTTATAAATTGTTGGTATGAAGTTTGTGAAAAATTTAATTGTGAAAGTTATGGGATTGTTAATTATGAAACTATTAAAAATTTAATGATGTACGAAGATAAAAAAAATATTAATAGAATTCCTTGTAAATATCTTACCAAAAATAAAAATAATTATTTATGGAACTTACCAAAAGATGCTATATTAATATTTGATGAAGTACATAAATGTACAAATAAAAAAACACAAAATGGACAATTATTATTAGCTTCTAAAAATGTTAAAAAATGTATTCTATTAAGTGCGACATTAGCGGACTCCAATAAATCATTCCTAATTTATGGTTATTTATTAAATTTTTATAAAAAATTAAATCAAGGACGTAGTTGGTTGAATAGTTTTATTAAATCAAATAAAACTTTTAATTCTATGATTTATCCTAAATATGGATCTCGATTAATTATTAGTGATTTAAAAGATAAATTTCCTCAAAATCATATTACATCAAATTCATATAATTTAGATCCAGTTATTGAACAAGATATTGATAGGTATTTTAAATATATTGATGATAAATTAAAACTTATTAATGATAAAAAATTAGATAAAAATGAACAAAATAGAACATTAGCTAAAATTACAAAAGTAAGAATTAAAATAGAAAAACTTAAAATTGATATATTTGTTGAACTCGCAAATCAATATTTAAAAGAAGGTAAAAGTGTTATTATATTTGTTAATTTTCTAAAAACTTTACATAAATTAGCTGAAATTTTTGATACAAAATGTCTTATTTATGGTGATCAAACAAACAGCGAAAGACAAATAAATATTAAAGAATTTCAAACTAATCAAAAAAAATTAATTATTTGTATTATGAAAAGTGGCTCTCAAAGTATTAATTTACATGATACTAATGGTAATCATCCACGCGTATCGTTAATTTCTCCATCATTTTCAAGTATTGATTTAAAACAAGCTCTTGGACGTGCTTATAGAGCTAATACAAAATCACCTGTTTTACAACATATTATATTCTCTGCTAATAATTGTGAAAAAAGTATTTCTAAATCATTACAAGATAAATTATCTTATCAATCAAATATTAATGATCAATTATAAATTTTATAAAAAAAATTTATGATCAATTATAAATTTTATAAAAAAAATTTATGATCAATTATAAATTTTATAAAAAAAATTTATGATCAATTATAAATTTTATAAAAAAAATTTATGATCAATTATAAAAATTTTTATAATTTATTATATCAATAATATATTATAAAATGAAAAATGATAAAAAACAAAAAATTACTACCGGACACGACAGTACTTGTATAACTGATTGTTATTTAAAAAATACAAATTTGATATTACCTTTTGATTTTAAAAATATATCATCAAAAAATGATTTTTGTGTGACGAAACCATACAATACTATAAATAATGAAACCGGTAAAATTATAGAAAATAAAATAGCACCGTGTTCTCCAGTAACAAATAATACAAATAAATTATATTATTCAGAAAATTTACAAAAAATATATTTTAATGAAACTATTATTTTACAAGATATATATTCGATTAGTAAATTTGAACATTTTTTATCATGGTATGAAGATAATGAATCCGAAAATTATTATACTAAATTACGAGTTTTAAATTGTGTATGGTTATCAAAAATTATTGAAAAAGATCTTTTAAATGAATATTTTATTGATATTCATATTAATTTATTTAAAGTAAAATATTTGTATAAATTAAGTGAATTTATTAAAGATAAAATTAAAATTGTTGATAACAATATAAAAATTAGTAAAACTGGATCTACACCAAATGAAAAAGATTTAAATAATTATATAATGACTAAATTTTTAACACCAAATACTTTTAGTAAATTTTTATTTAAATATAATGAAACAAATAATGAAATAAATAATAAAATAAATAATGAAACAATATATGAAAATAAAACACCTATATTTTTAATATTTAATAAATTTATTAAATATATAGTTGATAAAGTTAATAAAACTATTTAATTTTTTTATAATCAATTATTATATATAAAATGATTGATTATTATCTAACACCAACATCTGTAACTACCGATCTGGTTTCACCCGTGTATTTAACCACAGATACGGATACTATTTTAGTTTCCCCAGCAACTTCTTATGGATCCGAAATTCTTGTTTCTCCGGGAGGTGATCTTATTTTATCACCAACAGCAACAGCTGTATTAACATCTTCAATATTAACACCAACTATTATTACACCAACAATTTATTCCGATCCTTTACATGATGAATATATTCATTCAGTGAATTTTAGTTATTCGAGACCAAGTTTTGGTGTTTATAAAAATTTAAATGTTGATCCAACTGTTCATGAAAAAATTTCTAAATACTATTATTATAAAGTATTAGATAAATATCTTGATGATGATTTAAAACATATTCTTAATTATTTTGTTATTCAAAATGATAAAGTTGTAAGAATTAAAAGTTTAAACGATTATAAAGAAATGACAGCCGATAAAGATAGTTCTGAAACTCGTGAAAAAAAAATAAAATATATCGAAGATAATGTTTTAAGTGTTAGAATTATTAAACGTATTCTAAAAAAATATGTTAAAGAAACTAGCACTAATTGGTATGATTTACCAAAACAAGGTTACTATGTTAAAGATTTTATTGGCAAACATATTAAAAAAATGATTGTTGAAGAAATTAAATCAGTATAAATAATATTTTATTATTTAATATATATTAAATAATAAAAATTTAAAATGGACGATGACTATGATCATTTTATAATAATTAGATTTTCTGTAAAATTTAATAAAAGATATGAATTTGATAAACTTAAAAATACTCTATTTGATGAACAAAGATTAGATCAAAGAATGTTTTTTTTTGAAAATTTTTGTTTTAAAAGTTTAATAAATCAATCATTAATTGATTTTAAAATTATTTTATTAATTGATCCTCTTTTACCAGATAAATTTAAATCAAAATTATATTCTCTTACTAAAAATTATAATTTTTTTATAATTCATATATGGAACTCAAATGATCGATTAGCAAATAATGATTGGTTAAAACAATATTCTACAAAAGAATATTTATTAACAACGCGTTTAGATGATGATGATATAATTCATAAAGATATAAATCTTACTTTAAAAAATTTTATTAATAATAATAAAATTTCAAATAATACTATAATTAGTTTTACAAAAGGTAATTTTATACATGTTTTTAATTCGAGTATTGAAGATTATCGTATATTTAATTGTAATTATAAATCTGCTGGTATATTTTTATCATATTTTTCTAATACTAATAATAATATTTTTCTTCACGAACACGATGCTATTAATAATAAAATTTCTAAACATTATATTATAATGAAAAATTGCTGGGGAATACTTAATCATCATTATAATAATGATACTCGTTTCAAACGCTTTATTAAAAAATCTATGAAACAAATTTCATATAATTCTATTATTAAACTTTTTCTTAATTTATAATTTATTTTTCCGTAAATAAAAAATCATTTAATTCTGTTATTTCTGTATGATTATTATTTAATTCTGTTGGTGTATTTGGTATTTGTTCAAAAGTATGTTCAAAAGTATGATCAAAAGTATCCGAACTTAATGTGCTTTCTATATTTTGTTTAATTTTATCAATTTGATCACTAATATTAATGTTATCATTATCAGTATGATCATTAAATATTTTTTTATTATTTTTATTTTTATATTTTTCTTTATAAATTCTTTCTGTTTCTGTTTTAATTTTATCAAAAACATTAGTATTTTTTTTAGAATGTGTTAAAATATCTAAAAATTCTAAATCTTTAATATTATAATAAGAGCCATATAAATAAATTATAAATAATCTTATTAATGTTATAGGTAATAATATTATAAAATCAAATACAAATAATAATAAATTCATTAATTTATATTTATTGAATAAATATTTATATATTAAATAATAAAAATAAATTTTATTTTTGGAATTATTATTTTTGAGACACTTAAATAATAATGACTAATATTATATATATTAGAGAAATTAGAAATGTGTTTAAATGAATATATATTTGGACGATTTAACAAAAAAAACTTACATGCTGAATATTTATGCGAACAAGAATATTTTGAAAAAAAATATAACAAAGATAATACAATTGTATTAATTCGAGTTGGTAATTTTTATGAAGCATATGGGACAGAAACACGAGGTTATAATTTAAATAAATTAGCTGAAATTTTAAATGCTAAATTAGCAAGAAAGAATAGTAAAAATAATGAACCAATTGGTGAAAAAAATCCTTATATGGTAGGATTTCCAGCTGTATCAAAACAAAAACATATTAAGATTTTATTAGAACATAATTTTACAATTGTTATAATAGATCAAGTTACAGCACCACCTAATCCAACAAGAAAGGTAACCGAAATTTTATCAAGTTCTACGTGTATCGAAGAACAAAAAACATCAGGATCAAATAATTTAATGTCATTATATATTGAAGATGAAAAACAATCAAATGGGACTATTTTATTAGCGATAGGAATGAGTATGATTGATTTAACAACTGGAAAAAGTCAATTTTATGAAGTATATTCAAAAAATACTGATACAAAATATGCATTAGACGAAACTGTAAGATTTATAAATTCAAATAATCCAAATGAAATTATAATAACACGAATTGAAGAAGAAAATACATTAATGAAAAAAGATAAATTATTAGCATATTTAGAGATTGATAATAAAGTATATTATTATAAAGATTCAATTAATAAAGAATATACAAAAATTAATTATCAAGATAAATTTTTTGAAACTATTTTTAAAGATAGAAATATGAGTTCTGGAATTGAATATGTTAATATGGAATATACACAATATGCAAGACTTAGTTATATTAATTTATTACATTTTGCAAAAGAACATAATCGTTCAATAACTGATGGTTTATTAAAACCAAAAATGTTTGATAATAATAATCATTTAGTTTTAGGAAATAATGCAATTTATCAATTAAATGTTTTAGAATCAAATATTGAACATATACAAAATCAAAAAGTAAAATTTAGATCATTATATGATGTAATAAATTTTACTTCTACGGCAATGGGTAAAAGATTTTTAAAAGAAAATTTAGTTGCACCATTAATTTCGAAAACTAAAATTCAAACAAGATATGATCAAATTGAACAATTATTAAATAATGATCTTTATGAAACTATTGAAATATTTTTAAATGAAATTACTGATATTGAAAGAAAAGTTCGTAAAATAACATTAAATATTTTAAATCCCCAAGAATTTGAAAGTTTATATCAAAGCTTTAAAAATGTAAAAAATATTATAAAATATATTAAAAAAGATCAAATATTAAAATCATTAATATCATCTAATTTTAAAAAAGATTTAGATAAATTTATTACAAATTGTGAATATTATTTTAATTTTGATATTATGAAATTATATAATTTAAATGATATTGAAAATAGTTTTATTAATAAAACTATTGATAATGATATTGATCAAATACAAAATGATATTGAAGATAATATGAATTTTTTAAATAATATTAGTAAAAAACTTTCATTATGTATTGATAAAAAAGAAAATAATTTAACATTAAATAGAAATGATAGAGATGGTTATTATTTAACTATTACAACAAAAAGAGCTACATTATTAAAAAATAAATTAAAAAAAATAAAAAATGTTTCTATTACTGATAATATTAGTATTTGTCCAGAAAATTTAGAATATAAACAAAAATTAAAAACTGGTTTTAATATTACTTGTACAAAATTAAAAAATTTTTCAGAAGAAACTATAGAAAAAAGAAGTGAATTAAAAGAAAAAGTAAAAAATAAATATCAAGAAATAATGACCAATATAAATAAAACCTTTGCAAATTTATTTATTGATACAATTAATTTTGTTTCTGAAATTGATATTTTAAAATCAGCTTGTAAAATGAGTAAAAAATACAACTATACAAAACCTATTATTAAAGATTC
>Ga0307983_1000415_pt1 | contig 22052 bp, 20 predicted proteins | sample OrgLakmetagen991_FD_201845 | JGI IMG/M metagenome (GOLD analysis project Ga0307983, IMG submission 201845) | Saline water microbial communities from Organic Lake, Antarctica - #991 | ecosystem: Environmental > Aquatic > Non-marine Saline and Alkaline > Saline | place: Antarctica: Organic Lake...
GGTCAATCATGGTTTGATTCTATGATTGAGAGAGCTGGTCTTAAATTAACACCACAGGAAGAAAAGATTCCTTTTACTGGTTTAAGTTATTTACCTATATTACTTGGTAGAGGTCAGGGAACTATCGATGAAGATGGTGAGTTTAATTTTGAAGGGTTAGATAAGCAGGTATTTAATTCTACAACTGAAGAAATCAAACAGGATATAATTGAAGGTAATGATACTATTGCGACGCACGCAATATACAAACATATCTTGAATAAAGCTAAGATTGGTGAAGATTATGAAATGACTGATCTTATTAGAACTCTTGCAATTAATGCAGAGTCTTATCGGATTAATGATAGAGGTACAGAAGAATATGTATTAGATTATAATAATATGGATGCTAAGACTAAATTAGCATTTAACGCTTTAAGATTAGATAATGAAGGATATGCTTCTTCTGTAATTGAGGGTGAGAATGGTAAGATTTATTTTCAACCAGAATTTTTAGAAAGAGAAGTACAAAAGATAAAATCACAAAAACCTAAAAGACAATCAGTTAAACAATACTATACAGAAGACGGAGAAATAAAAGTTAAATCATCCAATAATGCAGTTGATGAACCTTTTGGATTTTTAAGTGGATTAAGTTACGGTCTTACAGAATTTGGATATGAAACCATAGGTAAAGATTTTATAGAGAAAGGATTACTTCCTATAATTCGTAATATGAATGAGGGTAAATTAACAGATTTTGAAAGATCATATAGGGAATCTACTAAAATAAAATTTGATAATGATGCGAAATCTATGGGTGCTGATAACGGTATGTTTGCTGCTGGTAATACCATAGGTTATATGGCAGCATATTTAGCAACCGCTGGTAAAATAGGTAAATCGGCTGTTCGTAATTATTATAAAGGAGCTAAAACATTAACAAGATTACATAATATCAAGAAATACAAAGATGCACAAGGTTTTTATTTGATGAATAAACTTCTTGGCGGACGTAAAGCTACTGATGTGATTAATAAGTTTGATAAATTAAAAAATAAATCAAGACTTATGGGAGCATTAGAAATTGAAGTTGGTAATATGGCTCTTGTTGCGTCTGATGAAGATTTTTCTTCAGTAAAAGCATTTGCAGAAATGGCTGGTAATGAAGGTGTTCAAAATTTTTATAATACTTCTGGTAGAGGAGTACAATTAGCACTTGATATTGGAACAGAGTTGACTCTTACTGGTTTATTTGATGGGATGATAGCTGTTTCTCGATCAGCTGGTCAATTATTTAAAGCTAAAAAGTTAGGTAAGAAAAACGCATTTAATACTGGCGTTTTTGATACTAATACTAATAGTTTTATATATGCACAGAAAAATAAATTTAAAGATAATTCTGATTTATATAGAGTGTATAAGAATGTCTTTCAAGGGTTTCAGGATATAAATCTTGGAGATCTAACTACATCAGTTAATTCAATGAAGAACGTACCATTACACGAATTAAAAACTGCTGAAAAGGATGATGATTTAGCTGTTATGGTATTGAGATTTCAACAAAATGCAGAACCTTTTGTTAAAGGTGTTCGAGGTAAGATCAAAGATAGAGTTATAGATCACGACGCAAAGTATTCATTTGGTAGTAACATGACAGATGAACAGATTGAAAGTGTGACAGATGATCTGTATGACAATTTTATGGATAAAACAGCTAAGGAATTAGGTAACTTCTTTGATTCTACTGTCAATGCAGATGCTAAGTTTATTGATGAATTTGGTGAGCTCATGCCAGAAGTTGGTAAAGTCAAGGGTTCTTATATATTTGGTGATATGCTTCAAAAAATGGCTCCACGTACAGAACAATATGTTACAGATGATAAAACAACATTTAGTTATGCAGAGTTTCTCAATATAAAAGAAGAGAACCCTACATCAGTTGTTAAAAGAGTTGGTACGGATGAGTATGAGATTTGGAAAACAGATGAAGCTTTTTGGGGTGTTGACTTAGGAAGTCGAATGAAAGCTGAAGGTCTTAATAAAAGTAAAGATGATATTCTTTCAGAGAATGAAGAACTTCTTAAACTTAACAAATCTTCTGATGATGATCCTGAAAAACTTGTTAGGGATGTTGAGAGTTCTGGGAAAATAATTGATGAGAACATAGGTAAGGTAGTTCCTATTGACGGCAATCTTGGATATATCACAGATTATAATCATTTAAATGGGGAGTTTACCATATTAGATGAATTTGGTAAGCGACATAAAACTACAACTCCTAATAAATTTAAAGAGGTAGACCCTAAGAATTCAAAATCAACAAAAGAATACATTGAAAAGAAAAAGACAAGAGAAGAGCCTAAAGTAGAGAAAGAGGCGAGAGAAGAAATTATAACTAAAGAAGCTAAAAGAAGTAGGGCTGAAAATATTGATTTATATAAGAAGCTTATATATAAGATAGAAGATGCTGTTGATAAAGTTAAGAAAGGAATTAAAAACTTTGACTATGTTAGTACTGGTAAAAACGATCCAATCCTTAAAGCGTATGGATTAGGAGCTAACATGGTTAATTGGTTAAAGAAAAGAGGGGACTATACACAATTTAGAAAAGGTAGTGCGAGAAAAGTTGCAAAACTTCTTGGTACTGATAATAATATTGGATATAGTGTATTCGCTAAAAATCAAGTAATTAAAAAATTAGGAGAGATACCAGAAAAAGGTATTCCATCTGGAACTGTATTCAGACAAAATATTGACGGTATTGATGAATATTTTATTACAAGTGGGACTCTCAAGAAAAATGATTCTACTAAGCCTTGGGTTCAAAGTGAAGACGGTAGTAGAATTATAATGAATAACAAAGTAAAAAGAATTAATCCTAATCTTTCGTTTAGTGCAAATGGAGAACCAATGCTTTATAAGAAAGTACAGGTAGGAGATGAATATTTATATCGTCCTGCTGAAGTTGGAGAGACAGGTGTGTTGTTAAACGTACAACGTCCTGTTAAAAGATCGGGAAGAAAATTAAGTAGAAAAAGAATATTACAAGAACAATTTGACGCTGAAGAAGTGTCTGTAGATGGTGTTAAGCATTATAATTTAATCAATGAAGGACAACAAACAGTTGACCCTACGAAATTAAAAGAAGCTGACACTAAAATATATAATTCAAAAACAACCATAGAGAGGTTTTGTTAATGTCTGTTGATAAAGAATGTGTAAATAAAAACTTAGTAAGAGATGAGGCCGAAGAAGCTGTTAGAGATAAGCTTTATAATACTTCTATACCGAGAGGATTAGTTGGTGGTTTAGCTGGTAGTTTTGTAGATGATGTAATTGATAATGACCCGAATAACGATGATGGTTGGTTGTTTGCTGTAGCTGGTCTCGCTTTAGGGAGTGGTAGGGTGACAACTAAAACTATGCACGTATTAAACGGATTTAAGAAGAAAGCGGCTGAAAAGTTTCCAGAGCTTACAAGTCAAATTGATTTGGGACGTAAGACTAAAGCCGCCGAAGATATTCATGCACTTGGTGGTAAAGTAGATGTTGGGGATGTAGAAGAAGTCTCTGTAATGAATAAAGCTATTAGTGCATTAAGAGGAGCTAAAGACGGAAGTGGTAAAGCTTTAGATGCTTTCTTTAACAGTGAATGGGCTGAATCTTCTTTCTCTATGTTAAACAGATTGCCTGGGAAAGCAGCTAAGAAGTTTTCAGAAGCTATGATGGGTGTTAATGTAACACTTAATAAAATGACATCTGCCCCTAAGAGAAAGTTTTCTAAACTACTTTATGAACGTGGTTTAGACGATATGACTGTTGATCAAATGAGAGAACAGTATGGTTCTAAGTTGATAAAGGATTTATATAATGGTGAAATCTCAGATAAGAGAGCGTTAGCGTCTTTTAATGATTCAATTCATAGATTAATTAGTACTGGTAGAGGAGGAAATAATGAAAGACTGATTCCTCAGATTGAACGTATTTATAACGATACTAATTTTGGTGATTTTGCCAGAAAGATGGATGATAAATTAGCCAATGATGAATATGTACAAGCTTATATAGATTCACACAGAAGCTTCTTTACTAATATAATGGATGATTGGCATGGAGAAGTTTTAAAAAGAATGAATGAAGCTCTCAGTGTTGTTAAAGCGAGCGATGAGGAAAAACATAAATACTTGACAGAATATATAGCAAGTGGGGAATCTCGTAAAGAATTTGTGGCTGGACTTAACGGAGATCAACGTATCTTTTTTGAAAAGATGATGGAAGGTAAAGATGGTGATCTTGTTAAACAAGTTCTTGATTATAAAAAAACTATGGATAGATTCACTGGTGGTCTTGATGAGAGGTATTTTCCTCAAATAATGAGTGATGAAAAATTAGCTATCGACCGTAGAAGATTTATAACTCGTGCTGGTTTAGAGAATGCAAGTGAAGATGAAGTTACAAAACAATACTCATTAGACTTAGCGAGAAGAGTTAAAGAAGCTAATAGTTCAGAAGCCGATAAATATCTTAAACGATATAATCAGGAAGAGAAAACTATAGGAAACTATGAAAGTTTTAGAAAAGCAACTGTTGTATCTAAATTAGAATCTTTAGCAAATGACTTGAGAAGAGCAGGTAGATTAGAAGACGCAACAAAACTCGCTGGTAATGTTGAAGATTTTATAGAAGGTCAGATAGTAAAAATGACAGACAAAACTACTGGTGAGTTTATTAAAACTAAAACTGGTAAAATACAAACAAAAACAAAATACCGTATTAAGATACCAGAAGGTTTTGATGTTAAGATGTTTGATGAAGATAATGTCAAAGTCTATGAAAAGTTTACGAACGACCTTTTAAAAGGAGCACTTGTAAAACAATCTAATTTCTTAGAAAGACCACGTGTTCGTTATCTACCAACAGAGATTCTTGAGACAAATCTTGATAAAGCAATGACTAAATATGTTCAAGATGTTGGTAGAAGAATTCACTTCACAAAGAATAATATGTTTGATGAAGAGGAATTGAACGCAATGTACGTGAAGTCTATTATATCAGACATGAGAAATGCTGGTTATTCAGAAAAAGACATAAGAAAAACAGAAGATCGTATTGTTAGTATATATAATATTGCAAACAATGTGATAGGTAAGAGTTCCGATAATATAGATAATCTTATCAAGACAAGACAGATTGCAGATATAGTACGCAATACTTTATTCTCTGCTTTTGGTTATGGTTTTACATGGTATAACTTGTTTGAGTGGGCTGTAGTTGGACCACATATCTCAAGCTGGGATGCTGTCAAGAAATCATTTAAATACTTCAGTGATAAACAGACTATTGATAATGTTGAGAATTTAATGACTCAGCTCAATATTATTAGAAATGAGATTGGCGCAATGAAACCAGAGTATGAGAACTTTGGTACTGTATCTCAACAGTTCGGTAATTTAGAAATGCTTCAAAAATTTACTGGAGCTTCTGCTCAATGGGTTAATGAGTTTTCTATCACATCCAAGATAATGGATAAGATGGGATATGACATTAAAAACATTGGTCTTGGTAGATTAGCGTTTGATAGTTTTCAAGGGTCTAACTCCCTTACCAGTTCAATGAATGGTATGGCTTCTCTTGTACACGCAAACGAACTTGCAACAGTCGCAAGAAAAATTAAGAATTTAGACGAAGGTGTAGAGAAAGTTGTTAAATCTAATGGTCGTACATATACTGAAAAGGGTATAAGAGATGATTTAGCTCGTTTGGGTATTACCGAAGATAGATTTGATGCCTTCATTGAGAATCAAGGTAAATTAGAAGATTTCATTGGTCAGTTAAGTGGCGGTGAAAAGTTAAACATTAAAGACTTCGCAAGTGATGGTAATTATGGAATACCAGATCATTATGATGATGTCTTTACAATTTTACAAAATGCTACGGAAACTTATCACGGTACTAATAGATTGTATAGACCAGAATCTTGGAACACACCAGTAGGTAAGATGTTATCTATGTATTCTACTTACCCTTTCAACTTTGCATTTAACCATGTACAGAGAAGAGTAAGAAAACCAATTAATGAATGGTTTGAAAAATACGGTGAGCAGTTACCTAAAGAAATGAGAAATGATCGAAAAATCTTTAGTTTGACACCATATCAAATATTGAATCACATGAAAAAGGGTGAGATGTCTAAACTAAGAGAGTTAGGTATGACTAAGGAAATGATTGAAGAGTTTCCAGTCGATGCTTATCGTAATGTCGTAAAACACTTCTCTACTTTTGGTGTGGCAACTGCTGGTTACTTATCAGTTGATGCTATTAATGATGTACTCGCATATCCTGTTAATGAAACAATAGGAGATGAAGAACAATGGAAGAGACTTAAACGATGGAAAGTATTAAATCCAAGTGCTGATCCAAGAGATCAAATAACATTTGGTGATCTGGACGCTAAGTACGGTATGAGAAATGTTACTCTCCTTGCTAATTACGCAATGGGAATGGCTGCTCGAACTTCTGTATTTGGACGCTACGGAGACTTAATTTCACAAAGGTCTTTCTTATCGAGAGATGGTATTATGTCCCTTACACCAGTTACTGACGTAGCTAATGAGACATTTAAAAAAGTCTTTGAAGTTACTCGTCACGATATTGGGGATTGGGGAACATCCGCTACGAGAGAAGGCATTGAAATGATCTCACAGTACGGTCCGCTTATAGGTGCTAAGAACTTTACATCTTTAAGAAAGGCAGCATTACATCAATTGGATGAAAAATTCTATAGTGAGAATGGAAAACATATACAGTTTAGAAATTCTGCAACAGGAGAATTGTTTGGAATAGATCAAGCTGCAAACTGGAATGTAGAATGAAGATAGAAATATTTAGAAACTATATAGGAGAAAAGCAGATATTAGGGACACTACGTTTGATAGATGGGGGAGAGACTATCTTTGAATGTAAGACTCTTGAATTGGGGTGGAAGGATAATAAAAAAGGAGAGAGCTGTATTCCACCCTCTCCTCGTGAACAGTTTAAAAAATATGAAGCCACTGTACTTGAACGATCACCATCTTTTAATTACAAACACTTTTGGATTAAAGACGTTCAAAATAGAACAGTTATTAAAATCCACAAAGGTAATTTCTACGATCAAATACTTGGTTGTATTTTAGTAGGTGATTCATTCTATGATATTGACAGTGACGGTTTAAAAGATGTAACTAATAGCGATAAAACTTTAAATAAGCTTATGTCGTACTTTGACGTTGGTGATGTCGTTCCTCTAACTGTTTCTTTTCCACAGGTTCTACGATAAACTGATAATAAACTTCCAAAAACTTATCATTAATCTCAGCCTTTGGTAAATCTAATTCAACCAACACTTCATTTAATTCTTTATAGTATGTTTTAGCATTGTCTTTAAACTTACCCAAATCCATCGAATCAATTAATTTGTTCAACAGACCCCACGAGTGGCTTTTCTTTCTTGCATTAAATAATGTGTAGAGTAGTAAAGCCTCTTTTGGGTTTTGGACGTTAATCTTTTTTTCTTCTACATGCTTTTTTATCTCTCTTATTTTTATTAAACTTTTACCGTATGTAAATTTATTAATGAGTTTGTTGACAAATGGTTCATCAATAAACCTTTTGAATGTAAGATATACTACTAATTGTTGTTCATCGCTTTGCATCTCTATTAATATTAAATATATTCTTAATTAAACTGTCTCCTGTATTATAACAGTTTTCACTGTTCTCTACATAATTCTCCTCCAACTTTTCAATTGTCTTTGAGTTTTTACTTTTATTTAGAACTTTAATATCGAACACATGATGAGGCATAGTGTTTAAATCTTTATGTAATTCCTCATTAATCTTTTCGGTTCGGTGCTTGTTGAAGATTTTATCCTCAACAAACTTTTTGCCGAATTCGATACCAATATACTCTTTCTCTCTTTTCTTATTGTATATTCTGTAAAGTATCATCTATCTCTCCTGTTTTCATTAGCCTAATCAGTGCGTCTTTGTTTTCTCTAACCCAGACTCTACAAGCTTCACTACCTTGTCCAAGAACTGTTTGATCTTTCTTAGTCTTACCGTCATTCAATCTCCACCATGAACCAGCTTTAATTAGAATGCCGCTTTGTTCTGCGAAGTCACGGAGTTCTGAATCTGTATCAATACCAGTGCCTTGTATAGCATAAGTGTCTATATCTAAGAACGACTGTCCTAATTTAGATCGTTTTACTTTAAAGGTTAATGGTATATGTATATCATCTTTAAGGCTTGAATCTGCTAAACCCCTACCCATCTCCATGTTCAACTTACAATAAAAACCAAGACCTTTACCACCAGTAGCGGTGTGTCCACGAGCTCCCATATTTGTAATGTTGACTTTCATTTGATTAACCAACCATAGAATTGTTTGGTTATTGCGTACTGATGTTTTCCATTTACGAATAGCACCAGTCACTAACTTAGCGTGGTTACCAATATTTGCATCACCATATTCAGATTCTAAATTCTTTTCAGGTGTGCAGTTACCCACTATAAATGACTTATCATTTCTTCTTGCTATAATATAACCATTAGGAACAGTCACACACCAAACAGTATCTGTACCGTTATATGGTAAATAATTAGAATCTGGTTTCTTAACAGTTCTGTAATTTTTATTTATAACAAAAAGTTTATACGTTGTTTTTCTATCGTTTGATTTAATAGTAGATATACTTGCTGTTTTATTGACATTCAAACATAAGGCTTGTAATATATCAATGTTTTTACGGTTTGAACTAAATAAAGTATATCCTTTTTTCCTTGTAGTTCCGTCGGTTTGTCGATATATATCTAATATAGCTAATTTCTCTTGTTTGGAACTTTGTAATAACGTCCATTCTAATTCTTTATCTGGAAATAAATTATAAATCTTTCTCGCTAAATTACCATATATTTTATAATAATTACCGCATAAACTTATTTTAAAATCAAAATTACCATTAATTAATATATTTTTTAATAATGTTTTCTTTCTATCTTTTGTTAAATGAAATTTGACACTATGAATTTTATTATTTCTTATTTCATAGTTACCATCAGCGATAGCAAAAACTCCTAATTTTAGTAAATTTATATCGTAACTATTTGTAATTGGTTTGTGTTTACCCGCTGTTGGTATAAAATATTTTTTATTGTATATTTCTTGTGCTTGTTTTGTGTTCCAAGATATTTCTTTTGTTTTATAAGAACATGGTCTGTATATCATTCTATGGTCTTTAGTAACTAAAATATCTAATACATTGTTTTTTATATTTATTAAATTATCAGTGTTTTCTTTTTTAACAATTTTTCTTTTAATTGTTTGATATTCAATGCTATTATCTTTTTTATCGAAGGTAGCAATTTTTTCATTTTCTTTTATTTCATTATATTTTAACCATCCTCTATTTGTTAATATTTCAGTGTCAGAGCTTAGACAAGCATCAATCGAATCAATAATTACACCACCGTACTCTTCGTTCTCAATAAAGTAATCAGCCATATCGAATGCTTCTTCACCAGTGTCAGGTAAAGCCAGAGTCCACATATCAGTGCTTGTATCGACTCCAATTGCTTTAACCCAATCTATACCAGTAAGTCCACCTTCAGCGTCTATAAAGGCTAATTTCTTTCCTGTCTTTTTTTGCATTTCTCTACCACCAGCTAAAGCAAGAGTTGTTTTGAACGACCCCTCTTTATGTGACATGTATTGAACTATGCTACCCGCAGGTATTCCATTGTATGCGTTCAGAGCAGGACTGAAATCTAATTTGTATGAGCCTGAACTTACTACGAAGTTAGGTTCCCATGATTGTACTAATTTATCTTTCCAGTCTTTCTTCATAATTTAAAAGCTTTAAGTGTTAAGTCAAAAGGATTGTTGTCAATGTCTTTAACTTGTTGTAATATTGTATCAGCAATCTCTCTTATTTCTAATTGTGCGTGTTCATCATTGCGTAGGTTTTGAAAGTGGACAAAACTACGAAAGTTAAACATTACATCTGCTGTTATCTGTGAATTATAAGCTTTAAAGAACCTCGCTGATTCCTTAGCACGTTTGCGTCCGAGTATCGGTGTTAGTTCTTCTAAACATTCGTGATATAAATTATTACCAGTATCTGTATAGATTTCTAACCAACGATTCCATTTACTAAGTGTATCATTCTCTTTAGCATTTTTGTCTGGATGAAACGCTTTCCAATCTTCTGGTATATAATATTTATCCTCTTTTAATTCTTTATAACGAGCTGACTCTGCATTAATACTAACGCCAATTCTATGTTTTAAAAGATGTATGTGTGATGCAATATCAGTTGTTACAAGAAAATGTAATGATGATTTTTCAAAGGGTGTGTGATGTCCTTTTCTTGCGAGAAACGCAAGAAGTTTGTCCATTCTATTTCTTTTTTCCTCTGTTAAGTCTCTATATGTTGAAGTCCATGCTGATTGTGCATGAGTAATATCTCCACCATAATGACCTATTAGTTCTACTTTGTTTTCCATAATATAAAATTAAAACCCCCGCTTTTACACAGGGGTCTTGGTTATTAAATACTTGTTACTTCACATGCTCCACCACTACATGCTATAGCTCCTAATGTGTCAACATCAGTATAGTTTGGTTCTGTAGCGATTGCATTAAACTCAATATCGTCTAATTCTCTTTTAACTTTAGTCCACTTATGATACAAGTAAAGGTCTTTAAGACATTCATTTGTTTTCTGTAGATCACCATTAAAAAAGTTATCAGCGTATTGTTTAAATCTTCTTATCCAATCTATCTTTAAAGCGTTGTCTGAGTTTTGTTTTAACTCTTTATCAGACATTGCAGTGCCACACGCTGTCCATAAATTATCGAAGGCGTGTAAACCATCAACGATTAAACCAGATGCAAATAAACCACCATCATCATATTTATCTACAATTTCATCTAACATGATTACTTTTGTATTAGGTGCTTGGTTATAAATTTTATCACCTGTTTTCGGTAAGAAACTAATTCCAGTAAAATAGTTTTGATTATTGAATACATAATCAAACACACCATCATAATCATCTACAACAATAGTATTTGATACATTGTGTCTTGTATCTTTATTTTGACACAACTCTTCATTTGTTCCATATTCTACCCAAGTATTTTGAACTCTTTTAACATACTGTAAGTGATTAACACCTAAGAGTTCATCTTTAGTTTTAACATTTGAGTCGTTTTCAATAGGAACATATATAACATAATCTGTATTAGTAGCACTATTTACTGATTCTTCAATCATTGAAGGATAGTTGTCTTTAAAGAACTGTGCGAACTCATTTTCTTTATTGAGTTGCATTACTCTAAAGTAATTAATAGCGTGTTCAGGATGAATACCCGAAGCTGTTTTAAGAACAACTGACGCATTACCAGAAGGTTTAACACAAGTAGTTCTCGCCGCTTGTTTAATTCCTAATAGTTTTGCTACTCTTTTATTTGTTTCTTTAACTATTTTAGCTCCTTCAATAAGAATTGTTGGATCAAATAGTATTTCTGGATTACTTGCGAATCCAGTTATCGAAACGCCTAACAGAGCCTCATTATCAAATATATTTTTACAAACTTCATCTACATAAACAAAATCAGTATAACCAGCTTGTAACGTTCCTAATATAGCAGCTGCTTTACAGGCGAGATAAAAATTATCTACACTGTCACACATACCACCATTAATTTCAGTTAAGTTACAACCTTGCCATCCACTTTTACCTTTGTATTGTGGAAACATACCAATCTCAACACACGGATTAAAGACAATATCTTTATCCCATGTCCATATAAATCCTGGCTCACCATATTGTTTAATGTTATTGGTGATTTTTTTGTATTCTTTGTAATCAGTTTTACCTCTTAAAAGAACAGCGCTAATATTACTTCTTGCTCTTTGTGGATTTTCCTTATACCATTCACCTGTTTTGGCTTCCATCATTTCTTTATCCTCAAACGAGAACATCGCAATAGTCGCTGATCTTCTGACCCCGCCTGATAATACAGCATCAGCAGTGTGCATAACAATATCATACACTTCAATAGGTCTTAACTTACGCTCTCCATCTTTAACTGCTTCTTTTAATAGATTATCAATCTTATATAACGCCTGTCTAAGCCCTTCTGGACCCGGTGCTTTAAACCCACCAGAGATAAAAGCTCCTTTAGGTCTGACTTTTGAGAAATCAAAATTAACTTCTCTACCACTGTATTCTGGAAATGGTACGTCCCCTGTAAAATAAGAAGATAATAGAACCCCTAAAGAGTCGCTCCAACCTTCAATACTATCAGGTACAATAAATGTTTTTGTGTGTTTGCTCTTTGGTTTTATTGTTTGTAACTTGTCAATGTGGTGTTTTTGGACACTAAATCCTACACCACAACCACTAAGTAACCAATAAAAACACTCTTGAAAGAATGTAACTCTATCTGCGTATGAAGTCAGACAATTGTACATCTTAGAATTATGTTTCATGATCGGAGCGCCCCCAAATTGAAGCGCTCTTTGTGACCCTAATACACGTTTTTCCTTGTAAAGCTTTTCAGCAAACTTTAGTTCATCTTCCAATTCTGGTGACATAATATCACTATAATTGTTACGGTGCATACCCATAACACGGTCAACTGATTCATACCACGTTTCGTATCTCTCTTCTTCTATTAAATACTTTGAATAATCTGTGTAATATTTTAATTTAGATAGTATTTCTTTACCGTCCATTGTTAGCTATTTTTAAAGTTTTGTACTTTGCATTTATTAAGTATTCTTCGTCACCATCATAAATAACTCTGTAATCTTTTTTGTTTTTGAGTGCGTTATACATAGCACTATTTATTTTCACTAATGTTTGTTCCTGTTGAACCGATCCCATTTTCTCCCCTTTCTGTCTCGTTTAATTTATCTACTACTTTAAATTCTGCTTTTGGGTTTTCAGACAGAACTCCCTGTGCTATCCGATCACCTTTATTAATAGTAATTGTTTCTTTACCTATATTATCAACTAATATCTTTACTTCTCCACGATAATCTGGGTCAACTGTTCCCGGCGAATTACTTATTCTCAGTTTAGTTTTTGCAGACATACCGCTTCTTGGTCTAATTTGTATCTCATATCCTGTTGGAACAGCAAAAGAAAGACCAGTACTTACCATTCCATTAGTTTTCCCCTCTAATATATACTCTTCATCAGCCGCTATATCAAAACCTATAGCCTCCTCTGATTCATATTTAGGAAGGTGTGCTGTTTTTGTTAATAGTTTAACTTCTACTGGTAATTTTATCATATTCATTCCACATGTTTTTAGATCGTTGTTTAAATTCTTCGTCGCATTTTTTATGATATTTCACTTTATCGTAATCCTTATGTTGAATAAGATTTTCTTTCTTTCTACAATAAATACATTTATCATTCATTTTAATTCATGTTAAGTGTTAAGAATGAAGACATAACAATGAATTGTGCTCTTAGTATATCTTCTTTAGATGGAACCAGTAAACCACTTTCAATTGCCATGTGTGTGGTTCTTGATACTGGTATTGCGTAATAATCTGGTAGCTTTTTACCTTCCGCACCACTACCACCATATTCATCTGTGTGGTGAGCGTCGCATTTCTCACAAGGCTCAAACGTGATCAAGTCCTTACCAAAGTTACGCACATGATCCATGTACACTTTCTTTTCCCATTGAGTCTTTTTAGGATCAAAACTATCTAAATAGCTTATTATCTCATCAATATCTTCAACAAGACTAAAAGCATCTTCTTTTAAATCTGGCTTATTAGCTGGCTCCACTCTTTTGAGAATGTCGTTAGCTTCCTCATAAATACTTTCAAGACGTTTTCTATCCTTAGATATTTGGTCTTTTTGATTTATATCTTTCTTTGGTTCGTTAAGTAGATTACCAATCTTTTCAAAGTTTCTAACTGTTGGTTTAATATTCTTTTGATCTAATAATTCAAGAACATCATCCCAAGTCTTAGCTCCTTGATCAAGCAAGTCTTCATAAGCTCTTTTGTTATTTGAAATAACACCTTCAGACTTACCTATTCTATTACCAAACTCTTTTTGACTACCACAAGTTTCCTTAATGTAGTCAGTATTTTCTGAAATTAGTTTACCATATCTCCACCGTGTTTCAAATGCGTTATATAAATTCTTCTCGGCTTTGTCGATATACTGGATATATTCCTTATCCAGTAATATCAACTCATTTCCAAGAACATTTAATTTATCATCATCGAATAATTCGAGTGCTATATTAGCCATTGTTCTTTTCGTATTTTTCAATTTCATTTAAGCGATAAACGTTATAGTATCTTGGTTTATCATTATCTTTCTGCACTTTGTTAATTTTGTGCATTCCTTTCACATGAACAAGATCACCCTCAGTGAGATTCATTTCAGCAATCTGTTGTGCTAAATCTCCCCAAGCTTCTAATTTAAACCAACTGGTTGATTTAGTAATCCATTCACCTTGTTTGTTTTTGTAATTATGATTTTCTGCTACGTTAAACTCGGCTTTCATTGTACCGCCTCCGCCTAACCAATCAAATTCTGGTTTTGTTCCAACTGTGAGGTAATTCGCTTCAAACTTCATATTTATTTCCTGTTAATTCGTTATATCTTCGTTTATCAGATGCTTTAATACTTAGGAATAGATCACCGAATACATCTTCAAATAAATCTTTACCTAAGATCATAAATTTCTTACAGAATTTCTGTAATCTTTCTTGGTAATATGACTCCTCATAATCATAGTTGTAATTATCTATGAATTCTGCGGCTTCATATATTTTCATTTTTTGTTTTCTTATCTGTGGTTTGTTTCTAATTTGTTTTACAATGTATGGAAACTCCTTAACGTAATAGTAAAGGATGTCCCCCTTTTGATAATGTTTATCTGATTTTATAGCTAACTCATAAGCGGCTATCGGATTTGTATTACCTCCCTCTGTTTTGTTTTTGTATTCTTCCAATGTAAAGTTTAAAGAACCTTTCTTCTGTACTTCATAAGCCTCCATCTCTTTATTAGATAACCTATTCTCATAGTATTTGAATTTCTCAATGCAAGATTTATGATCTCCATTGAAGAGATTTTCTATACATGAATTGAAAAAGTCAATACCGAATGATTCAATAGTTCTACCTCTAATAGTGTTACCTTTAATGTCGATAGTATCATCATAATTCAACAATGCGTAAGACTTTTTATCAAAAGCAATAATACCTTTGTATCTACCATCGTGTTCAATTATAATACCTTCTTCAAGTCTATCAGTTAAAGTATCTATGTATTCTTCTTCAGACTCTTTAGAACCTCTATATTTTTCAGGAACTACACAAGCAACACCATCAGTGTCAACTTTAATGGGACGACCACCATCTTCGATAATCAGATCATCCATTTCCTTGACTACTCTTTGTCCATTCTCAGTAATTCTGGCGGCTTCACCGTAGTCATTAAAACTTCCATAGCTCCAACCAATGTAACCATAAGACATAGTGTTCAAGAATATCTTAACAGAACCATCAGTAGCTTTCTCTACATTAACTAAGTCCTGCTTACCTTCTTTACTATACTTTTTAATGTTGTCTTTAATAGCGAATCTGGTTTCCATCAAAAGATTAAGAATCTTCTGAAAGATACCCAACTCATCTTTCTTTGGTTGAATTTTGAGAAGCTTCGCAAGAGAAGGATACAGTGACTTCACATCAGCATATATAATTGGCTCTTTAATAAGACCAAATTCTAATACATCAGCGTAACCACCACCATATTCTTTCTTAGGGTCTGGAACTGGATAGCTCCAATTACACCTATAATATTCTCGCATGAACACATATTCAACTTGATTGCCAGTACCATATCTAAACACTTCCTGATATGACATTGGAATCATCTTAGTCATTATGAAGTAAGAAGCGCCAAACTCTTTATACAGAACTTCAGCTTCAATAACATCATCAATAGCATATCTTAATAAATCCTCCATTGACTTATCAGACTCACCTCTAAATATCTTAGAGATTTCGCTTCCTTCAATGTAAACCCTATCGGCTTTAGCTTTACCTAAATATTTAACAAGGTCTTTCAATCTATAAGAAGGCATGTTACGTTTAACAACGTCAACATACATCGCTAAAAATTGTGTGTCAATTACTGATCTACCATATACGTCAAAGTTTTTATACTCTGCGCTTTTATCAGCAAACTTAATACTTGTGTCAAAGGTATTAGGCTCTGAACCGTCTCTACCAATAGCAAACTCTACATCATTATATCGACATCTATCTAAAAGATAGGTGAAATCGAAATTGAAAATATTATGATTTGCAATTACATCTGGATCGACCTGTCTAACATAAGCAATAAAATTAACTAATAAGTCTCTCTCTTTTTTACATGAAACAAATTCTACATCTTTAACATTGAAGTCGTCAGATATATCTTCGTGTTCCAAATGAAAAACTCTTTTTCTACCATCGTTTGTTTTACAAGCAATGATAAAAACTTTATCTTCCTTACGTTGACTATTAGAAAACTCATAACCTTTTTTAGTATTAGTCTCTATATCAACATACAATGTCAATACATCAGCAGCTGTCATTCCTTTGAATAGTGTTTTACCAGAAGATAGTTGATATTGAGAACTTGTATATGGTATTAAACTATTCTTAGTGTATTTCTTGATAGTAAATATATCACCTATATCATTAGTCTCCACCAATGTATCGTAATAATTACCACCAAGTAACGGTTTTATTGTTGCAGATTGGAACTCCTTAACTTTTTCTAAGAATGATTCACCTGAGTTTACATAGATAAAGTATTTGAATGGCTCAAATCTACTTTTAATTTCACCGTTTTCTCTTTTAAATATTTGTACTACATTTTGATTCCTTAGTGTTTCTATTCCAACTATATTTTCTTCTTCATCTATGCCATATATCAGATGCTTATTCTTCATTAGTCTAAGTTATAAAGTTCAACATGTCCGTCGTATTTTTCTTCTAAGTCTCCAGCTTTAGAAGTGTTAAAAGTTGTAGTTACAATTCCTCCAGTTTTATCAAACACCACATAGATTCTATCTAAACCATACGCTCTAAATTCTGATAACATTTGGTTATATTTTTCGACTGACATATCAGATGGTCTTTGGTAATCCTCTTCTGGTTCTACTGGTTTTGTACCTTCTGTTACTTCTGCAGGGTATTCTTCTGTTGTTGCTGCTGGATTATACATTAGTGTGTCTAAACCTTTTTTAGTTGTTTCTGTATCCATCATTTTTTCGTCTTTGCTCATTTTAATTTCTCCTTTGCTGTTTTAATGCTTGTTTTATATATTTTAGAATATACTTCAAATATCGAGAAACTGTGTGTCAGTTCACCGAAATCTTTATAATGTCCTGTTTTAATATTTACAGCTACACTTGGGCTTGTGTCTTCATAAAATGGACTATATAAATTGTTTACCCAGCCATCGTTGTTTGCATCTTCAGGGTCAAAATAATTGAATATGTTACCATAGAAGTTAATAATTTCGTCTTCATTATCATAATTGTCATAACTCTTAACGAACTTAACTCTCGGCTCTAAACAATCATAAACTCTATGTATAAGATACGGCTTTTTATTATTAAAATCAAGTATTTTTTTGTTAGTATTGTAATTTTCTGATGTTAAATCGTAAATGTTTACCAGACTCTTTTTATTCCCCGATTTCTCGTGGATTGAGTAAGGTTGTCTTATTAATGAATTTACATAATAAATATTTGGGTCTATGTTTTCGAGTTCTTGTTTTGTTTTCTGTAACATTTCATCGGATGTATCTGGTATGACTCCGAATGTATCATAATATGTCTTGTACAATTTACCTCTTGATAATAACCACACATCTTTTATACCGTTGTTGTGTCTTATATCTCCAAAGGTTTCATGTGCTAAATTATACGCTAACTTACCTATACCAGTTAATTTGTGTTGACTACCAATTGGACTACCGAAGATAGTACCATCAACCTGTATATGAAAGCCTCTGTTCCCACTGTAAAAGACTCTATAATAACTTTCGTGTGGAAACATGAGCATGAATGAAAGAACGTCGTCACGGGCTTTTCTGAGCTCAGTTCTATCAAGCTCTAACCATAGAGTATCAATCATTACATTGGTGTTACTACAACTAACTTTACCAGTTTCTTTGTAGTTTTTCACCCATCGTTCGTCATGTAAGTACACCGATTGGTGTTGATCTTCCTTTATATTATGTTCTTGATATTTATGTAGGTTAATATTCTCAATATGCTTCCCTCTTTTGTATTTAGTGTCACATATTTCCCTAAATCTTGGTTCAGAATCTACGTTTAATTTCAATAACTCGTCCACCATGTGGGGGTTCTCGAATGTTTCCCATAATTCACATATACTATTTGTTAAAACTTCTGGTTCTACTCCCCACTTTTTCCATAAGTAAGGGAGTGATAATTCTTTAACCTTTTTAGTGTATTGTTTTAATTCTTTAGTCAAGGAATCCATCGTTCATATTTTTAAATTCGTCTTCCATTTTTTCAATAATGTTGTCCACTCTATGATTTGGGTTAAAGTTTCTATAGATATGATAACCCGTGTATATAATAGCGATAACACCTATTGTTGATAAACCATATAATATGTATGTCATTTTAAAACTGTTTTAATTAAATCGGATGCGCTTGCTCTGTCGAGCCTTTCGTTTCCAGTATTCCTATTGAATATAACAGGAACTTTTGTATCTGGATATACTTCTGCTCTACTTACTTTAATTCCTCCTTTTAGTCTTTGTCTTAGTAAATTAAATTGTGGCTTCGTAACACCTTTCTCTACCATCTTAAAATGTTTGTCAGCCCAATCAGTGTTATAATATTGAGAAGCATAATCATCAGCTAACTTAAACGCACCAGATAAACTTTTAAAGTTGTTAAGTCTTTTAGCTATATCTTTTTTAGTATCAATTTCGATAACATCCCAATTGTCTAATTGGTCTCTCTCTACTAATAACGTTTTCTTGTCGTCTGGATATACGATCTCATAAGCATCATCCCCAACTGGCAACCAAGGTCTGTCTGTAAACTCCTTAATTTCTGCTGGAATATTGACACTTTTGACATCGAGCTTTTGTTTCTTAACAATATACTCAAGGTCTTCTAAGTCTTCAATCAAGGAGATGTCAACACCATGTTCGTGCTTAACTTCCTCTAATGGTTGAACCACTTCTTTAAAGAATCTATCCTGCTCTCCTTTTGAAATATTCTTATTGAGTCCGAATAATGTAGGTAACGAAACAATATCGTGATCACCAGCTACATCATACAAATCAATTAATTTACAACAAGGTTTAACAGAACCTTCAATAATTTCTTTACGTTCTTCAGCGGTAGCAAACGCATCAACAAAACATAGTCTTGACGGTCTTAAGCCTCTACCAACAATCTGTCTGTATAATAGTTCAGATTTGATTGGTCGTCCTAAGATAATTGCCGAAGTTTCAGGCGCATCAAAACCAGTAGTTAAAGTACCATAATTAAATAGAACTTTAATCTTACCTTTCTTATATTGATCTACAAGTTCTCGTCGTTCTTGTGTATCTGTATTAGCTTCAATACATCCAGAAGGAATACCTTCTTTGTTAAACAGATCAGCTAAAGTATAGGCATGTTCTACATCTATACAGTAACAGATTGCTGATTCTTCGTTAGCTTGACTGCGGTAACTATCTAATATCAATTTATTGCGGTACACAACGTTGATTGCTTCAGACAATTCTTTTTCATCAAAAGCTTTTTTACTACCTTTGACTTTTGAAATATCTATATTGGTATTGATTCTTATCCAATCAATTTCAGTCAACCAACCATTTCGTACACCATAACCTAAGTCATAGTTCACTACAATATCATCGTAAACTTTACTAAGTGGAGCGCCATCAGAACGATTTGGTGTTGCTGTCAAACCCAATAAGAGTTTGTCACCAGTCATATTCTTGTCACCCACACCTAAGTAGTTTAGAACTCTATCGTACATGCTTGATACTGATACGTGAGCCTCATCAACTATAATTTTATGGTATCTATCAGGGTCAATCTTTTTAATTCGATATGAACCTTTCCTGCCAATACTCTGTATAGAACATATTGCTACATCTTCATCACCGTCTAATGTGTTTTTATTCATTTCGATACCAACCTTTAAAGAAGGGTTGGTTTCAATAAAAGATTCTCTTGCTTGGTGTGCAAGTTCAATCCTATCTACAATAAACATTGTAGGTTTATCAGGTTGGAATTTCTCATGCAATTTAGTTGCAATGATAGTTTTACCTAAACCCGTACTCAGGACAGCCAGATTCCTCGTAATATTATTGTCCCAATTCTTTTTAATACTTTCAATTGTCTCCCTTTGATAATCTCTTAGTTTTATTTTCATATATTATTTTTTTTGTTTAACAACACATTCAAATCTATCAGGATAAACATTATTATTTACAACTAATACTAATATTTCTTCATTGCTTCGTATAGTTTTTTGTTTGTTCTTCATTATGTAAATCTCTACAATGTTTAATTAAATCTGCTCTTTGACTCATCGTTCTATCACCTCTTCTTTAATTGGTAGTTTCTTTACACTACTTTTCTCGTAATAATGATCGTCTGACTTTTCTTTCATTACATTGTAGTCTGCCTTCTTAAGTGGAAGGGTTAATTCAATAACCCTATTTTTAACCACATTTTTAGATATAGCTCTATCAATAGTAATTTCAAAACGTAGAGCTTTAAATTGGTCAAAGAATATAGGATTGTCTTTATCTTTCACAATAATATATCCTACATCATCAAACAATGGTTTGAGTCTTCCTTTGATACCAAAATCGTTTAGGGGGAATTCTTCGATAACATTTCTGTATGAATATTCACCCCTATCAATAGTAAAGCATAACTTTAAAAAGTTAAACCCGTTCTGTTCATCCTCGTATGATTGAGTTATAGTTGCTGTGTATTTACCGCTTTTCAGTAGATTTTGATGTTCGCTCATAGTTAATAGCTCTGTCTGACATTATGTTTACTGCTGTTTCCATAATAGCTCTATAAATATATGGACTGACTAATATTTTAACGCTTTTATTAAGAGCATTGTTTTCGTTTAACAAAGCAAAATATTCTTCATAGACATCCTCTGCCATGTGTTTATATTTGAATTGTTTATAAATTGAGTATAATAGTCCGAGTGTTAATAGTACTTCAATCATCTTTTACACCTAAATTAAATGCAATTGTTTTAGTGTCTTTTTCAACCCACAATACGTTAAGGTTGCAAGTCTTTTTACTGGTTGCTACGCTTTTCCATTTATATCGTTTGTTTAATAGTTTTTGTACTAATTCATCTTTTGGAGCTTATATTTTTACCATGCGTCCCCTCCATAATATTTATAGTTGAATTGTTCCATGTATTCTATAAGAGCTTTCATCCCCTTCGACTGTCCGAGATTAACTAAAGTTTGTATATCTTTAGAATCTCTTTCAGAAGGGTTGCCATTTACGAGAGCTTTTATTTTGTTTTCCTCATAATTAAAGATAACTACTAAGTCGTCTTTATCTCCTTTAGGAAAGAAAACAATAAGGTCTTCGCAAGGAATGTCTAAGACAATCCGTAACCCTAACTCAACAATGTATGATTTGTTAGGGTATTGATCTAATACCTCAAGAACATCCTTGTTTATTGTGTATGTTTGTGGTTTGCGTATTAATTCTTTATCTCGTTGATTACGAAACTTAATGTCTCGTCTTTTAAGTTCTCTACTTAGAGTAGGTCGAGATATACTTACACCATCTTTTTCTTCAGCCAATCTACATATTTTGCGAATGGACATTTTATCTTTATATGGTGTATATAAATACTGCCTAATACATTTTTCCATGTATTCTTCAGCCTCATCTTTATTCTCAAACTTATTTAGATAAAGACCGTTTTCGTTTCTT
>Ga0307983_1000419_pt1 | contig 21985 bp, 36 predicted proteins | sample OrgLakmetagen991_FD_201845 | JGI IMG/M metagenome (GOLD analysis project Ga0307983, IMG submission 201845) | Saline water microbial communities from Organic Lake, Antarctica - #991 | ecosystem: Environmental > Aquatic > Non-marine Saline and Alkaline > Saline | place: Antarctica: Organic Lake...
ATTTTTCCTCCTTCTTTGTCACAGTAGCGACAGGAGCATCTTTAATTTCGTCTACAAATGCGATAGTTGCCATTTGAGCACCATCACCAAGACGCAGACGAGTGCGCTCAACACGTACGTGACCACTGGTGCGGCCCTTCAGCTGTGGCGCAATGACGTCAACCAGACGAAATGCGGCAGCTTGTGTCGAGAGTCCTGCAATTACCTTACGTCGGCTTGCAAGGTCACCCTTTTTTGCCTTTGTGATGAGTTTTTCAATGTAGCGGACGAGTTCTTTGGCCTTCGGAAGCGTTGTTTCAATCTTGCCGTACTCAACCAGACTTGTCGCTAAGCCTTTCAAGAGGGCACGACGCTGATCACGCTCGCGGCCAAATTTTCGTCCTTTATATCCGTGTCGGTGCATACTAGAGTTCCAGTTCCGCCAACTTATCCTTAACTTCGTCTAGCGCTTTGCTCCCGAAGCCCTTCAACTCACGAAGGTCTTGTTCGCTTAGTGTGACCAAGTCACGAACTGAACGAATCTCGTTGTTGATAAGCGCGTTCGCAGTACGAGCACTCAAGTTAAGCTCTTCAATTGGCGTGTTGAGCTCATTTGACTCTTCTTCGACATCTTGCCCAAGTGCAGGCGCGGCTTCAACAGTCGTGCTTCCCGCAAGGGCGGTGTACTGGTTAACCAAAATTGCAGCCGCTTCTTCAAATGCGTCACTTGGGCTGATTGAGCCGTCTGTTTCAACATTCAAACGAAGCTTGTCAAGATTAGTTTCTTGACCAACACGTGTCGAGTCAACCTTGTATCGGACACGAAGCACTGGGCTGAATACCGCATCCAAAGCGATCATGTCGCTGTGAAGGCGTTGAACGCTTGAATCTTCGATTGTTTGGTAGCCACGACCAGATTCAACCACGAAGTCCATAACAATGGCTTTTTTCGGGTCGTCTATGGTCATAATGGCCTGTGTTGGGTTGATAACCTCAACGTCAGCGCTTGTCTTGATGTCGGCCGCGGTGATTGTTCCAGCGCCTTTCTTTTCAAGACGTAGCTCGATTGCTTCATCGGTCTCAACCTTTAACTTGATGTTCTTGAGGTTAAGCATGATGTCGACAACATCTTCTTTTACGCCTTTAACAGTAGTGAACTCGTGGCTCACACCTTCAATGCTAAATGCAGTGATGGCGCCACCTTTAATGCTCGAAAGCAGTACGCGGCGAAGGCTGTTGCCAAGCGTGTTACCGTATCCAGCTTGAAGTGGTTCAATAACGAACGATGCGCTGTTTGCGTCGTGCTCTTCAACACTTGCAAGTGCGGGGTTGTGAATTACTTTTGACATATTCTAGTCTCCTTACGCTTATCGTGAGTAATACTCAACAATTAGTTGTTCGTTAATATCAGCTTCTGCTTCATCGCGTGTTGGCGCTCCGGTGACAGAAATGGTCATTTTCTTTACATCGCTCTTCAGCCAGCTCACTACAGATGCATTCGCGTTTGCGTGTACATCAGCAAGGGTGCTGAAGTAGCCAGATTTTGTGCTTTTTGGGCGAACCACAAGCTCATCGCCTGGTTTCATACGAATTGACGGAATGTCAACGCGACGACCGTTCAACATAAAGTGGCCGTGGCCAACAAGCTGGCGAGCAGCGCGTCGACTGGTTGCAAAACCAGCACGGTAGACAGCGTTGTCTAGTCGTTGCTCGAGCATGCGGAGGAGGTTTTCGCCAGTCAAGCCGTCCTGTCGAGTCGCCTCGTTCATAAGTTTCGCAAATTGCCTTTCAAGCAGGCCGTAGGTACGACGTACTTTTTGCTTTTCACGAAGCTGTGTCAAGTATAGGCTTGGCTTACCCTGTCGACCATGGGCGTGCTGACCAGGAATACCGGTCTTACGGGCCATAATCTTGTGCGCCTTTGGGTGAAGAGCATAGCCTTCACGACGCGACTGTTTCACAATAGGAGATACGTCTCGTGCCATGATTAACCCCTTCGTGCCTTACGAGGACGGACGCCACCATGAGGCACGCCGGTCACTTCTTTAATACTATCGATGGTAATTTCGTAGGTACCAAGGGCTCGCATTGCTGCGTCACGACCCATGCCTACACCCTTCACAAACACATCAACTGCTTTCATGCCAAACTGAGTCTTAGCGACTTCGGCTGCCTTTTCAGATGCGATTTGTGCAGCGTATGCAGTGCCCTTTTTGCTGCCGCGGAAGCCAGTGGCGCCAGAGCTACTCTGTGTCAATACATTACCTTTTTTATCGGTAAAGCTAACAATCGTGTTGTTAAAGGTTGATTGAATGTGCAGCTGACCAGCAGGAACTGATCGGCGTTGCTTTTTACGACTTGCAGTCGGTTGTGTAGATTCAGCCATCATATTCCTTTCTAGGTCTTACTTGCTGACTTAGGTTGTGCGCCACCAACGGCGATAGCGCGCCCCTTACGAGTTCGTGCATTCGTACGGGTCCGTTGACCGCGGACTGGTAAACCGGCTTTATGGCGGAGTCCACGATACGCATTGATATCTTTAAGTCGTTTAATATTGTTTGTTACCAAGCGCTGTAGGTCACCTTCGACAGTGTATTCTAAATCAATCACGTCCCGGATCTTTTGTTCTTCAGCCTCGGTGAGATCTTTCACCCGAGTGGTCGGCTTTACTTTAGCCGCCGCAAGGATGGTCGATGCAAACTTCGGACCGATGCCGTAAATATACGTCAAAGCGATCTGAACTTGCTTTTCTGCGGGAATAACTACCCCTGCAATTCGAGCCATGCTTAACCCTGCCTTTGCTTATGCTTAGGTTTTTTCTTATTGATAACACGAAGAACGCCCTTACGACGGACTATCTGGTCATCAGGACTGATTTTTTTGACACTCGCACGAACTTTCATGAGCGTTTAAAAACTCCAGTTTAATTTAATCTTTGTGGCGATACGTGATTCTTCCCTTAGTAAGGTCGTAAGGGGTCATCTCTACGTCCACCTGGTCACCAGGCACAAGGCGTATATAATGCTTTCGCATCTTTCCGCTAATGTGCGCGATGATGCTTAGGCCGTTCTCAAGTTCAATCTTAAATTGCGTATTAGGCAGTGCTTCCACCACCTTCCCGCGCATTTTAATGACTTCCTTTTGACTGACCATAAGTTACAGTAGTGAATTATACACCAAAATATGCTCGGCGTAAAGGGTTTTGGCAAATTGTAATAAAGTCGTCAACCTTTGCAGGCTACTGGTTTGATATCCTTATTATACCAATACCAGACACATGGTCAAGAGACGCTCCGGTGCTCTAGGTAATACACCTACTTATAGTCGTCGTACGTAACCATCAGGGCACGTGAATTGATCTGACGCAGCGCCTCAAGGCCTACAGAGACAACAATCAGAAGCCCTGTACCGCCAATTGACAAGTTGGTCCCCGTAATGCCCGCAACTTGGAATAACAAGTATTCTCCAATAAACGGCGTGACGGCAATGAAACCAAGCACCAGCGATCCAAACAAGATTAAACGGTTTACGGTACGGACTAAGTACTTCTCGGTGCTCTTTCCCGGGCGCACGCCTTCGATAAAGCCACCTTGCTTCTGAAGGTTCTCGGCAATTTCGCTTGAGTTAAAAACGATGCCGGTGTAGAAGTACGTAAACAGAATCACCAGGAAGAAGTAGAAGCTCGGGTAGATAAAGGCCTGCCATGTTTCACCAACGAAGTTACCAGGGTTTGGTGCCTGGAACCAAAGGATAAGATTATCGGCTATTTCGAAGTAGTCTGGATTACCCGTCGCTTTCAACACCTGCCCGATAAAGGCCGGCAGCGAGAGGAAGGCAACCGCGAAGATAACTGGGATCACTCCAGCAGCAATCAGCTTGATAGGAAGAATACTTTTGACACCACCGTAATTGCTGTTTCCCTGAACGCGCTTGGCATAGTTTACAGTAACGATGCGCTGAGCTTCGTTAATCTTCACCAGTAGATATAGCAGCGCTAGCGATATCGCGGTAATGGATATGGTCACCCAGAATATCACCGGATTCACGGGTATTTCAAACCACCCAAAGACGCTCAGCGCGCCGCCTGTCGTATCGAACAGACCACTAAAGAGCGTCGTTAATATTGACGGCAATTGGCTGATGATACCAGCAAAGATCAATAGGCTAATACCATTTCCGACACCCTGCTCGGTAATCAACTCACCCAACCACATCAGCAGGATTGCACCAGCCGTCATTGCTCCGACAGCAACAATCCACTCTACTGGCGTCGGGTCAGCTAGCACGGTAGTGTTACCCGCCAGCACTGTTTGCCTGAGGATATAGATAAAGGCAATTGACTGGATAATAGCCAGCGGAACAGATACGATACGCGTCCACTGGTTAATTTTTCGACGGCCAGATTCACCGTCTTTGTTCAGCTCTTCAAGGCGCGGAATAGCTTTCGTTAGTAGCTGAGAGATAATCGATGCCGTAATAAAAGGCGTGAGCCCAACTAGCACAATCGCGAAGCTGGCCAGGGCACCACCAGAAAGTAGGTTCAAGAAGCCGCCAAAGTCGGTACTGCTGACGACGCTATTTAGAACATCACGTAGCTGTGTTGGGTCGGCAAGTGGGACGGGAATGACAGATAAGAATCGGTACGCAACGATGATGCCAAGAACAATCAGCAGACGTTTCTGCATGTCCCTATTCTTGAGCGATTTAAAAATTGTTTTCCAATTCATCAAAGAGTCTGTCTTACTTACATTAGATTTGTTTTCAACTCTCATAAGTATACTACAACTAACCAAAAAACGCCCCCATCATAGAGGACGTTTTTTAAGTTTTTGGAAACTTATTTGTCGCTTGCTTCAGCGTCTTTCGTGCTTTGCTTCAAAGGAACGGCCGTTTTTTCAAACGATCCACCGGCCTTTTCAATGGCAGCTTGGACACTTTTGCTTGCACCTGACACCTTCAAGGTTACCTTTTCAGTAATCTCGCCACGAGCAATAACTTTAACTGCGTGGAAAGGAGTCTGAATGTAGCCTGCCTTAAACAGTGTCTGATTGTCGACAGTCTTGCCCTTGAATTCATTCAAGTGGTCAAGATAGACAACTTGCGCAGGAGTACGAATACTCTTGAATCCACGTGCTTTTGGCACTGCTCGTACTAGTGTTCGTTGTCCACCCATAAAGGTTGCACCGAGCTTCTTACCAGTACGTGCGCCCTGACCCTTTGTGCCACGTCCGGCGGTTTTACCCTGTCCGGCAGCGATACCGCGGCCAACTCGCTTCTTAGTCTTGCTGGCAGAGACGTTGAGTTCGTTATACTTCATCACTCACCTCCTTTTTAGCAGCCTTCTTGGCAGGTTTTTGCTTGGTAGTCATCCATTCCTCACGAGGAACAAGGGCGCGCAGTGCTTCAACAGTTGCATAGGCAATGTTTACCTTATTAGTCGAGTTGAGTGACTTAGACAAGAGGTTGCGGATACCAGTAACACCGATGATAGATCGAACAACACCGCCAGCAATAATACCGGTACCTGGCGCAGCTGGCTTCAGCAACACCTGAGCACCCGAGTACTTGACTTCATTCTCATGAGGGATTGTTTCGTCGGTCATCGCAAAAGTGATCATGTTCTTTTTCGCCACATCAGTTGCTTTGGCGATCGCGAGCTGTACGTCAGTACCCTTCGCAACACCAATTCCAACTTTGTTTTTGTGGTTTCCGACAACAACAAGTGCCTTAAATCGGAAACGGCGACCACCCTTTACAACACGCGATACACGATCGATGTTAATAACGAGTTCTTCAAATTCTTTCGGCTCGGCCGGCGCTTGTTCGCGACGACGTGGAGCACGTGAGCGTGGATCAGCCATATTAAAACTCCAGTCCTTCCTTACGGGCAGCGTCTGCTAGTGCAGCTAGGCGCTTGGCGTATTGTCGACCGTTGCGATCAAACACAACGGTAGTAATTTTCTTCTTAATTGCCTTCTTGGCGATGTCTGATCCAACGATAGTTGCTTGCTCAGACAAGCTGCCAGTTTGCTTGGTTCCGACGGTAGTTGCATACGCGATTGTCTTGCTGTTTACGTCGTCAATTAGCTGAGCATTGACATGCTTGTTGCTAATAGTAACGCTCAAACGAGGTCGCTCGGCAGTTCCGCTAACCTTTGCACGAACGCGCTGGGCACGGAGAGCACGGTTAAGGAGTTTACTTGAAAGATTACTCATGATTATTTTCCTGCCTTTCCGGCCTTGCGAAGTACAACTTCGTCAGCGTATTTAATGCCTTTACCCTTGTATGGTTCAGGTTTCTTGAGACTACGGATCTCAGCTGCAACCTGACCGACTAGTTGCTTGTCGATACCGTTCACAGTAATCTCCATTTTGTTGACCGTCAACTGCACACCTTCTGGGGCACGGTATTTAACGGGGTGAGAAAAGCCAAGAGACATGTCAATTTCTTGACCACCGCCATTAACGCGGAAACCCACGCCGTTGACTTCTAGTTTTTTCTCGAATGCCTTCGTCACGCCATCGACGGCGTTATTTAGCAACGAACGCTGTAGTCCGTGCTGGGCTTTTGCGATGCGTTCATCATCCTTGCGGGCGACAATTGCGTTTTCTCCTTCAAGAGTAACGGTCACGTCTGACAAATGAGGCACCACGAGTTGGCCTTTTGGACCAACAACAGTAATAGCATCATCGCCGACCGTGATTGTCACGCCTGAGGGGATTTGAATGGGTAGTTTTCCGATTCGACTCATGATATTTCCTTTCTATTAATATACCTTCAGCAGCAGTTCACCACCAAGACGCTGTTTGGTTGCATCCTGACCAGTGATTACGCCTTTTGAAGTACTGACAAGAACAATTCCACGACCACTCTTGACCTTCGGAATGTCAGTTGCGCTCACGTAGACGCGGCGTCCTGGCTTCGAAAGTCGAGTGATTTCGTTAATAGTGGCGTTCTCGCCCGGGTTGTTGATAGTGACGACCAAGATATCGCGAGGCTTTGCAGCTTCAATCTTGATAGCACTTAGGTATCCAGCCTTTTTGAGCTGAGTAGCAACGGTGTGCTTCAGTTTGCTCGAAGGAACACGGATTTCGTGCTTTCCAACCATGATTGCATTACGAATGCGGGTCAGGAGGTCAGCGATTGGGTCTGTAGATTGTAGTGACATATGCTTATTCCTTTCCTACCAGCTACTCTTTGTAATACCAGGGATTTGACCCTTTGATGCTTTTTCACGGAAGTTGATACGGCTCAGGCCGAATCGACGCATGTATCCGCGAGGACGTCCGTGAAGGGCGTCACGATTTTTCCAACGGGTCGGTGAACTGTTGAGTGGCAGCTTTGCCAGCCCTTCTAGGTCACCCATTCCCTTTAGTTCAGCGCGCTTTGCAGCGTACTTGAGGATCATCTTCTTTCGTTTCTCGTCGCGAGCGACAGCAGACTTCTTAGCCATTACCGAACTCCTCCTTCTTTTTCAAATGGAACGCCAAACTTCTCTAGAAGTGCACGGCTTTGTACTGTATCACTGCCACTGATCACAAAGGTGACTTGCAGACCGTGTACATGCTGTGTTTCTTCGAATGAAAGTTCTGGGAAGATTGACTGTTCGACAATACCAAGGTTATAGTTGCCGCTCTTGTCGAACGCTTTTGCACCGACGCCGTGAAAGTCACGGACGCGAGGCAAGGCAACGTTGACCAATCGGTCAAGGAATTCATACATACGAGCACCACGAAGGGTGACGTTGAGTCCGACGCGGTTCATACCAGCACGGATTTTAAATCCGGCAATTGACTTGCGCGCCATACGGTCAACAGGGTGTTGACCAGTAATTTTAGTGACGGTGTTGCGCACTACTTCGTAGTGACGCTTGTCGTCTTTGTTCTTACCAATTCCTACGCTGACTACAATCTTTTCAAGTTTTGGAACCTGATGAACGTTCGCTAAACTTAATTCGGCTTGTAGTTCCTTAGCATACTGTGTTGTATACAAGGCTTTCAGGCGAGGAGCGGTTTGGCTGATAGCAGGTGTTGCTGATTTTGCCATTACTTGATCTCCTTATTATTTACTTGACGAGCAACACGGGTACGAGCGCCATCATTTTTCAGATATCCTACTCGACTCGTTTTGCCAGTCTTTTCATCGACAACCAGGGCAACCTTGTGTAGGGGAACAGGGACATGGATGTCCTTGCTACCACCGCGTGGGTTGAGTCGGCTCGGTTTAACGTGACGGTGCTTTTGTCCGATACCTTCAATCAACACAGCGTGCTGCTTTGAAAGTACTGCGACAACCTTGCCAGTTGTTCCCTTTTGGGCACCGCTGATAAGTTTGACAGTGTCGCCCTTTACGATTCGCTTAATTGCCGGCATTACAGTACCTCCGGTGCGAGGCTGATGATCTTTGCATAGCCTTGTTCACGTAGTTCACGAGGGACAGGCCCAAAGACACGGGTGCCTTTTGGACTCTTGTCATCGTTAATGATAACTGCGGCATTGTCGTCAAAGACGATAGTGCTACCGTCTTTACGCCTAATTTGATTACGAGTTCGGATGACGACAGCCTTGACGACTGACTTCTTCTTTACAGTACCGGTTGGGTTCGCTTCCTTGACGGTCGCAACGATAACATCACCAACATGAGCGTAGCGACGCCCAGTACCACCAAGAACGCGGATACAAAGAATTTCCTTTGCACCACTGTTGTCGGCGACCTTTAGGCGGCTTTCTTGTTGAATCATACCGTTTCCTCCTTCAGCTCAATAGAACCACGGGCTTTCTCTTCTACCTTCAAAAGGGTGAATGCCTTTGTCTTCGAGATAGGACGAACTTCCGAGATAGTAACTTTGTCTCCTTCGTTTACTTCGTTCTTCTCGTCATGAGCAGTGTATTTACGGCTGACAGTGTACTGCTTACCATAAATTGGGTGTTTCTCACGGCTGGTTACCGTGACAGTGATTGTCTTGTCAGCCTTGTTAGAGGTGACAATGCCAGTGAGTGTCTTTGCCATATTAGTTTTCCTCCTTTACGACTGATTTAGATGCACTGTTGATGGCGGTGTGCAAACGGGCAATGTTCTTGCGCTGAACGGTCAGAACGTGTGGGTTGACCAGTTCGCCCTGTACGTGACTTTTGCGTGAATCAAGGTGTTCGCCTTGAAGTTTCACCAAGTCCTCTCGTAGTTGAGCGACGGTCTTCACTTCTTCTGCCTTCTTTGCGCCAGCCATTATCCTTGCTCCTTCATGATGAACTTCGTCTTTACCGGTAGTTTATGGGCAGCAAGGCGCATTGCTTCACGAGCAACTGATTCCTCGACACCCTTCATCTCGAACAATACTGTTCCGGCTTTTACCTTAGCGACAAAGAACTCTGGGTTACCTTTACCGCTTCCCATCTTGACATCCTGTGGCTTACGCGTACGAGGAATGTGCGGAAAGATACGGATCCAGATTTTACCACCACGTTTGATGTAACGGGTCATTGCCTGACGAGCAGACTCAATCTGGCGAGAAGTGATGTCATTGTTACTTTGCGATTGAAGACCGTAGTCACCAAAAGCAACGTAGTGACCGCGAGTAGCGACGCCTGGGTTTTTGCCCTTACGGACTTTTCGGTACTTAGTTTTGCGTGGCAATAACATACTTAGTCGCTCCTCTCACCTTTGTAGATCCATACTTTGACGCCGATGATACCAGCAGGTGTCTTGGCGCGGGCAGTGTGGAAGTCGACATCAGCACGAAGGGTGTGCAAAGGGACTGATCCCAAGAGCACCTTTTCGCGTCGAGCCATCTCGGCGTTGTTAAGACGGCCGGCAACTTGTATACGGACACCTTTTGCCCCGGCGTTCATAGTGTTCTGGGCGGCCATTTTAGTAGCGCGACGGAAGTTAGAACGTCGTTCAAGTTGGTGCGCGATGTTCTCGGCCACAAGCTTAGCAGACATATCTGGGCGCTTCACTTCTTCGATGTTGATTCGGACAGGAAGACTTGCAATCTTTTCCAATTCACTCTTGAGCTCAGTGACACCAGCACCACCACGACCAATAACGACACCAGCTTTTGCTGTGTGAATCGTAATAGTAATCAGGTTAGCTGAGCGTTCAATTTCTACGCGAGCAATCGTTGGGCGAGCCGCAAAGCGCGCTTCAACGTGGTCACGAAGACGAATATCTTCAGCAAGCCAGGTTGCAAAATCTTTTTTACCAGCAAACCATCGAGAATCCCAGTTCTTGTGAATCTGAAGGCGGAAGCTGATTGGATTAACTTTTTGTCCCATTATTTCTTCTCCTCTACAGTCTTAGCGGCCGGAGCTTTCTTCTTTGGCTTCAGCGCACCCGTGACTTCAACCAAAATGTTTGAAGACTTCTTCTCGAATGGCAGGGCACGGCCACGGCTGGCAGGAACGAATCGCTTCAATCGAGTACCGGTCGTGACAGAAAGTGTCTCAATAACAAGTGTCTTGCCGTCAAAGCCGTGGTTGTTGATTGCGTTGGCGCGAGCGCTTTCGATCGCCTTGATAACAGGACGAGCAGCACGCTTTGGTGTGTGATTAAGAATAACAAGCGCGTCCTCAACCGTACGGTTGCGAACAAGACTTGCAACTAACCCAACCTTGCGCGGTGCTTGGTCAACATTCTTTGCGTAGGCGCGTACTTTAGTAAGATCAGCCATATTATTTCGCCTTGCCTCCGTGCTTACGGAATTTACGAGTTGGGCTAAACTCACCGAGCTTGTGTCCAACCATGTTTTCCGAAACGAGCACAGGAACGTGTACTTTGCCGTTATGGACAGCGATAGTGCGGCCAACCATTTCGGGGCTCACAACACTGGCGCGTGCCCAGGTTTTAATAATTGTGCGGTCTTCGATGCCAAGAGCTGCGACTTTCTTCGCGAGCTTGAAGTCAACGAATGGACCTTTCTTCAATGATCGACTCATTATCGCTTCCTCTTCGCGTCATGACGCGTTCTTACAATTAATCCCGATACGTCTTTACGTCGGCGTGTTCGATATCCTAATGTCAATTGACCCCATGGAGTACGTGGTGCTTTGCCAGTACCATGACGTCCACCGTCACCACCACCGTGAGGGTGATCTGCAGCGTTCATAACCACACCACGAACACCTGGGCGAATACCCTTGCGTCGGTTGCGGCCAGCTGAACCAATCTTAATGTTTTGGTGCTGGACATTACCCACGACACCAAGAGCAGCAGTTGCCTCAAGACGAATCTTTCGGACTTCGCCAGATGGCATACGGACTTGTGCGTAGTCGCCTTCTTTTGCCATTAATTGAGCTTTTGTTCCGGCAGCACGCACCATTTGGGCGCCCTTACCAGCGTGGAGCTCGATAGCATAGATTTGCGAACCAACAGGGATGTTTGCCAGTGGCATGCGGTTGCTTGATTCGATTGGCACATCGGTGCCACTTTGAATGACTTTTCCAACCTTCATAGAAGTATCGGCAAGAATATAGTGATATAGACCGTGTTGATCCTTAACACGTGCAATGCGCGCGCTCCGATTCGGGTCATACTCGATGTGTTCGATGGTGACCGTCATACCAGCAGCGAGGTTGTGGTTCATCAGACGGTGGTGACGCTTTACGCCTCCACCACGGTGACGTACTGTAATACGACCAGTGTTATTACGACCAGCGTTCTGCTTCTTGCTCTTTGTAAGGCTTTTCAGCGGCTTACGAGTCGTCACATCACTCAAGTCTTGAGATGTCATGCCACGACGAGCAGGAGTGGTTGGATTGTATTGCTTAATCGGCATTACTTCTTCTCCTCTTCTTCGGCTGGCTGTTCGAATACACTGATTGAACCGCTAGCAAGCGTGACATACGCCTTCTTACTATCAGTCCGTGTTGTCGTGCCAGGATAGCGATTCTTGCCTCGTGAGAAGCGAATGGCTTTACCTGACTGAACCAGAGTTTTAATACCAGCAACCGTGACGTCATATTGACTTTCGATTGCGTCGGCAATTTGTTGCTTATTTGCTGTTACGGGTGCAGTAAAAACGTATACGTTCTTCTGACTCTGTCCGTAGGCTTTTTCAGTTGTTACTGGGGTAACAAGAATTGGTGCAATCATAATTATGCCTCCGCCTTTACGAGCCAGCTCTTCAATGTTGCAAGCGAGCTCTCTGAAAGAACGATCGCATCAGCATTAAGGATGTGATACACGCTAAGGTACTTTGTACTTACCAGCAATACGTTCTGAATGTTATTCGTCGCACGAATCAACTCTGGAGTCTTTTCGTCAACAGCAATCAGTGTCTTGCGAGTAAACTTGTTATCAGCTAAGAATTTCACGATTTCGGAAGTCTTACCAGTTGTCTGTACGTCCATAACGTGGACTTTTCCAGATTGGTGAGCCAGCGTCAAAGCCTGGCGAGTCGCCTGGCGTCTTGCTTGGGTAGAGATTTTCTTTACGTAGTTCTCGTTGCCAAGAGGACCGAAAACGATACCGCCACCGCGCCAAATCGGGTTACGAGATGAACCGAATCGTGCTCGGCCAGTACCTTTTTGAGCCCAAGGCTTCTTACCACCACCGCGAACTTCACCACGAGTCTTCGTGGTTGCGCTGGCAGTACGACTATTTGAAAGGTAGACGTCATACGCAAGTCGTACGAGCTCATGGTTTTTGACTTCAACAGCAAACACTTCTTTTGGAAGCGCTGGTGCTTTGTTGGCTGTCTTTGCAGCAGTAGTTGTAGTAGCCATTATGCCTTTCCTCCGATCACAATCAGACCCTTCTTTGGTCCAGGAACTGCGCCACGTAGTCCGATAAGGTTGTTCTCGATGTCAATGTAAGTGACAACAAGATTCTTAACAGTTACTTGGTCGTGACCCATTCGGCCAGCCATGCGCTTACCTTTAAAGACCTTTTGTGGGTACATCGAACCAATCGAACCTGGTTTACGAACGTTACCCTTACCACCGTGCGACTTCTTGTGCCGCTCGAAATTGTGGCGTTTAATGGTTCCAGCAAAACCTTTTCCCTTACTGGTGCCAGTTGCACTTACCAGATCACCGATCTGGAATGCAGTGACGTCGATTGTGTTGCCTACCGTCATCTCTTCGGGTAGCGTTTCAACACGAAATTCCCGAATATGCTTCGGAGTTGTTGTGCTGGCCTTAACGTGCCCAGCAACGGCCTTGCTCAGGTTCTTACCCTCATCAAATCCTACTTGGACTGCGTTGTATCCGTCGGCGTCGACAGATTTTACCTGAGTCACAGTCACAGGACCAGCTTTAATAAGCGTGACAGGAACTGCCTTGCCATCTTCGCTGATGATTTGGGTCATACCAATTTTGGTACCGAGAAGTGCTTTCATGCGCTTCGTTCTCCCACTTAAAATTCTTGGTGCCCGGCAGTATCTGAATCCCGTTCATAGGGGTGAGACTTACCAATTCACCAAGAAAAGTTACTATATTCGTAAATGTTACCAACTAAATGTACCAAAAATACATCTGTTAGTCAAGGGGTGAAGACGTGCTGCATACTAGCCATATGCATACATCCCGACGCCATTCAGTGGTTCACCGCATCTATAAATGCGGTCACCGATGAGCGCAAAGCCGAATCCGCTGCCGAACTTGCCCGACTTGATGCCGAAATCCAAGAAATTGTTGAAAGAAAAGCCGAAGAAGAGCGCCTTCGCAAGCTCGAAGAAGCCAAACAGACTGCAGAGGAAGTCATACGCAATCCTTCACAGGCTGCCCAGACTATCGACGCCTCTTCGTGTAATGTCTCGGGTAAACGTACCGACGCAAGCCAACCATCTGTATTGGTGAATAAAAAACACTGTGTTCAACCCCTTAGCTACACTCCAAGCGATTTAGTGACGGTCAATGGCGCGACAATTAGCGCTAAAGCAGCGGATGATTTCCAAGCACTATTTTTGGCTGCCCAGGCCGCTGGCCAGACTGTTTCGGTCACAAGCAGCTACCGATCTTATTCAACCCAGACTGCCACTTATAACTACTGGGTATCGATCAGTGGCGCAGCAGGAGCCGATGAATACAGTGCTCGACCTGGCTACAGTGAGCATCAAACTGGTTTTGCAGTTGATTTTGCAAACAGTGATGGTAGCTGCAGCCTTAATTGCTTTGGAACAACGTCTCAGTACGCTTGGCTCCAAGATAACGCCGCCACGTACGGCTTTATCCAGCGATATTACGCCGGAAAAGAGAATGTCACTGGGTACATGGCAGAAGAGTGGCACTACCGTTACGTAGGGCCGCCTGTCGCACTCGATATGAAGACGAAGGACATCCTGACACTTGAAGAATACTGGGGACTGCCAGGTGGAGGCTACTAGTGGGGCTTGCTAGTTCTGCCGATGTGCGCAATAATGTAAGCATTAGCTTAATTACTACTAAGGATGTATATGGCAACAAAGAAACCGGTAAAAAAAGCAGCAAAGAGCGTCGCCCGTAAGTCACCAGTTCGAAAGAAGACAGTAGCTCGAAAACGGTCAGCGAAAAAAGCAGAGCAAATGCGTTCGTTCCGCCTTTACAAGAACCAAACCGACTTTGTAAGCTTTAAGATTACACGCCAGACTATCTACTGGTCAATCTTGCTTGCAGTTATTGTTTTCACGCAGCTCTGGATTTTGAATATTCAGATGGAAATTGCAGACCTTACTAGTGCGCTTCTAGCCGAACAATAAGGCCTAGCCAGTATCCAATAACAAAAGCCTCCTTTTTACCGGAGGCTTTTATATATCACGTACTTTCGACTTACATGCGAATTTCTGCATCTACACCAGCCGGAAGGCTGAGGTTTTGCAGACTATCGATTGTCTTTGGGGTCGCGTTAGTGATGTCGATCAAACGCTTGTGGATACGCATCTCAAATGCCTCACCGCCCTTTTTGTAGACGTGTGGAGACTTAACCACCGTAAACGTGCTACGACGAGTTGGTAGTGGCACGGGCCCAGCAATAGTAGCGCCGCTACGAATTGCGGTGTCGATAATTTGTTTTGCTGACTGGTCAATGACTTTGTGGTCATACGCCTTTAGGCGGATGCGGATGCGTAGACCCGCTTCTTTTGCTTCTGCCATAGGAAGAAACCTTTCTTGGTTGATGCTCCGTAACCTCTGCTCGAATCGGTGTTGTTCGCGTCTGGCCGAGTTCTCGGGGCGATTAATAATACCTTGTGATTATAGCATAGTTGGGCATTGTTTCAAGTTGACATACGACCAACTGAGATTATAATATAAATTATCGTTCCCCTAGTAGATTGGTGGATTAGCTATGAGCGACACGGTTCTCGAAGAGGACACCTTCCTGGGTATCCTTGAATGCATCAAGGGGCACATCAGAGTGGGCCTCAAGAACGGAACTATCCAGAGCGGCGAGGAGATCGACCTGAACAAACTCGTGATAAACCCCACGTCTGCGCGCATCCATAAGATCACCCCGGAGCTTCGCACGTACAGAGGCGTGATACTTGGCTACTCCGAGACGAGTACTCGAATTCCCCCTGGTACGTGCTACCGCTTCACGCACGGCCCAGGCACCAGCAAGCTGATCCTTCACCTGGTGCCATCCGCCTCATCCTGAGGCACAACCCCGCCCCCGTCGAAGACCCCAAAGGTCCTCCGGGACTGGCGGGGTCTTCGCATTCTTGTTACTGGGTTGCAGATGTGTTTGTCGATTTTATGGCAACCGAAGAACGTGCAGTATCCGAAAAGTTTTGGATACTGGCCCAACGCTAAAGGAGACCTCCAGTGGAGGTCTCCTTTAAAAGTGTGTTCTAAGGTTGTCGTAAAAGCGAGAGACGCTTACTTAGTAACCTTCGTCACAACACCAGCACCGACAGTCTTACCGCCTTCGCGAATGGCGAAGTTTAGACCTTGCTCCATGGCAATTGGAGCCAGAAGCTTAACGGTAAAGGTAACGGTGTCACCAGGGATGACAAGTTCCTTGTCAGCCGGAAGTTCAACTTCACCAGTTACGTCAGTAGTTCGGAAGTAAAATTGTGGCTTGTAGCCCTTTGAGAAAGGAGTGTGGCGGCCGCCTTCTTCCTTCTTAAGGATGTACACCTCAGCTTCAAACTCAGTATGAGGAGTCAGTGAACCAGGTTTGACAATAACCTGACCACGCTCAATCTGCTCACGCTCGATTCCACGAAGCAATAGTCCCGCGTTATCACCAGCTTGTCCGCGGTCAAGATTCTTCTTGAAGGCTTCGATACCAGTTACAACTGAAGCTTGGGTCTTTTTAATACCAACGATTTCAATTGGGTCGTTTACGTTGATGACACCAGTCTCGATACGGCCGGTTGCAACAGTACCACGTCCTTTAATTGAAAAGACGTCTTCGATTGGCATGAGGAAAGGCTTGTCGAGTTCGCGAGTTGGCTCAGGAACGTAGTCATCAAGGGCTTTTACAAGCTCCATGATAGCGTCTTCGCTTTCGGCGTCACCTTCAAGGGCCTTCGTGGCAGATCCTTTAATAATAGGAGCATCTTCGTCGTAGCCATTCTTAGCGAGAAGCTCACGGATGTCCATCTCGACTAGTTCGACTAGTTCAGGGTCAGCAAGGTCCATCTTGTTAAGGAAAACAAGAATTTTTGGCACACCAACCTGGTGAGCAAGCAGAACGTGCTCACGAGTTTGTGGAAGCGGGCCATCGTTTGCAGCAACCACAAGGATTGCGCCATCGATTTGGGCGGCACCAGTAATCATGTTCTTGACGTAGTCGGCGTGGCCTGGCATGTCGACGTGTGCGTAGTGACGTGATTCTGACTCGTATTCCTGGTGAGAGGTAGCGATAGTAATACCACGTGAACGCTCTTCAGGCGCGTTGTCAATTTGGTCATACTCAATAGGTTTGTTGACATCACTCGGTAGCTTTTTTGCAAGTACAGCGGTGATCGCAGCAGTCAAAGTTGTCTTACCGTGGTCGACGTGACCCATAGTTCCAACGTTAACGTGCGGCTTGGTTCGATCGAAATCTGCCATTTAAATTAATTCTCCTTTAGTTATTTTCGCATGAGATAATAGTATGCCTCACGACGTATACGTGTCATTATACATTTTTTTTATCGATGCGTAAAGTGCTTCATCGGAGAGACAGGGCCTGTCTTTAATACATTCTTGCCAGTCGTGTGTAATCCGAGGATGGTGCCATATCAACCGCAGTTTTTTCGGGTGAATACACATAGCGTTTCATCGCTTGTGTTGAGGTAATGTTATTCTCGTCAACGGTCATCTGCAGCCTGACAACGATTTCTGACATAAATATCGTTAACGATTCATGCGCAAGCTTGACCATCAAGTCGTGGTGGCCAGCTAACTGAGCCTCATTACCGTGAACAACATCACACCGGATAGCATACCAAAAGTCTATCATTCCCCGCCAATCTGTTTCATCTTCTAGCGAACCACGCCACGTCATCCCATCGCGTACAAGCGGTCGGTGCACTGTCAATACGTAAATTCGACGCATCAATGAACGAAGCTGGCTCATGCAGGTGTCATCAAAACAGTCTTTCCATATTTGATGTCGACGCTTTAGGTGCATGAGCGCAGTTGCATCAAGAACTTCACCTGTTGAGGAACGGTACCAAATATTGTACGCAGCATACAGCTGGAGGTAATGCTGCGCATAATCAATCTGAGATTTTTTAAAGTAGGCCAGAACCATTTTCTGTTGAGTTTGACGAAGAAGAGCCTTCATACAAGCAACACCTTCTCTCCTTTTGTGTCGACCGACAAGCTGGACACAACAATTCCTAGAATCTCGCACCCGGCGCGTATATTTCTTGCCAAAGATAAGTCGTGCATATCTGGCCTAGATGCCTGCTCACCCCCCATTAGCGCTATAGATACACTGCTGACGTGCACTTCTAACAATTGCTCTAGCAGTTGGCGAGTAACCCTTTGAGTCTTTAGAGGTAGCGCCGACTCAAGGATAGATTCCCTCAATACCTCACCACCAGCGCTCTTTGCGGTGTACCAGAGTGGCCGCTGAAACATAGCTGGCATAACCACAGGTCGTTCTAAGCCGACGCGCACTCTTTCGGCAAGCTCAAAAGACGCAGTGATGCGCGCTGCCTGGGCTGCCCCTAGCCCCTTTACTTCAAGCAATGTTGCATAAGGCGGAAGCCGTCGATGACGACGCAACACCTTCAAGACCGTGCGCGCGATACGCTCCACCGGCTGAGAGCGTGTCCCTGTCCCGATAATGACTTGTAGCAACTCATGTGTTGACAAGGCGTGAACCGCCTTCTGAGCGAGTTTCTCGCGGGGTCGAAGCGGCGTATCATATCGAGTCATAACTACAGTATAAATAGCTATTCTTGCTTTCGTCTTAACCAAAGCAAAAAGCCGAGAAGCTCATTGGCTTCCCGACCTTTTATGCATCACCCTATTACTACTTGTTAGTACGTTTTTCGATGATTTCCTGTGCAACGTTTGGTGGGACTTCTTCATACTGAGAAAGTTCCATTGTCGATGCAGCTCGACCTTGGCTCATTGAGCGAATGTCGTTTGTGTAGCCAAACAGGTTAGAAAGAGGGACAAATCCACGAATGAGCTTCGCTCCACCGGGGATGTCTTCCATGGCGTCAATCCGTCCACGACGTGCGTTTAGGTCACCGATGATGTCGCCCATGAACTCTTCAGGAGTCGACACTTCTACTTTCATGACAGGCTCTAGGATGACAGGTTTCGCCTGTGGGATTCCGGCCTTTACTGCAAGTACACCAGCAAGGTTGAAGGCAAGTTCGCTTGAGTCAACGTCGTGGTAACTTCCGTCATACAACGTCGCTTTGACGCCGATCATTGGGTAGCCAGCGATCACACCACCTTCAAGTGTGTCTTTCACGCCCTTTTCGATAGGTTTACGGTATTCCTGGGGAACAACACCACCCTTAATTTCGTCGCCCCACTCGAAGCCTTCACCTGTTTCGGTTGGTTCGAATCGAATCCAAACATCACCAAACTGACCACGACCACCCGATTGCTTGGCGTGCTTACCTTGGGCTTTGGCAATACCGCGAATCGTTTCACGGAACGCTACCTGTGGTTCACCGACGTTTGCTTCAACGTTAAATTCACGCTTCATGCGGTCAACCAGAATCTCAACGTGCAACTCGCCCATTCCAGACATGATTGTCTGACCTGTTTCGTCATCGGTGTGAATACGGAAGGTAGGATCTTCTTCGGCCAAGCGTTGCAATGCAATACCCATTTTCTCTTGGTCGGCCTTTGTTTTTGGCTCGACGGCAATCGATACTGGTGGTTCTGGGAAGTCAATCGACTCTAATAGTACTGGGTTGGCGGAATCAGCCAATGTGTGGCCAGTAAAGGTGCTCTTTAGCCCAACCACTGCGGCAATGTCACCGGCGCTCACAGAGTCAATCTCTTCGCGTTTATCGGCGTGCATTCGAACAATTCGTCCGATACGCTCTTTTGCACCAGTTGTAGTGTTCAACACGTAGCTTCCAGCTGTCAGCTTACCGCCATAGACACGAACGAAGATGAGACGACCAACAAAGGGGTCAGTTGCAATCTTAAAGGCCAGTGCAGCCAGGGGCTCGTCATTAGCTGGTTTTCGTTCAACGACATCACCCGATTTCGGGTTCGTACCTTGAATGTTCTCGACATCTAGAGGTGAAGGAAGGTACTCAGCAGTTAGGTCGAGTACTTTCTCGACGATAACGCCACGGCCATCACCACCAGTGACAAGGTAGAAGTCACCAGCAAGAACGCGCTTACGTAGTGCGCGCTTCAGGTCTTCAGTAGTAATCGCTTCTTCGCCCTCTTCAAGGAAACGCTCAAAAAGTTCATCTTCGGCTTCGACGGCAGCTTCAACTAATAGACTGCGAGCATGCTTAGCCTTCTCGAGCATATCTGCAGGAATTTCTCCAACAACGAGCTCATGGTCAGCAAAGTCACCGTAGGTATATGCTTTCATCTCGACCAGGTCGACGACACCATTGATCTCTTTTTCAAAACCAATAGGAAGGTGGATCGGAAGCGCGTGCTTAGAAAGACGTGTGTGAATAGACTCTAGGGATTTATAGAAATCACCACCAATTTGGTTAATCTTATTGATAAAGCAAATACGAGGCACACCGTACTTGTTAGCCTGACGCCAAACAGTTTCAGTCTGCGCTTCAACGCCCATCTTGCCGTCAAAGACAACAACTGCGCCGTCGAGTACGCGAAGAGAACGCTCTACTTCGGCAGTAAAGTCGATGTGGCCAGGGGTATCGATAATATTGATCTTGCAGCCCTTCCAAAAACAGGTAACCGCAGCAGAGGTAATAGTGATGCCACGCTCTTTTTCCTGCGCCATCCAGTCGGTAGTCGCGCTGTCGCCATCGGCACCGCGGACTTCACCAATCTTGTGATTAATTCCTGTTCGGTACAAAATACCTTCGGTTGTCGTTGTTTTACCAGCGTCAATATGGGCGATAATTCCAATATTTCGATAGTCCTTTAGTGGGACGTCTTTTTGAGCCATGTCGGTTCGTCTCTCTTCCTTGTTGCTTCAATTATTAACTAACCGCGGGCAAAGTGAGCAAATGCTCGGTTTGCTTCGGCCATCTTGTGAGTGTCTTCCTTCTTCTTGTAAGCGGCACCGGTCTCGTTGTAGGCATCGACGATTTCCATCGCGAGGCGCTGTGCATACGGCATACCATTGCGGGCACGTGCAGCCTGTACTAACCAGCTAAAGGCGTAGTGGAGTTGACGGTGACCAGCAACCGGGAAAGGAATTTGGTAGTTTGCTCCACCGACACGACGAGATTTTACTTCGAAGTTTGGTGCAACGTTTTTCAGAGCTTTTTCGAACACCTCTAGGGGGTCTTCGTGATCTAGCTTCTTCGCTGCGGCCTCAAGAGCGTGGTAGACAGCACGCTCAGCAAGTAGTTTTTTGCCATCGAGCATAGACTTGTTAATCAAGCGTTGGACAAGTGGGCTTTGGTATTTTCGGTCAGGGCTCATGACGCGCTGTAGGCTGACAGTAACTTTTCGTGGCATTACTTGGTTCCCTTCTTTGCACCGTACTTAGAACGGCCTTGCTGACGGTTTGAGACACCTTGAAGGTCAAGGGCACCACGGACGATGTGGTAACGAACACCTGGGAGATCTGGCACACGGCCACCACGAACAAGCACGACGGCGTGTTCTTGGAGGTTGTGACCTTCACCACCAATGTATGCCCATACTTCTTGCCCATTCGTTAAACGAACACGTGCAACTTTACGAAGTGCTGAGTTAGGCTTTTTTGGTGTCTTAGTAGTTACCTTGATGCAAACACCACGCTTTAATGGTGCATTTTGGTCGTAGTAGCGAGTTTTGAGCGCATTATGAATGCGACCAAGTGCCGGAGATTTACTCTTCGTATTGGCAGTCTTGCGCGGCTTACGCACTAGTTGGTTGATTGTTGGCATGTTTAAATAAACTTCCTCATTAATATATTTTGTACAGTCATATAACTGCGTTTGCCTTCTTGGGTCAGCATCCCGTGTCGGCGAAGTTCATCTCAAGCTATCTGTCTTGTACACGTTTCAGATAACGATGAACGGAAACTCACCAATAATCATACCAGAGGCCAGCTGTTTTGTCGAGGGTTAAGCAACAAAAGAGCGCCCTGTGTGAGCGCTCTTTTTGCACTATGCTTCTACTACGAAGTGAGTTCGAGGTCTTCTTCGATCTCTGCCACCGTGTCGTCGTCCAGCGTATCTAGTGCTGTTGCACTTGAGACACCTGTTCCGACAGGAATCTTACGTCCGATGATGACGTTTTCCTTCAGACCGTGTAGGCGGTCGATACGACCACTGACGGCTGCATTGATCAGTACACGAGTCGTGTCCTGGAACGATGCGGCTGAAAGGAAGCTGTCAGACCAGATTGAAACCTTGGTGATACCCAGAAGTAGTTGCGTAAACGCGACCTGCTCTTTACCCTTCGATGTGGCGAGCGTTTCGTTGGCTTCCATAACAGCGGCCTTTGAAACGATGTCACCGGTTACGAATGAGCT
>Ga0307983_1000420_pt1 | contig 21965 bp, 18 predicted proteins | sample OrgLakmetagen991_FD_201845 | JGI IMG/M metagenome (GOLD analysis project Ga0307983, IMG submission 201845) | Saline water microbial communities from Organic Lake, Antarctica - #991 | ecosystem: Environmental > Aquatic > Non-marine Saline and Alkaline > Saline | place: Antarctica: Organic Lake...
TAATGATCTTCAACATAACCATCATCATCTGCATCATTTATATAATTACAAAACATTTAATTATCTTAAATTGAATAACTAATTTAAAAATAATTTATTTTATTACATTATTAAACAAAAAAAAAACAATTTTATAATTTATTTTTCTTGACATATTCCTTTAAATTGAATAATTTAAATTATCTGTTTAATTTAAATTATTCAATTTAAAGAAAAAAATAAAAATTGATTTAATATAATTATTAATAATTTATAAATAATGTTTTATATTGATAATAAAGGATATAAATATTATTTTACTAATTTAGATAATATTTTAATAACTAAAAACATTACATATTTAGATATTTCTAATTCTAATCTGACAAAATTAAATAATTTAATTAAATTTAATAATTTAGAAAAATTAAATTGTGATAATAATAATTTAATTAAATTACCTAAATTACCTTATAATTTAGAAATATTAATTTGTAGTAATAATAAATTAATTGAATTACCTCATTTACCTATTTTATTACAAAAATTAAATTGTAATAATAATAATATTTCCATATTACCTAAATTACCTATTAGTTTAGAAATTTTATATTGTTCATATAATAAAATTATTGAATTAAACTTAAAATACGTTGTTAATTTAAGATTATTAAACTGCAGAGATAATAAATTAAATAAAATTACAAATATTAACTACATTAATAACCTTGAAAAATTAGAATGTAGAAATAACTTATTCAATATTTTACCTAAAAATAACAACCTTAATATTATTATTACCTATAAAAACAAATATAATACCACATCTTATAATAAAAATAATTATAATTATAATTATAATTCTAATTCTAATTCTAATTCTAATATTTGTGATTTAATTGTAGAATTTGATAATCCAATTACATCTAACTTTGAAAATATAAACCAAACAGATAACACAATTACATCTAACTTTGAAAATATAAACCAAATTGATAAAACACAACTAGATAACCCGATTACACAACTAGATAACCCGATTACACAACTAGATAACCCGATTACACAACTAGATAACCCGATGACACAACTAGATAACCCGATTACATCTAACTTTGAAAATCTTAACCAAATTGATAAAACACAACTAGATGATCCGATTACACAACTAGATAACCCGATTACACAACTAGATGATCCGATTACACAACTAGAAATAAATATAAAAATAGAAAATGATAAAATAGAAAATAATAAAATAAAAAATAATAAAATAGAAAATAATAAAATAGAAAATGATAAAATAGAAAATAATAAAATAGAAAATGATAAAATAGAAAATGATAAACTAAATATTAAAATATATAATTATTTATTATTAATATATTTAGATAATTATTTATTATAAAATTGTTTTTTTATTTTAAATTAATTATATAAATAAATAATTATGTATTATTGTAATTTTAATAATAAAAATGAAAACATAGAATTAGATAAAAATAAATTTAATAATATTAAATATAATTTATTTAAATCTATAAACACTAATTTATTCTATTTAGTGTATGAATTAAATTTATCTAACTCTGATATTATTAAATTACCTCATTTAGATAAATTTAATAATTTAAAAATTTTAAATTGTAAACATAATAATTTATCTAAATTACCTAAATTGCCTAAATTTTTAAAAACATTAAATTGTAGTTATAATAAATTAATTAAATTACCTTCATTACATAATTTTATTAATTTAGAAAATTTAATATGTAATAATAATAAATTAATTACAATACCTAATTTACCATATAATTTAAATAAATTATTATGTCATAATAATTTTATACAAAAAATTAATATTGTAATACCTTATTTAAAAATACTAGATTGTCATAACAATAAATTAACATATATTAACATTAAATTTATTAATTCATTATTTAAATTTTATTGTTATGACAATGATTTAAATGAATCAATATTTAACAAATATAATAAATATTTTACTATATTAAATTATGAATGTAGCATTTGTTATCAATATAAACATAACTATGATTTTATCATATTAAATAATTGTAAACATAAATTTTGCGATAAATGTATAAATACATGGATTTATAAATATAACAACACAACATGCCCTATATGCAGAATGGATTTAACTGAATAATCATAACTATAATAATTTTTAAATAATAATAAATATATTCAACTAACTATAAATAATATTATCTTGCTTTTTACTTTTTTTTAATGTAAATTAAAAAATTTATTTTAAAATTTATTTTAAAATTGATTTTACAATTGATTTTACAATTAAAAATATAAATACTTAAAAAAGATTTAATAAATATAATTAAATATACTTTTACATAATGTTTATATCATGGACTAATAATAAAAATTTTAATAATTTTAATATTCAACATTTTAATGATATTAATTTTTTAGAAATTTTAAATGAAGAACAAGCTAATAAAATTAATATTATAAATATTTGTAATAAAAATTTAAAAGAATTACCTAATTTAAATAAATTTGTAAATTTAGAATATTTATATTGTTCTGAAAATAAATTAACTATTTTACCTAGTTTAAACAAATTAAATAAATTAATTAAATTATTTGCAATAACAATAAATTAATTTATTTACCCGAATTATATCATTTAACAAATTTAAAAGAATTAGTATGTCATCATAATAATTTAACTATTTTACCTAATCTAAATAAACATCTAGAAATACTAAATTGTAGTCATAATAAATTAAATAGATTACAAAATTTAGAATACTTACCCGAATTAAAAAAATTACAAATTGGATATAATAAATTAACCAAATTACCTAATACTTCTAAAAATGACAAACTTAAATACATTTATTTTGTTAATGCATGTAATAATTTAAAATGGTATCAAAAAATATTTTAATTTAAGTTTTTACAGTTTTATTTAGTTTTATTTATAATTTTAATTTTTAAAAATTATTTATTTAATTTTATTTATTTTAGTTTTATTTATAATTTTAATTTTTAATAATTATTTATTTAATTTTATTTATTTTAATTTTTAATAATTATTTATTTATTTATAATTTTATTTAATTTTTTGGAAGGTTAACTAAATATTTTTTTTGTAAAATATAAATTCAATCTAGAGTTTAATATAATTATTAAAAATTGTTTTATTTTTATATTATTTTTATTTATAAATAAAAGTAATTAATATTTTTAAATTAAATTACATAATGAACGTAATAAATAATACATATGATGACTTTAATGATGACTTTAATAATGACTGTAATGATGACTGTAATGATGACTGTAATGATGACTGTAATGCCGACTGTAATGCCGACTATAATGCCGACTTTAATGATGACTGTAATGATGACTGTAATGATGACTGTAATGATGACTTAGAAAGTAGTAATATATATTGTATGAGTAATTTTTATGGTCATTATATAAATGTTTCAACATGTGATAATTTAGTTCATTTAGATATAAGTGGTTATAAAAATGATATACAAAATTTAATTAATTTACCAAAAAATTTAAAATATTTAAATTGTTGTAATAATAATATAGAAAAATTAATAAAACTACCTATTAGTTTAAAATATTTAAATTGTAGTTATAATAAATTAATTAGATTAGATATAAAAAAGTTAATTAATTTAGAATATTTAAATTGTAGTAATAATCAATTAGAAGGAAATATTTATAATATTGAAAAATATACTAACTTAAAATATATAAATGTAAGTAATAATTATATAGAATTTATATGTTCTAAATTACCAAAAAATGTATCTTACTTTAATTGTAGTTTTAATTGTTTAACAGAATTACCTTTATTATCTATTAAATTAAAAACTTTAGTTTGTAATCATAATCCTATACTTACATTACCTAAAAATATTATATATTGCACAAATTTAAAAAAATATAATATTTATTCTAGATATAAATATATAAATAATTTACCTTATTTATGTAATAAAATAATTGAAATTTATTATAATAAATTTATAGTTGCAAAATATACTTTTATGGATTATAAAGATAATAAATTATCATTAATTTCATATATATGTAAATTAAAAATGTAAATAAGTTTTAATTTACATTAATTTCATATATATATATGTAAATTAAAAATGTAAATAAGTTTTAATATTACTAATTGTTTAATTATTATTATTTTTTTAATTTTAATTTTAATAATTTTATTTTTTTCTTGGATTTTTATTTAAAAATTTATATTTAATTAATTATATTTAATTAATTATAAAATTGCATTTTGTACTAGTTTTTTAGCTATATTTTTTTTATTAATTCCAAATATTTTACTAAACATTTGTTTAATTTTTTTAGTTTTTGATATAGGTTTTGTATTATAATTATTATTATTAATATTATTATTTAATTTATTTGATTTATTTTTAAAAAATATTCCACTACCTTTTAAATTTTTAGTCTTTTTTTTAGTCTTTTTTTTATTTAATAATTTATATTTAATTAATTTATTATTTCTTTTTTTATTAACCATTTATATTATTAATATAAATTTAAATTTTATAAAATAATTATTAATCTAAAATTTGTATAAACATCTAGATTAATAATTTATTTTTTTAACTAACATTAAATATAATATACCAATCTTTAATTTTTTAAATACATTAATATATTTAATAATTTAATATATCTAATATATCTAATATATCTAATCTAATATATTAATTTATTAATTTTATTATTATATACAAATATTTTATTATTATATACAAATATTTTATTATTATATACAAATATTTTATTATTATATACAAATATTTTATTATTATATACAAATATTTTATTATTATATACAAATATTTTATTATTACAAAATTTAAAAAAAAATAAATATAATTTGAAAAATTGTTTAATTTAAAAAATTAAAAATTGTTTATTTAATAAATTTAATATTGTTAATTTAATAAATTTAATATTGTTAATTTAATAAATTTAATATTGTTAATTTAATAAATTTAATATTGTTAATTTAATAAATAAATTTATTAATATGATTATTGGATTAATTGGAAATACAAGAGTTGGAAAAGACACAGTTGCCGATTATCTTGTAAATAATTACAATTTTAAAAAATATTCATTCTCAGAACAAATTAAAATAATAACTAAAACTATATTTTCATGGGATGATAATAAATTAAATAACAATGATAAAGATAATATAGACGAAGAATTTGGTATTATACCTAGAGATTTTTATAAATGGTTAGGAACCGATATTATGCAACATGAATTTGATAAAAAATTTAAACATTGTAATCTACCTAAAAAAAGTATTTGGGCATATTCTGTTATGAAAAAAATTAATCATGATTTAAACAATAACGATGATAATATTGTTATTACTGATTTTAGATTTTTACACGAATTTAATTTATTTAACAAAGTTTTTAAAAATATGAATTATTTTATTATTAATAAACAAAAAATAGATTTACAAATACTAAATAAATACACTGATTACTGGCAATATGAAATTAAACCTATTATTGAAATTATATTACATAATAAACTTAATTTTAACACTATTATAAATAATAGCACAATTAATAATTTATATACAAATACTGATATAATTATGAATAATGAAAATATATATAAAAATAATAATTAACATATTATTTTATTTACATATTATTTTATTTACATATTATTTTATTTACATATTATTTTATTTTCATAGTATTTACATATTATTTTATTTTCATATTATTTTATATTAAAATGAAATTTTAACTTTTTCATTTTTTATTAAATCTTCCATTGCTAGCATTTTTAATCCAAAATTATCAACTATTTTAACAAATCCTTCTAACATACAATTATTTATATCAAATCCCTCTACTATTTTTTTATTTAGATTTGTTTTTAATTTTTGTAATTCAATTGGATTCATTTTTTCTAATTCTTCTACTTTATCATTTAATAATTGCTTTGATGTTTTTAACTTAAAATGAGCATCTATAATTTTACTATTTATTTTTAAATACTCATAATCTGTATTTTCATTATTTAACATATTTGATTCATTATTAAAAGATAAATTTACATTGTTTTTAGCTTTACCTTTTAATTTATTACCATTATTAACATTATTACCATTATTAACATTATTACCATTATTACCATTATTACCATTATTAACATTATTACCATTATTACCATTAATACCATTATTACCATTATTAACATTATTACCATTATTAACATTATTACCATTATTAACATTATTACCATTATTAACATTATTACCATTATTAACATTATTACCATTATTCACATTGTTATTATTTTTTACATTTTTTTTTGTTTTTTTTTTGTTTTTTTTTAATTTTTTTTTTGTTCCATTACCATTACTACCATTGTTATTACCATTACCATTAGCATTATTACCATTAGCATTATTACCATTAGCATTATTACCATTAGCATTATTACCATTACCATTAGCATTATTACCATTACCATTAGCATTATTACCATTACCATTAGCATTATTACCATTACCATTAGCATTATTACCATTACCATTAGCATTATTACCATTACCATTAGCATTATTACCATTATTATTTTTAGGTATATCAGATAATTTAAAATTATTTCCATTTTCATTTTCATCTACATCACTAGTTTCTATTTCTTCTATATCTTCAATATTTACATCTACATTTTCACTAATATTATTAGCATTATTAACATTATTAGCATTATTTACATTATTTGGTTTATTAGCATTATTTACATTATTAGCATTATTTACATTATTAGCATTATTTGGTTTATTAGCATTATTTACATTATTAGCATTATTTGGTTTATTAGCATTATTTACATTATTAGCATTATTTACATTATTAGCATTATTTGGTTTATTTTTATTAATACTATTTTTTCTATTAATATTATTAGTAATATTTGGTTTTATATTACTAAATGTATTAGTTTTATTTTTTGCACCTCCTCCAAAATTTAAAAAATTAAATTCATTTGTATCTATTATTTCTGTTGATGGTTCTAATTTTGTTACTGTTACTTTAGGTGCATTTGAATGATGAGGCATATTATTTATATCAATAATTTCTGGCATTTTTACTAATATTTATATTTGATATTTATAATATTTATTTGATATTTATATTTAATATTTATTTTTATTTTAAATAATTGAAAATAAAATATTATTTTAAATAATTGAAAATAAAATATTATTTTAAAATTTTATAATTTTTAAATACTTAAAATAATTGAAAATAATTAAAATAATTGAAAATAATTAAAAATTACATATTAATTGAAAATAATTAAAAATTACATATTAATTGAAAATAATTAAAAATTACATATTAATTTAAAATTTTATAAATCATCTAGAATAAGAAAAATATAAATGTTAAATTATTAGATATAAATATAAATATTAAATATAAATAAAACATTAAATAATAAAATAATTAAATAAGTAAAAATGTCATGTCCTAATTTAAAAACATATAATGAAGTTAGATTAGAAAAATTAAACAAAATAAATACTTATCATACTGAAAGTTTATTACAAAATTATGTTAAATTTACTGGTTCTAGTAATAATGATACTGTAATGAAGAAAAAATATAAAGATCAATTAGATATATTAAATAAAAAAATGCTAACTTTACTTGCAAATGATGTTCAACTTTTACTTGAACAAAACGATGAATTAAATAAAAAAAGTGAAGAAGTTAAATTAAATAAAGAACTTTTAAAAGACATTAAATCAAAATTAGACAAAGAAATAGTAAATAGTGATGCTAGATTACAAAACACAACACAAATGACTAAACTAGAAGAAGATTACAGGTTTTATCATAATGTATATTTTTATAGTAATCTATTTTTATTTATTATCATATTAATTGGATTAATGTATATATATTTAAAATAATTTTATTTTTAATCTAGCATTTTATTATTCTTCTAGAATAATTTTAATTTAATTTTTAGATAATTTTATTTTTTAATCTAGAATTTTATAATTCTTCTAGAATAATTTTAATTTAATTTTTAGATAAATTTTAGATTATTTTATTTTTAATCTAGCATTTTATAATTCTTCTAGAATTATTTTAATTTAATTTTTAGATAAATTTTAGATTATTTTATTTTTAATCTAGCATTTTATAATTCTTCTAGAATAATTTTAATTTAATTTTTAGATAAATTTTAGATAAGTTTATTTTTAATCTATAATTTTATAATTCTTCTAGAATAATTTTAATTTAATTTTTAGATAATTTTATTTTTTAATCTAGCATTTTATAATTCTTCTAGAATTATTTTAATTTAATTTTTAGATAATTTTATTTTTTAATCTAGCATTTTATAATTCTTCTAGAATAATTTTAATTTAATTTTTAGATAAATTTTAGATTATTTTATTTTTAATCTAGCATTTTATAATTCTTCTAGAATAATTTTAATTTAATTTTTAGATAATTTTTATGTATAATATATTATTCATATTATTTATAAATTTAATAATATAAATAAAATAATATACTATAAATAAATATTTAATATATATAAATCACTTCATAATAATATTCAAAAATAAATAATAATATAAATAATATGGCAACTGAAACAGATGATGTATTTATTATACAAAGTGATATTAATACACATATAGAATCACAACAAAATTTATATAATAAATTAAAAGAATCTGAATTTGTTCTAGATATTGATAAAACACACTTACATAATATCAATAATCCTGATCCAAATTCTTCTACAATTACACCTGAAAATGTAGAAACTAAAATACGTGAAATTAGTGAAATGGGGAATGATTCAATGAAAGAAGAAGCATTACAAAACCTTATAAATAATTATTTTAATTTTAATTATAATAATAATACTAAATTAAGACAACAATATTTTGAAAAAATTAATAACCTTAATCATAATCTTATCGAACAAAACGATGAATTAAAAAAATTAAAACCTAAATTAAACACATTTGAAACTAAAACTAGCACACAATTTAGAAATCTTAAAGATATTAAACGCAAATTTAACCTACAAAATTATTATAATAACCTATATACTAAAATTGCATTTATACAACTTTTTGTTATAATTACATTAATTTTAGGTTATAGTAACACTATTCCTAAAAATTCTACTGTAATTATTACTACCATATTATATTTATTATTAGCTAGTTATATAGGATATATAGTTTTATTTACAAATATAGATAGAGATGTAAAAGTATTTGATAAATTTAAATTTCCTATTGATAAAGATGCTATTTCTAAATGCGATACCTCACACTTATTAAAGAAAAATAAAGAAAAATCAAAACAAATTGATTATAAATTAACTACATTATTAGATGAAAGACAAAGTAAAACACAATGCTTAATTAATCCTGTTAATAACACATAATTACTTACATTTTATTTTTTTGTTAATATTTTTAAACTATATTTAACGTTTATTAACTATATTTAACGTTTATTAACTATATTTAACGTTTATTAACTATATTTAACGTTTATTAACTATATTTTAATATTTATTATTAATTTATAGATAATTATGATTAAAAACTATAAATTAACATAAATTGATTTTTTTTTATTAATAAGTTATTATATTCTTTTGCAATACAATTATCTTACTTTTAACAAGTAAGATATGTGTCAAATCAAAGATAAATGCCTAGATGGTGTTTGCAGAAATTTTATTTTCGGCAAATGCAAAAAAACATCTTGCAAATGGCAACATCCTACCGCTAAAGAATTATTCAAAAAATTCAAAAGCAATGGAGCTATCAACGAACCAGTTATGAAATGCAATAAATTACCTTTTTGCATCTGGTCTATCACCGGAAAATGCAATAAAGGAACAAATTGCATATTCAAACATGTAAATGCTACTGAATTAGTAGCATGGTTAAAAGCATATAAATGTCTAACTATAGACATCTAAACTTATAACCACTTTAATTATAAAAAACTTTCTTTCAACTAAAAGAAAAAACTTTTTTTTTTCTAGATATAATAATTTTAATTTCTTATTTTTAAAAATAATTCTAGATGTATATTTAATCTTCTAGATATAATAATTTTAATTTCTTATTTTTAAAAATAATTCTAGATGTATATTTAATCTTCTAGATATAATAATTTTAATTTCTTATTTTTAAAAATAATTCTAGATGTATATTTAATCTTCTAGATATAATAAATATAAACATAAATCATAAAATGTAAATTAAGTAGATAGAAAAGTATCTTTTTCCATATCATATTTATAAAAATTTAATTTTCTTTTATATAATTGTAATTCAGGTAATGTCATAAATAAATGTTCTGTTTTATAAAACTCATCTAACTCATTTATTCCTTCTATATTTATTTTTGTTGTTAATTTAAAAAAATCTTCTCTTAATAACCCATTTGATAAATACGAATATATTATTTCTAAAGCGGTTGCACTTCTTAACCATTGAGGTGTAGTTTTTTTATATTTATGTAATATTTTAATCATTATATACATAGATTTAGGTGTTAATTTAATTTTATTATTCATATTATATTTAGCACTTTCTTTTAAAATATTATCAAATGAACTAAATTCAGTTAATTCTTTTTCTGGCATTAATGAACGTGTATCATCTAACCTAAAACCCATTTTATCTTTTAAAATACTATCCATTTTATTACTTGCATCAACATATTCACCTATTAATTCAAATGATTTACCTTTACTTAATACATCTCCTTTTATATTATCTAATCCTTGCTCTTTTAAACTTATACCAAATAAATCTAATAACGCATTTATATTTGTTCCTATTAAATAACCACCCTCATTTAATTTTGATTCTTGTAATTCTTTAGATGTTAATCCTTTACTAAAATAAAATCCTTCTGTTTGTTGTAATTTTTTAAATTCTTCTTGTTTTATTTTACGTCTAGCATTTAAAAATGCATCTAATTCTAATGCTGGATATATTACATCTCCATTTTTACCATATATTATACCCTCACTAGTCGATAATTCTTTTAATTTTTGTTCTTCTTTTATTAAACGCTTTTGATATTTTTCTACACCCATTAAACCTTTATCATCTTCTCTATAAAATTTACTATCCGATAATGTTTGTTTTTTTAAATTTTCTTTTAAACCTTTATATGTTTTACCTACCTTATTTGTCAACATTTCACTTGGTTTTAATAATGCTTTTCCCATTCTTGTAAATTTTCCATCTTTTCCAGTTTTTTTACTTTTCTTTCTACTATTATCATTATTATTATCATTATCATTATCATTATTATTATTATTAGAAGATTTTGAATTAGTTTCTGATTTTGAATCTTTACTTGTTGGTGGTTTTGTTAATTGTGGACTAGGTTTTCCAACTTGTGGACTAGGTTTTCCAACTTGTGGACTAGGTTTTCCAACTTGTGGACTAGGTTTTCCAACTTGTGGACTAGGTTTTCCAACTTGTGGTATAGGTTGTCTAACTTGTGAACTAGGTTGTCTAACTTGTGAACTAGGTTGTCTAACTTGTGGTATAGGTTGTGTTGACATTTATTTTATATAATTATTATATTTATATGTATTAATTTATGTATTATATTTATATATAATATTTAAACATAGTAAATAAAATATGAAAATATATAAAATATATGAAATATATGAAAATATATGAAAATATATGAAATATATGAAAATATATGAAAATATATGAAAATATATGAAATATAATTTAATTAATAAAATTAGTTCCTAGATTTTTTTGTAATGTGGTAAATCTAAATGATAATTTAAAAACTGTATTTGTATTATTTTCATTTACATTGCCAAAGTTATATAATGTTCCATCTGGATTTTTTAATTTAATTGTCATTTTATTTATATTAATTCTAGGATTATATAATTTTTTTATCATATAATCACTATTAACACTATTAATAGAAAAATGTTTATACCCATTAACAATAGAAAAATTTGTTAATATTGCAAATGATTTATTAAGTTCATCATTTGTTCCTTCATAATTACCACCTAATTCATGTATTTCTAATAATAAATAAGGATTTATAGGATTAGTTTTATCACTACTATCATTTTCTTGTCTTGTATCTAAGATGATAATACTTATTAATTCACATTTAATTACATTGACAATTTTTTTATTAATATAACCAATATTTATTTCATCATCATTACCCTGTGCTGGATTAAAATCTATTACAAAATTATTTGGAGATTTATATTTTACATAATCTCTATCTTTACTATCTATTACTATGTTATAATCAAATTCTCTTTCTTCTTCATATAATAAATTCATAGAATCTCTATCTTTTAATATTTCATCTGGTTTATTTAATAATTTATTAATATATTCCAAATGACTAGATGTTAATGATATATTTACTTTATCACTATTTTTATCTAAATTATAACTTTTTATTATATTATTTAATTCATTACTAGATAAATTATTATAATTTATATCTTTTATATTTTTACCACTAGATAATATATCTTTATCCATATCTGTTGAACCTACTAAATCCTTCGGATGAAAGTCTTCATTATATGATTTATTTGAATTATCTATTTTTGGATCTAAAGTAAATTTATTAGTATCTAAATTTTTATTTTGTCTATTTTCACTATATATTTTTTTTGTAATTTTTCTTTCAATTATAGAAATTAAATTATTAATATTTTGAGTTAACATTTGTTTATTATCATTTGCATTTAATGTATTTGATGTTTTGTTCTCTGTAGAAATAATTGTTTTAGTAATTAATCTTTTTAAATCTGTTTCTGATAATCCTATTATTGGATAAGTAGTTGGATATTTATTTGTAAAATAATTATTCATTTTATTTAAAATTGTATTAATTCTATTATCATTATTCATTTTTATAATTGTTTTTTATTTTTTATATATTTAAATTATATTTTTTTTATATTTAATTATAAATCTATGTAATTTTAATAATAGTATTTTAAATTAAATTAAAAAATAAACAATTAAAATAAATAATGAAAGAAAAAATAACTACACAATATTTTGAATTTAATAACATCAAAAATAAACATAACATAAATCATAAAAATAAACATAATATCACCAAAAAAATACACAATAATTCTAATAACCACACTTCACAATCTAGACAACCTATACCACAATCTAGACAACCTATACCACAAGTTGGAAGACCTAGTTCACAATCTAGACAACCTATACCACAATCCAGGCAACCTATACCACAAGTTGGAAAACCTAGTTCACAAGTTGGAAGACCTAGTTCACAAGTTGGAAAACCTAGTCCACAAGTTGGAAAACCTAGTTCACAAGTTGAAAAACCTAGTCCACAAGTTGGAAAACCTAGTTCACAAGTTGGAAAACCTAGTTCACAAGTTGGAAGAAAAGGAAAAGGAAAATATAATTATCTTAAAAATTTAACAAGAAAATCAATGTTATTAAATAAAAATGTAGAAGATATATATCGAACATTTGTGATAAACTCATCTAATTTTAGTAGTTATTCAGTATATTTTTATGTTAATATAGGTTCATCAAAGGAAAAAGTAAATCAATATGGTATAAGTCATGTTTTAGAGCATATGATATTTAAGCAAACAAGTAAATTTAAAACAGCTATTGATATGGCAACATATTTAGAAGATGTAAATATAACTTTTAATGCGTATACAACATCAAATAAAACATGTTATATGTTTACAACATCAAGTACAAAACATGAATTATTAAAACGTATTTTTGTGGTAGCAAATGAAATGTTATTTAATATGAAAATTAGGGATAAAGATTTAGAAATAGAAAAAAATATTATAAAACAAGAATATTATAATGGTTTGGATAGTGTAGAAGATTATTTAGGTGATATTTTCAATATGATTTATTATGGAGAACATCCTTTTTATATACCTACAATTGGTTATATTAAAGATATAGAAAATATGACAAAGGAAAATATATTTGATTTTTATAGAAAATATTATACATCTAGAAATATAACATGTTTTATTTTTGGTAATGTTCCTAAATTATCATATTGTATTAAATATTATAAATCTTATTTTATACAAAAAACTAAAAATAAAAAATTATATCTAGAAGTTATTAAAAATAATAAAAAAAATAATAAAAAAAATAGTAAAACACAAAATAGTAAAACACAAAATGGTAAAACACAAAATAGTAAAACACAAAATGGAAAATTAAATAAAAATAATATTGAATTAAAAATTGAAGAATTAAAAAATGAAAAAATTACATTTCCATTTTATTATAAGAATGATTTATATACTAATTTAAATTTATTATTCAATAATGATAATAATAACAAATTAATGACAATATTAAATAATAATATTAAAAAATATATACCTACTTTAAAATATAAATTATATATTACAAAATTTAATAATAATAATTCACTACTAAATAAAGGTAATATTAAACCTATATGTAATTATAAACTACATATTAATATAGATAATATTAATCAATCTTATATTAAATTTATATTTTTAAATAAAGGATATATAGATAATGATTATATGTATATTAAATTATTTGCTAATATTTTAGGAAATAAAAAATTATTTACTAATATTTTATTTAATATACTTAGGGAAAAATACGGATTAACATATAGTATTAATGTAGATAATAACTTTACTTTTGAAGATGGATATACTTCTATATCTATTAATGTAAATAAAAAAAATGAAAAATTTACTTTACAAATTATGGAAAAATTATTTAATGATATAAAAATAGATTGTCATAACTATTTATATAAAAATAATAAATGTAAAATTTTAAGTATGGATAAATATAATAAAATTATTGCATTTACTAAAAATGATATAACTACTATTCTAGATGATATTAATAATATAGAAGAATTTTATGTAGATACTATTATATATGAATATAAAATGTTTTCTATTAATTCATATATTAATAAATTAAATTCTATTAATTATAATTTATTTATAAAATTTGTATATCAATATATTAATGAATACAACATATTTATATTTAATTAATTATTTTCTATTTTCTATTTTCTATTTTCTATTTTCTATTTTCTATTTTCTATTTTTTATTTCTACATTTATAAATAGTTCTAGAGTAATATAAATTATTTAGTTATTTATTTTAATTTATATTTTCTATTTTTTATTTTCTACATTTATAAATAGTTCTAGAGTAATATAAATTATTTAGTTATTTATTTTTATTTTTATTATCTATTTTTTATTTCTACATTTATAAATAGTTCTAGAGTAATATAAATTATTTAGTTATATTTTTTATTTATATTTTCTATTTTCTATTTCTACATTTATAAATAGTTCTAGAGTAATATAAATTATTTAGTTATTTATTTTAATTTATATTTTCTATTTTTATTTTCTACATTTATAAATAGTTCTAGAGTAATATAAATTATTTAGTTATTTATTTTTATTTATATTTTCTATTTTTTATTTCTACATTTATAAATAGTTCTAGAGTAATATAAATTATTTAGTTATTTATTTTAATTTCTATTTTCTATTTTTTATTTCTACATTTATAAATAGTTCTAGAGTAATATAAATTATTTAGTTATTTATTTTAATTTATATTTTCTATTTTATATTTCTATTATTAATTTTGTAATAACAACTAGATTAACCAATTATTATCATATTCAATATTATCATCATATACTGAAAATTCTTTTTGTATTTCACCTTCAAATGAAATATTATAATTATCCATATAAGTTATAAAATTATCTTTTATACTTTCTGCTTTATCAGAACCAAAATTACCATTTATTCTCAATGTTATTAAAATTTTAATATTATCACCAAAACTATTAAAACTATAACCTGATTTAACACCTTCTGGTTTAGATAACATTGATTTCATAAATAATTCAAATTTTTCTAATAATTTATAATCATTTATAATCATTTTTAAATGATATTCAAAATAATTATAATCTAAACATAAAGAATTATTTAATTTTGGTACACCTACATTATGCATCATTGCTTCTACTTTTAACCTTACAACTTTAATATTATTATTAATTAAATTATTTTTTATTTCAAATGCTTTTTCAATAGCATTTATAGATGTACCATTTTTCCATTTACATAGCATAAGTTGATTTGGATTATCTCCTATATCAGATACAGGATAAATACATTTATATTTATTTTTAAAACAATATACTTTAAATTTATACACTTGTTTTGGATCTACTGTTATATGTATTTCATGTAATCCTTTTATATTATTTATTAAATTAGTATTAAAATTTATATTTGGATTCATATTTATATTGGTATTCATACTATAATTTGTATAAAAATTTAAATTTGAATTTGTATTATATGGATTATTTGTATTATTTGTATTATATGGATTATTTGTATTATATGGATTATTTGTATTATATGGATTATTTGTATTATATGGATTTTTTGTATTATATGGATTTTTTGTATTATTCATATTATTTTGTTTTTTAATATAATTTATATAACTTTTAGTAAAAACAATTTTTAATTTATAATAGTTAAATTTTTAAATATAATCATATAATAAATAAAAATGTCCGATATGTTAGCTAGAAGACAAGCATTAATATCTGCTTCAAAAAAACCTACATCTTTAAAATTAGAAACACAATCAGCTTCAAAAAAACCAAAACCTTTAACATTAACAATGCCAAGTATCCAATATAAACATGATAATGATATTAAAAATGTTTTTGATATATTAAAACACACTAAAGCTACATATCTTGATGAATTATTTATAACTATAAAAAATAATAATTATATTTTAGAATATTATATTTTAGGATATTGGGAAGATAATAGGATAATTATATATGTTGAAAGTTTAAAAAATAAAACAACTAATTTATTTATACCATTAACGCATCATTTTTTTTATAATTCAACTGGTACATCTAGACCTGATGGATTAAATGGATATTTTTTATTATTTGATTCTATAATTGGAAGAATTGGAAAACCAGAAGATAATATTAGATTAGAAATAGAAAATTCTTTAAGTAATATACATACCACTAATAAAATAGAATATGATAACGAAATTGAAAAAATTAAATCAAAATTTAATATTCATGAACTATTAATATATGGTAGATTACTAAATGAAACAAATTTAATTATATCTAAATTATTAAAATATGAATATGAAAATAACACATACTTTAAAATAAATAATATTAAAAAAATTTCTTCAAATATAGTAAATCATATTAATATATATGATGAAAAAATATTTCTTACAGAATTAGAAACTGATAAAAATATCACCAAAATGATATTTAATATAACTATAGGTGGTAAATATAAACATAAATCACATAAACATAAATTACACAAACGTAAATCACATAAAGGTAAATCACACAAAAGTAAATCACATAAAGGTAAATCACACAAAAGTAAATCACATAAAAGTAAATCACATAAAAGTAAATTACACAGAGATAAATCACATAAAAGTAAATCACATAAAAGTAAATTACATAAACTTACACTTTAAAAAATAAAATAATAATTTATATTAATCTAGATGTTATTACTAAATTCAAAATAGAAAATAATAAATACTAAATAATAAATAAAATAATAATTTATATTAATCTAGATGTTATTACTAAATTCAAAATAGAAAATAATAAATACTAAATAATAAATAAAATAATAATTTATATTAATCTAGATGTTATTACTAAATTCAAAATAGAAAATAATAAATACTAAATAATAAATAAAAATATTAAAATTAAAATTAATTATGATAACTATTTAAATATCATACCACCAATTATCATCCAAATATTCTGGAACATCTGTGCCATCTATACATTTTGTATCTCCTGGACCTAAACGAACATTACTTAATATTTCCTCAGGTGGAATAGCACGTGAATAATATCTTATTTTAGCCATAAATCCTTCAAAACCTCCAAACATATTACACCAAAAATCACCATTATTTTGTTTTGGTACACTACTTAATTTTTTACGTGATTTTAAATAACCATTTACATAAATATCCATATCTTTATCATCTAATACTATTGAAAGATGAAGCCATTTACGAGCTGGTATATTTTCTACATCTACATATTCTAATATACTTTCTTGTGTATTCATATAAAATCTAAGTGCATTTGTAGAAGGATGTAACCAAACACCAGGTGCACGATTTGGATAACCACTAGCATTACCTTTATGAAATACATGTTTCCATTGATTTGGTTTATAATCAAATGTTTCTACCATTAACCAAAAATCATATGTAAATTGTATACCATCTTCACCATCTGATTTAGATATTGGTATATAACTAGTATTTAAAGGATCTTGACTTACTACAAATGACCTTTTAGCATTTTTTATACCATCAAGTAAATATGGACTATTATAAACCATTTCTGTATATTTATTATAATAATATTTAAATACATAAAATAATGATAATAATACTAATACTGTTAATACTATTTTTAAAATAAACATTAAATTTTCTTCACCTAAACCTATTGATTCATTAATTCTAGATTTTGCACTATTTGATATTGATTTTATACTATTCGTTGCTTTTTGAGTTAAAGTTTTATTATTTGTATTATTTTTAACAATTACATTATTTTTATTATTTTTAACAATTACGTTATTTTTATTATTTTCAATTACATTATTTTTATTATTTTCAATTACATTATTATTATTATTATTATTGTTATTATTATTATTATTGTTATTATTGTTATTATTGTTATTATTGTTATTATTTTTATTTTTATTTGAAGAACTAGGAGTACTAGAAGTTGTAGAAGTTGTAGAACTAGGAGTAATTGGAGTAGTTGGGGTAATTGGAGTAGTTGGGGTAATTGGAGTAGTTGAAGAACTAGTATTTGATTTATTACTTTTATTAGAATTACTATAATTACTAGAATTACTTAAATTAATATTATTAGATTTATTAGATGTATTTAAATTAGAAGACATTTTATATTTATAATTATTCTATTTATGTATTAATAATAATTTATTGTAATTTATTTTATAATATTATCTATTATTTTATATTAAATATTTAAATTAAATTATATTAAAAATTAAAAAATATTTACAATAAAAAAATGTCTTCTTATTTAAATAAATGTCTTCTAATTTAAATAAATTACATAAAAAATGAATACACAACTAATAATATTATGAATATTGTAATTACAATATAAACCCATGTTGGAATTTCTTTTAATCTTGAAATAATACTTACATTTCTATCACCCTCTGGACCTAAACTATATATTTTAAATACATCATCTTGTGCTAAAGCTGAATTATAATATACAACACTACTCATTTGACCACTATAACCACCGTCAGGTGATAATACTAAATTATCTGTACTTACATCTGGAAAACCTTGTAATACACAACTACTATTTAATTTACCATCTAAATAAATATCCATTACATTATTATATTGACTAACTACCATATGAACCCATTTTTGTAACGGAAAATCATCCACAAAACATTTCCCACATTTATTTTCAAAAGCTAATCTATCACTTTCTAACTCTTCATCAGATAGATTATCACAATTACAATTTTCATCTTGATTACCAAAATTTTCTAAAATTACATTTGTATTTTCTTCATTTAACGCTTTAACCGTAGATGGTATTGATTCATAATTAATTACATTATCATTTACAATTGTATTATAAAATGAATTGTCATAATTATCAGGTATATTACGTAAGAATTTTTCATCACTTACCCTAGAAATATTCATTTCTTCAAAATTACTTGGATCATGCACATCATTTAAATCGTCAAATGGTTCTACTGTTGGAGCTGGTGTTGGTGCTGTTGTTGGTGTTGTTGTTGGTGTTGTTGTTGGTGCTGTTGTTGGTGCTGTTGTTGGTGCTGTTGTTGGTGTAGTTGTTCCGTTTATATCAGTGGATAATGAAACATTAAGTTGTAATTTATTTTGTGTAGGATGTATATATATTTCTGGATTTACAACAGATTTAATATCTCCTCTTCTTAAAATAAATTTTCTTTCACCATGTTTATAATCAAAATTATCTACATATACCCATAAACTAATGGAATATTCATTACTGTAAGTACTATTTGGTAATTTATTGCTTCCAATTTCTAATTCTGTCATACCATCTGTAATAACATCCAGAAGTATATTTTTACTTACTTTTACTTCTCTAGAATTTACAATTTGTGAATATACATAATTAACTAATATATACATTAATATCATAAAAATTAATACAATTATAAATATTACTAAAGGGGATAAATTTTGTGTATTTTCTTGAATAGTATTTTTAACTGTGGATAACATAGATTGTTTATTACTAGATGTATTACTATATTTTAATGTATTTGAATTAACAGATGGAGGATTACTATTAAGAGTTGTATTTTTACTAACAGTTGAATTAGTATTAGGTGGATTATTTAATGACATTATTAATTATAATAGTTTATTTATTTTATATTATTATTTTTATTACTAATATTATTTTATATTATTTTATATTATTATTTTTATTACTAATATTAATTTATTTAATATTAAAAACAAAATCTAAATATTAAAAACAAAAAACTAAATATTAAAAACAAAATCTAAATATTAAAAATAAAAAACTAAATATTAAAAACAAAAAACTAAATATTAAAAACAAAAAACTAAATATTACAAACAAAAAACTAAATATTAAAAACAAAAAACTAAATATTACAAACAAAAAACTAAATATTACAAACAAAAAACTAAATATTATATATAATAATTTAAAATAATAATTTAAAATTCTTTTTTTACTTCATATACATTTAATGGTTTAAATATAATTTCAAAGTCTTTTATTTTACCTATTAAATTATTATTAACTTCACCTAATTCAATATCATTATTATTTATCATTATTGGATTACTTAATTTCTTATGTATTAAAATTACACTATTCATATATAATTTTACTTCATTACTTTTAATAATAACAATAAATTTATTCCATTTTTGTAATGGAATATCTTTTAATTCAATTACTGGATAATGTGTTGTAAATTGTGTAGATTTATATTTAACTTGTATTTTTATAGAGCAATCACGAGGATTAAATAAAATTTGTGGAGAATCACCAATACGTAATATAGGTTTATCTTTATCATATGAAGAAAACCATATTTTTTCAGGTGTATAAAATGGTATATACATATTCCAAATAAATGTCAGACCTTCTCCTTCTGGTATTCCAGATAAAGTAATAGAATCACGACTTGTTATATCAAATAATTTATTTAATAATATAGTTTCTTGATAAGTTTGATTTATATTTAATACGTCTTCTATTAAAAATTCTCGTTCTTTAATTCTTCCAATATATAAATAATTATAAAATATTAACACTAATACACCTAGAAAAAATATAACACATAATAATACTAATAAATTATTCATTTTTATATATATTTATTATTATTATTCATATATTTAACATAAAATATAATTTATTTATTTTTAATAAATTTTTATTTTTTTAATATCTAGACGATTATATAAACTCTAGATTAATAATTTAATAAATAGTATGAGAAATTATTTTAAAATATAAAAAAATATCTAGACGATTATATAAACTCTAGATTAATAATTTAATAAATAGTATGAGAAATTATTTTAAAATATAAAAAAGTATCTAGACGATTATATAAATTCTAGATTAATAATTTAATAAATAGTATGA
>Ga0307983_1000425_pt1 | contig 21790 bp, 14 predicted proteins | sample OrgLakmetagen991_FD_201845 | JGI IMG/M metagenome (GOLD analysis project Ga0307983, IMG submission 201845) | Saline water microbial communities from Organic Lake, Antarctica - #991 | ecosystem: Environmental > Aquatic > Non-marine Saline and Alkaline > Saline | place: Antarctica: Organic Lake...
AATTGTTTGCAGTGGTGATACTGCCTGGATTAATCCAAAAATTAGCTTGCATGCCCTTGCTGATGGCTGTTTCAATATCTAGCGGAACACTAGCTACTTGGTTGTAATTATTCCAACAATAATTTGCTCCAGCGTCCTTAATAAGTTGGGCTTGGTACGAATTCCCTCCACTCACATACCAAGTTCCTTTCCAAGGTAAACCTATAGCTACAGCCGGCAATTGGGAGTTCAAAGATGATTGTAATTTAATGGAATCGTACCTTCTTTGCACAGCATTAAGGTGTTGTTGAGCCATTTCTTGCGACGACTTATCGAAAAAAGCAGCAAATACCTTTAGCCATTTCGCCTTATTTACAGGGTCTGATTCCATGTATTCAGAAATAACTATTGCTGGTTGTCCAAGTTTTCGTAATTGCTGTATGCCTTCGTAAGACCCTGCATCTATCGCAAAAGTGAACAATACATCTAATTCGCTCTCAATAACCAGTTCTGTATTTAAAGCTCTAGTTCCAATTTCCTTTACTTTACCTTCTCTTATTCGCTTTTGAAAAGCAGAATCATAAAACAAGGAGCTGTTGCTAACTGCAACCACCTTATCCTGTTCTCCAATAGCGTTAAGGTAACCCAAATGGGTAGTAGAATTTATTCCAACTCTTTCTATTGGTAATCCAACAAATACATCGGCATTTAAACCCTCAGGCTTCCCTTTAGCTTTTGAATATAGAACATATCGCTCTACTTTAGAAGAATTTAAAAACGGTTCTACAATTTCGATTATGGTGAATCCTGCAGAATCTTTGACGGAAAAGTGACTTGTTTTTTGTGATGCAGGCAACGCATCATGGGACTTTGATTTTGAAGAGTCGCACGAAATGAAAAATAGAGCACAGCAGAAAATAAAAATAGAGCTTTTCATGAACCGTTTATCTACTTTCCTTGTCCCAAATATCTTCCGTAATGTTGGTGCCATTTTTTGTATAAAATATACCCCCCCATTTATAAAGTGTTTTTTCATAGATGTCCGTTCTAGTGCCATCTACTACTATTCTTCTAATTGTCGTACTATTGTTTTGATTCTCTAATATCTCTTCTGTGACTCCTTGCGGGTAATCCGCAGCAGATTGATCTTGCCTTTCCTGCTTTTCTCCTAGGTAAAATTCTACTTCTTCATTCTTTTTTCTTCGCTTTTCAGACTCGTTTACCAATTCAGTCGCTTGCTCTCTTAAATCCACTTCGAGCTCTTCTATCTCTAGTTGATTATTTTTAAAACTCTCGGCATTCTCGTCCGCAAACTGGTGAATTTTTATACTCGTTTCATTTGCATCTGATTGATAATCCAATCTTCTATCTTCGGATGCTTTAGAGTCTGCTATTGCCTTTTCCTTTAAGTCTACTTCTAGCTCTTCAATTTGTAACTGATTATCTTTAAAACTTTCTGCATTATCTTGGCCAAATTTTTGAATTTTAGCAGCAGTCTCATCCGCTTCAACTTGGTAGTTTGATCTTTTCTCTTCAGACACTTTTAAGTCCTCCAATGCCGTTTCATTGTAATTATCTGTATCCTCTATTATTTGCTTGTAGTTTTCCGGATAAAACTCGGTACTTTTTCCTTGATGAAATTTCATCAATCGTTTCTCTAATTCTTCAAACTCTTGCTGCGTATCTAAAATATGAGTCTGTTGCCTCTTTGTTTTATTTTCCAACGACTCATTTACTTCTTTATATTCGTTCTCCACCATTTCTTTCTTTCCCTCTGTCATCTCCTCCACTCGTCTTTTGTTGTAAATACCTATACTTTCTGCTAAAAGATTCTTATCCAACATTACTTCTTCCCTCTGGCGCTCTGAAGCCTTTACTAGTTCTTGATTTGCATTTTTAAGATCGGACTCCTGTTCTTTAATTGTCTCATAGTTCTGTAAATTCAATTCTGAACTCATTTCGAACTGATCTTTCATGCTGATGCTAATTTCCTCTATTAATTCCATCGCATTCTGTCTTCTCGACTCTTCGTTTGCTACGTTCTCAACTTTAACAGCGGCTAACTCCTTTTCTCTTTCTTCTAGCTTTGCATTCTTATCCCCATTTTGTTTTGCCCAAAGTTCTTTGTAAATCTTTTCTATTTCCATTTCGGCATCTGTCGTTATAGTTGCCTTTGGACCAGTTTGAATTTGTATCGGTTTATCTAAATTTTTTCTCCTTTCCTCTTCCGCAAGCTGCTCTTGTTGTATCAAATCTTTTAAAAGAGCTAACTGAGCTTTTGGGTATTCTTCGTTCGGTTTAATATTCAAGGCACTTTCAAAATTGCTTTTGGAACTCTGGTATGACTTAGCTTGGAAATTCTTGTTTCCTTGCTCAATTAAATCGGCATAGCGCTGTTCTTTTTGGTTAGCTGCCTTTTTAGCGTTTTCTGCAGCAATTTCTGCCGCTTTTAACTCATTCTGTATCGATTTTATTTTATCCAATTGCTCTTTTGGGTAAACTTCATCAGCCTTCAAACCAAGCGCTAAGCGGTATTCGTTCTCAGCGTCGTTGTAGTTTTTGTCTCTGAAATACTTGTCTCCATTTGCAATTGCTGTTTGATAGGAATTTTCATTGGCTGCAGCCTGCTCCTTTCGTAATCTAATTTCCTCTTCTTTAGCAGCTAATTCCTTTTTTAGATCCATTATTTCCTTTATCTTAAGAGACGGAAGTTCCTCTCCAGGCAAAATATTTTGGGCTTGTTGATAGTTAGAAATTGCCTTTTCAAAATCCTTTGCATCTCTCGCGATTTGACCTTCTTGCATGAAGCTGTCATACTGTTTGTTCAACTCCGCTTGTTTTGCAGCATTTGCTGATTCTCTTTCCGCAATTAAAGCATCTATTTCTGTAATCTTTTGGCTTGGGTAAGCTTCCTCAGGTTTTATTGTCTTCGCATTTTGGAATGCCTTAAGCGCATTTTCGAGGTCATTAGAAGCTAAGGATTGATCCCCTTTTTCTAAGGCAGCTAGGTAATCTTGCGTTTTTTTCGCTTCTTGGGCTGCAGCAGCTTCAGCATTTGCCAATGCTTCTAAGGCTGCGGCAATCTTATTAATTTGATCTTTTGGATACTGTTCATTTTTTAAAGCAATAGCAGCCTCATAGCTCGTTTTTGCAGGTTTAAATTCTTTTTGCTCAAAAGATGCATCTGCATCTGCAATCAGAGCATCATACTGCGCATCAATTTTAGCTTGAGCTTCTGCTTCTGCTTTGGCTGCTTCTGCTCCGGCGAGTTCAGCAATTTTTACATCTGCCTCTGCTATTTTATCTTTTGGATATTGTTCGTCTTTAACGGCTATTGCGGCTGTGTATTTCTCTTTCGCATTTTCAAAATCATTCGATTCAAACAAACCGTCAGCTGCAGCAATCAATGCATCGTATTCCGCATCAGTTTTTGCCTGGGCTGCCGCTGCTGCTTCAGCTGCTTCTGCTCCGGCAAGTTCAGCAAGTTTTACATCTGCTTCTGCTATTTTATCTTTTGGATATTGTTCGTCTTTAACAGCTATTGCTGCTGTATATTTCGCTTTCGCATTTTCAAACTCTTCGGATTCGAATAAACCGTCAGCTTCCGCAATAATTCCGTCATATTCCGCATCTATTTTTGCTTGGGCTGCCGCTGCTGCTTCAGCTGCTTCTGCTCCGGCTAGTTCAGCAATTTTCACATCTGCCTCTGCTATTTTGTCTTTTGGATATTGTTCGTCTTTAACGGCTATTGCTGCTGTGTATTTCGCTTTCGCATTTTCAAAATCATTCGATTCAAACAAACCGTCAGCTTCCGCAATAATACCGTCATATTCCGCATCTATTTTTGCTTGAGCTTCTGCAGCAGCCTCAGCCGCTTCTGCTCCGGCTAGTTCAGCAATTTTTACATCTGCCTCTGCTATTTTGTCTTTTGGATATTGTTCGTCTTTAACAGCTATTGCTGCTGTATATTTCGCTTTCGCATTTTCAAACTCTTCGGACTCGAATAAACCGTCAGCTTCTGCAATAATCGCGTTATATTCTGCATCTATTTTTGCTTGAGCTTCTGCAGCTGCCTCAGCTGCTTCTGCTCCGGCGAGTTCCGCAATTTTTGTATCTGCTTCCGCTATTTTATCTTTTGGATATTGTTCGTCTTTAACAGCTATTGCTGCTGTATATTTCGCTTTCGCATTTTCAAACTCTTCGGACTCGAATAAACCGTCAGCTTCTGCAATAATCGCGTTATATTCTGCATCTATTTTTGCTTGAGCTTCTGCAGCCGCTTCTTGTTCGGCAAGAGAGGATAGTTTAAGTCCTATTTCTTTTATTTTATCCTTAGTGTACTGGTCATCTTTAATGGCCAATGCGGCTTCGTATTTGGGCTTTGCCTCTTCCAACTTTTCAGCATTAAATAGCTCATCAGCTTCAGCAATGGCAGCATTGTAATTGGCCTCTATTTCAGCGTCTTTCTCATTTTGTAAACGAATTTCCTCTTGTTCTGCAGCTAACTCTGCTAAGCGCTCGTCAATTTCATTAATTTTTTCTTTTGGAAACTCTTGCTCTGGTTTAAATGATAACGCTTCTGTGTATTTTACTTTAGCTTCTTCCCATTTCTCTTCTCCGATTAATTTATCAGCCGCTCCGATGGCATCTTTATACTTTTGATCTTGCTCGGCGGCATTCGCTAAAGTCTTGTCTATGCTTGCTATCTTTTCCTTTGGATAAGCTTCTTCCGGCAATACTGTTGATGCAGCTTGGAAAGCTGTTCGGGCAGTTTCTAAATCACCAGATTCGAAGGCTTTATCTGCTGTTGAAATATTTTCATCGTATTCTTTTTGCTTTGCTGCTAATTCAGCTTCCTTTGCAGCATTATCCTTCGCTGTATTTAACTCTTCTATTTTACCTTTCGGATATTCTTCTTCCGGTTTCAATTCGCTTGCCTTTTGGTATGCCGCAATGGCCTCTTCAAATTTACTTTCAGCACCTAATTGATCTCCTTTAGTAATTGCAGATTGATAGTCTGCCTCTAACTTTTCCGTTGCTGCTTTTTGCTCTGCAATTTCTTTTAGATTTGCTTCAATTTCTGCTATTTTCTCTTTAGGATAAGCTTCATCTTTTATCGCTATTGCTTCTTTGTAGGCGGACTTAGCGCTTTCATAATCCTCAGCGGCCAATGCAGCATCTCCTTTATCAATTGCAGCAGTATAATTCTCTTCCTTCCCTTTTAGTTCTGCTAAAATCCCATCAATTTCAGCAAGCTTAGATTTGGGATACTCTTCTTCTGCTTTTAATCCAGAAGCTTTCTGATAGGCCGCTTTTGCTTTTTCATATTCTTTTGAGCCAAGCGCAGCATCTGCTTCACTAATGGTAGCGGTGTAATTTTCCTCTAACTCTTCCTGTTCCGCCTGTTGGGTCTCTATTTTTGCAATTTGATCTTTCGGGTATGTTTCTTCCGGCTTTAAATCGCCTGCCTTCTTATAGTTAGTTTTTGCAGTTTTTAAGTCGTTTGCATTCATGGCATCATCCGCAGCAGCCAACGCGTCATTGTATGCTTTTTCATTTTCTGCTGCTTCAGCAATTGTTTTTTCAATCTCTGCTAATTTGTCTTTCGGATATGCTTCTTCGGGCTTAATTCCACTTGCTGCAGTGTAAAACTCTTTTGCTTTGTCGTAGTTTTTATCTGATAAAGCATCATCTCCATCTTGAACGGCTGAATTATACTCCTCTTCTGATTTCTGATTTTTTAGAACAATGGTTTCAATTTCTGCTAATTTGTCTTTGGGGTATTTTTCATCTGGTTTTAAAGTTATGGCTTCGTTGAAAGCTGACTTTGCACCCTCAAAATCACCTGAAGTTACTGCTGCATCTCCTTTTGCAATAGCCGCTTTATAACTTTCCTCTACTTTCGCTAGGTTCGCTAAGATTCCATCTATTTCAGTTAATTTCTGTTGTGGGTATGCTTCTGCTGGTTTCAACGTTTTTGCTTCTGAAAACGCTGTTTTTGCTAGCTCGTAATCTTTCGCAGCTAAAGCTTTATCCGCTTCTGCAATTTTGTCCTGGTACTGTTTTTCGGCAGCTTCGTTCTTAGCAATGAAATCGTCTATTTCGTTAATTTTGTTTTTGGGATAAGCTTCTTCTGGCTTTAATTTACTCGCCAATTCAAATGCGGTTTTAGCTTCTGTAAAGCTTTTAGAACTTAACGCGTTATCGCCTTTCTCAACCGCTGCTAGATAGTCTTGCTCCAACTTAATGGATGCCGCTAACAAAGCATCTACTTTACCGATTTGATCTTTCGGATATTGTTCTGTTGGGTCTATGGTTGTTGCTTTCTGGTACGCGGCCTTCGCGGCTTCGTAATCTTTGGCTCCCAATGCTTCGTCAGCTGTTTTGATGGCATTTGCATACTCTTCCTTTTTGGCTTCTTTCTTAGCTAAGATGTCATTAATCTCCGCAAGTTTATTCTTTGGATACGTTTCGTCTGACTTTAGGCCTGTTGCTTCTTCGAATGCAGTTTTTGCAGTATTGAGGTCATTTATTTTAAGCGCGTTATCTCCCTTTTCTATGGCTGCAAGATAGGATTGCTCTACTTTCGCAAAATTCGCTAACAAACCTTGTACTTCCTTTATTTTATCTTGTGGGTAATCTTCTTTTGGTTTGTAACCCGAAGCTCTTTGAAACTCTGCTATTGCAATTTCGTAATCTTTAGAAGCAACAGCCGCATCTGCTTTCCCGATGGCGTCATTATAGCGTTTATTGTCTGCTTCTATTTTTATTAGTTTGGTTTTTAACTCCGCCAACTGAAAACTAGGATAGGTTTCTAGCGGATCGGGGTTCACTTTTTCTGCAATTCGGTATTGTTCAGCAGCTTTCTCCCATTCTTCAGAAGAGAAAGCTTTATCCGCTATCTTAATGGCCTCTTCATACTGTTTCATCGCTCCAGCTTTCTTTTTCTGCTCAGCATCTTTCTTAGCTAGAAAGTCATCCTCTAAGTTAGCTAATTGCTTTTGAACGGATTTAGTATAATCCGCATCACTATCAAAATCACCAAATTCAGAATTGTATCTAATTTTACCTATTGGCTTGTCTAGAATAGAAATATCCATTCCTTCAATTTTCTCGAAAAGTTCAACCGTAGCAGGAAAAAAAACATCCCCCTTAGCACTTTCAGGAGCAACGTCTTTCGTGTTTACCTCAATTTTCTTTTTAACCATTCCCTTGTTGCCGCCAACTTCAATGGTGTAAATAGCATTTGGCTCGCACGGAATATCGGCCAAACCTTTACTGTCAGTGAGCACGGTTTCTACGAGAGAGCCATTTTTGAACACTTTAATCTCCGCGCCAGCTAACTTCTTTCCTTCGTCCGTAACCGCCATTTCCATAATCAATCGGAATTGTGCGTTAACTTGTTGAAATGAAACAAGTAAAATTAAAACGAAAAGGTATTTTATGAGTCCTCTCAAATCTTGGATTTTAGTCTAACTAACAAATATCGGAAAAGCTGAACATAAATTGTTCCAAAATAGCTAAATACTTAGATTAAATCGCAGAACCAGAAATCTATTTCTTTTCCTTTCTCTAAAGGGTTTGGGTATGACTTTTTAACCTTCTCTCCCATTTCAAATTCAACAGGATACTTGAACAGCGGTCCATCGTAGCAAAAGGTATGGAATTCGCCATTTTCTCCACACGGATCAACCTCCGCCGGAAGACTCTCTATTAACTCTTTCGTAATATCCTGACCGACAAAATCTTCCTTAAAAAAAGCGGCACTAGCAGCTACAATTTTAGTTTTAAAACCCAATTCAATAAACTCTACTATAAGGTCTCGCGTATCCCTCTTCCACAAAGGAAAATGAGCCTTAATACCAACTTTATCCAATTGACTCTCTCGATAGTTTCTCAGGTCTTCCAAAAAAATATCTCCAAAGGCGGTATGGTAAATGTTTTTGCTTTTCATTTTGCTCATCGCCTTTTCCATCATGTCGTCATAAACTTCATGCGTGGCGGAGCTAGAAAGGTATATAATTTCTAAAGGAAGCCCAATTGCCGCTGCTTGACGCTTTAACAAACTTTCTCTCAAGCCATGCATTCCGATTCGTTCCGTTTCCTTTCCAACCGTGGTCAGTAAAGTAGCTATATTGAACTCATCTTGTTGAAGTAGTTTATACAGTGTAAATGAAGAGTCCTTTCCACTACTCCAATTAAAGAATAAATTAGGCTTCTTACTTTCCATATTTCTCTACCCAATTTGTAAAAATCTTGTGCATGATTTCTAACCCCTCAGAAACACTCGCTGGTCCCGGTTGGAGGATGATTCCAGAGTCTATATCAAAATATTGAGAATTCTGAAACGCCTTAGTTTTTTTCCAACCTTCTCTTTGAAACATTCTATCTGGTTTAAATTTTTTACCGCACCAAGAAGCTAAAATGATGTCTGGGTCTCTAACAAGAACCTCTTGGTGATTTTCTATAATTCGATTCTTAGCCAAACTTTCCTTCCCATTCTCGACGAATAAATCTACCCCTCCAGCAATCTCTACCAACTCACTCACCCATTGTATGCCACTGATTAACGGATCATACCATTCTTCAAAGTAAACCTTTGGTTTAACTTTCCATTGCGCCGTGATTGCTCTTATTTCAATCATCCGATTCCGGTAGTGATTCACCAAGTTTAGGCAGGTCTCTGTTCTACCAACCAATGCCCCAAGCTGAACAATCATTCTGAAAATACCCTCTACACTGCGATGATTATTTACCCATACGGTGATGCCTTTTTTAATTAATTCTTGTGCAATATCTGCTTGAATATCAGAAAATCCAATCACCAAGTCTGGCTTAAGAGCTATAATTTCATCCACATTAGCATCAATAAATGCAGATACTTTCGGTTTTTCTTTCCTTGCTCTTTTAGGCCTAACCGTAAAACCTGAAATACCTACAATTCGATCTTGCTCACCAATAAGGTAGAGCAATTCAGTAGTTTCTTCAGTCAAGCAAATAATACGTTCTGGAAAATAATTCATTAGTCTAAAAATAATATGTCTCCAGGAATTATTCCCACTTTAAAAGCATCTAATTGAACTCCTGAATAATTGAAGCGGTAAACAACTCCGTTTTGTTGATAATCGATTGCATCTGAAATGTAAATTTCGTCATTGACAGGATTAATGGAAAAACCATAAAACAAACGACTACCCTTCGGCACTTTAGGTGCACTTGGCAGCACATTAGAGCTAATGTCTATCACATACAATCCATCTTTTCCTAAAAAATGCAATTCCAGTTTAGAAGAGTTCATTTCAAGTTCTCCTATTTTATAATCCCCCACACCTTCAAAAATAGAAAGTACAGAATCGTTAGAAGTTTGAACATGATAAAGTGCGGATTTACCGCCATTAAAACCTCCTCCACAGGAAATCCAAACGTTACTATTCTTATCTACCTCAATAAATTGCGGTTGTTCGTGCAGCTTTATTTTTTTTAAAACAGAATCCGTCACAACATCTAAAATCCAAACCTCATTGCTATCTACGTGGGTAAGGTATAGTTTGCTGTTTACAATTGCCATTTCTTCTACCCAACCTTTGGTGTCAATTGTTTTAACGAGGTTGTGACTTGTTGGATTAATTACATGTAATTTATCTTCGTAAATATCGCTAACGTAAGCCTTTTGAGAGTGAGCAGCTACCATATATCTTGGAGAATTAAGCTGCTGAATGGATCCTATAGAATTTAAGGTAGAAGTATTTAGAATTTCTATTTTACTTGAATTGTTGACCACCACAAACAATTCATTTCCTATTTGAAGTGCCGACTGGACAACATCTCCAATGGGTCTGCCTTGGTTATTGGATTGAAATATTTTGTTATTAACACTTTGATCGATATCGTTGTACAAAGAGAGGCTTGCATTTCCGAAGTTGTAATTTCCCTCATTCAATATCAAAACCTTAGATTCTTTTAACGGAATAGGATCCTGCTGATTATCATCTGACTTGCAGGAGAAAATAGTTAAAATGAAAAGGAGATAGGTATACTGCTTCATTTCTGAAATTGATAGGAAATTTTGATGAAATAATTTCTGTTTGGCATTGGTCGCCATTCTATTGCTTGGTATTCTGTGTCGAGCAAATTTTTGACGCCGACCGACAATTCAACAATACTTTTTGCTCTCCACCTTATCGATTTTCGAATACTTGCATCAAGTAAGGAATAGTTAGGAAGAAATTCTTCATTGTCTGAGCTAATGTAGCGCATTCCGATGACTTGATAGTTTACAGAAAAGTCAATGTTGTGAATGCCTAACTCCAAACTTGCATTGGCTTTGTGCTCGGGAATGTAGATTAGTTGCTTCCCACTTGACTCATCAAATTCATGGTTTTTTTCATAGTTCTTGGAAGTGGTATAGGAGTAAGTTGCATTGAATTGTTTCTTTAGTTTTCCTTCAACTTGCTTCAGTTGCACAAATAACTCTGCTCCCATTGTTTCAACACTTTTCAAGTTAGTAGGTCTCCAATATCCAAAAGCAGTAGGTTCCCATTGAATGTAATTCTCAATGTTGTTGTAGAACAAGGTGGTGCTTGTGGTGAATTGAATTGCTTTCTTCCAAAGGTCTTTTTGATATATTCCTCCAAATTCGACGCTAGCACTTTCTTCGGCCAACAAATTCTGATTCCCTGAAGGTCTAAAATAAAGGTCATTCAAGCTTGGATATTTCACATTTTTACCAGCTGATGCAAATAGTTGAGTGTTTAATTTTTGCAATTGATAATCTAACCTAAGTTGAGGAAGTAAATAACTTTCATTTTTAAGTATGTGTAGGGTGCGCATCGAAAGATTTGCAGATAATTGTTTCGTAATGTCGCGATCAGCTTGTATAAAAAAGGCCGCTTGGTCTTGCACCACTTCTTCTGTTAGTCCATCTGCTTGAGCCCGATTGGTGGCATATTTTATTTGGGAATGAAGTTCTATTTTCTTAAAGCTAAACTCGTAATCCATTCTTGAACGCATACTCCTTGTTGTAGAATTGGAACTTATTCCTGCTCTTTCGTTTTCATAGAACAATTGATCTTCTAGGTAAGCAGCGGTTGCTTTAAATGTGCTATTTTTAAAGTACTTAGAATATTTCACTAGCCCTCTACTTGTGCGGTCTTCTTGAAACTCGGTATTTTCTCTGAGAGTGATTAAAGGTGGCAAGTTCCGTTCTGAATCAAACAACCAAACGTTCGCTTCTAAAAGTTGATTGTTTTTTAGTTTAAAAAAAAGGTTTTGCATGATTCCTTTTTGTTCCAAACTTGCATTTTGAACATTTCTGCTTGGAAAACCTTCGACTGTAACATCTTTATATGCAAAGTTGTTATCCGCTTTACTGTGCAGTATTCTTGTTATGGATTGAATTTTTTCATTTCCTGCGATTACCTTACCATTCCACTCTTGTTGGCCAAAGCTCCCGATGGTGGAAGAAATACTAGCGCTTACTCGTTTATGAAAAGAAGGCTCTGTAGAAATATTGACAGCTCCTCCTATTCCTCCAGCCCCATCTTCAATGCTATTTAATCCGTAATTAACAGAGACGTCATCCATAAAAAACAAAGGAAACAATGCTAGGTCACTAGACCCATTCATACTAGAATTTAATGCTATGCCATTCCAATTTAATTTAGTGTGAGCGCTTCCGCTTCCCCTCAACGAGACAGTTGCCATACTTCCAATTCCATAAGATTTGATAAACAAATGAGACTTTTTGGATAGCAAATCACCTAGGTTCAAGTGCTGTGGATTACTTAAAACAGACGAGTCCAAGTTTTCTTGATTCATTTTAGGAGACACAGCATTTACTGTAACAGCATTAATTTTAACCGTATCCGAAATGGTACTTTGACTCCACGCATTGGTCGCCATCAAAAATAGAAAGATGGTTACCGCAATTTTCATTGAATTATAATTTTCTTCGTGCTACGAATGGTATCCTCCATTAGATGAAGAGCATAAGTACCATTCGATAATTCAGAAAAATCAACTGTTCCGGATACCAATCGTCCTTTTTTCAACAACCTTCCAGTTAAGTCATATAACTCAAAATAAACGACTTCATGTCCGTTAAGCTTCACCTGAAAAATGCCATTGGATGGGTTTGGATAAATTTCATAATCCACTGCTTTTGAAAAATCATCTATCCCTACTCCTTTCATATATATTACCCCAACTGCATCCAAATCAAATCCTCCAGATGGAAATGGGGTTGGGTATTGGTCGTTAACTTTTCTGCCTTTACTATCTCTTTGCGCATGATTTGGACTTAAGCTTCCCACTACATCGACTAAACGAACGTGACTAATAGCGTTCACATCTAAATCGATAATGGAATCCAAATCGGCCAAATCAAATGGAGTCCCGTAATTACCTATATATTTTCCCGCCAAATTGTGAATTTGCGTTGGATTTATAGAACCAAAAGAACCCACAGGTGTAACGGTATCTGTTAAAGAATGAGATGGAAAGCGAAAGAAATCAACACCATTAGAACTTACTTCAACAAAAGCCAACTCTAAAAATGTATGGTTAAATGCATTCTCAAAAACTGCAAAATCAGGTCCTACTCCATTGTAAATCAAACCATCGAACTGCATAGTAGCAACACCCGAATCGCCCAAGCTAACAACTGTTCCCGTTGCTTTCCCAAGGCATTGACTCCAGTTTCCAACTGTTGTAGTATCGGAGTTATTACTCGAAATATTTTGTTTGCCTCTTTGAATCTCAACTTTTAAGGCCCAGGCTACAAAAACAGAAGAGTCGGAATGAATTGCAGTTGTTCCAGCTTGATTTGCCGAAGGAGCATATGGTCCTTGAGCAAAGCAGCTCAAGGACCATAAAATAAATAGTATTACAAAAGCGAATCGCACCTTACTGAATGATTAACTTTTTTGTTACCATTTGATTGTCCATAAAAAGGTTAACAAAGTACACGCCTTGATTTAAGTCACTAACATCAATAGCGACCGAAAAATTAGCTGTGTCTATTTGTTTCACTATTTGACCCTTTAAATTTAAAATCTGAATGCTTGTTTTGTCGCTCCACTTATTGGAAATCGAGAAGTAGTCCACAGCAGGGTTTGGGTAGATAGAAATAGAACTCTCCCGATTTTCTGAAAAGCTAAATATGCCAGTGATTTGATTATAATATATGCCTATTGCCTCAGGAGCAGATGCAGTTGCAAATGAGTTTAAATATCCCCCTGCTCTGTTGTACACTTTTCCAGATGTGTAACTAAAAAAGTCAGTTGCGGTTACAAAAAATTTGTGATTGACACTGTCGTAAGCAAAAGCAGTTACTACAGTATCGATTAAATTGGAGTCTAATACATTTAAGTTAGTAAGGTCTATAGTGCCTATTCCTTGGTTCATTCTTAAAAATAAAGTATCACCATTTATCTCGTAGTGAGACCTACCTCCTACTTTAAAGTTTTGATTAGAATTAATTACAGAAGTTGTTACAAACGGAAAGTTAACAGCGTTGACATCAATGATGGTATTGGAGCCTGAGTTAAAGGAGTAGGCTCCGGTTCCATTTGGCTTCTCAATAAGTTGTCCGACATCACCGGAATAGCCCGCTACCGTCAATGGAGCTATAATGGATCTGCTGGAAAGAGTTATAGCAACAATACTCCCTAAAGTATCTTGGTAATTTGGCGCTCCAGTTGATTGATTTTGAGTAACTATTAACAAATCGTTTAAAGGGTCAACTAACATTGAGTTCACCCCAGAAGAAATGTTGATAGAGTCCAAAAGAACTAAACTCGTTTGATCATAAATGTAAACGTTATTCGAGGTTCTGCCATACCAGTTGGATACAATCAACTCATTGTTGGGAGCCAGTGCCATGGTCTTAGTACTTACTCCTGCAAATTTTACTGCTGCAGTTCTTGAATTAGTAACTAAATCATATCTGACAATGGAGTCTTGAGCGGCAACATAAGCTACAGATCCGTTGACAAGTATGTCTTGAACAGATTGAGAACCAATACTATCTATCGTTGTTGAGGTGTTGCTAGAAGCATCGTAAACACTTACGGATACGTTTTCCGTTTGATTTCCAAATCTGCCGCCATTAACCAAAATGGTTTTTTGCGCGATGCTAGATAAGGTTATTACTGTGAGAGCAATTGAAAAAGTAATTTTTTTCATTTTCGGTTTTTTTGCGATTGTTAGCATGTTTTTTGAAGCTAACAATCATGTTAATAAATTATTAAACCGAGAAAATCATAAAGAGTAAGATGCCAAAAAATAGACAAGCTTCCGCTTCACTTTTATCCCGAAAGTATGTTTCTTAAAGGCAGGTCTTCTGACTTACTCCCCTTTGGCCGCCTTCCCAACTGTTGGATAACAGAAAGTGGCATAATTGGCCATTGGTTAATGGAGCTTACAGCTGCGGGAACAGTTTCGAAATCTCATCGAATTCCCTTTTAATTCCAATCGAAATTGGAAACCATTAAGGTCCGGTCGAAACCGGAATACAAAGTTATCATAATTTCTGAAGGTTTAAAGCTAGGCACCAAATAAAAAACTAAAGCTTTGTTTACCTTTGTTGTATGGGAAATAAATCGAATAAAAACAGAGTGGTTTACTCTACTAATCCTAACTTTACGGAAGACTCTGATCAAGACGAGCAAGAAACCTTAGCACCTTCCAATCAATTATTAGAAGTTCACTTGGACAAAAAAAATAGAGGAGGAAAAATTGCCGTAGTAGTGAAAAACTTTGTTGGAACGGACGATGATTTGAAAGACTTGGGTAAATCGCTTAAAGCTTCTTGTGGAGTTGGTGGAAGTGCCAAAGAAGGCGAAATTATTATTCAGGGCGATAAACGAGATAAAGTAATGGAGTTACTGTCGAAAAAAGGATATAAAACAAAGCGAGTAGGCTCCTAAATTAAAACGCCTTTAAAAGGACACATCACCGTTTACTCCCATTCCAAACAAGGCAAAATCATACTTTACAGGATCGTTCGAATCAAATTTACGTAAGCTAGCAGTTAGTTCTTCTACCGCCTGCCAATCGTTTTGGGTTCTGCTCAATAAACCAAGACTTCTCCCAACATTTCCGGTATGCACATCCAATGGAATCATAAGGTCCTTGGATTGATGGGTATTCCAAATGCCAAAGTCCACCCCTTTTTGGTCGTTTCTAACCATCCATCGCAAATACATGTTAATGCGTTTTGCCGTTGATTTTTTTAAAGGATCTGCAACGTGTTTCTGTGTTCTACGCTCGTGCTCGATGGAGAAGAAGAGTTGTTTAAAATTAGAAATAGAATTTTCACTACCATTTTTTTGCAGGAAAGCTTTTTCAAGACCTCCGTGCTGTTGGTATATGTTTTTTAACGATTTGAAAAAGAATCTTAAATCAATAGCATTAAACGTACGGTGAACAAAGCCCTCCGCATGTTTTAGATCATTAGATTTATGATTTAGAATAAAGTCATGAGGTGCAAAATCCATTAATTTGAGGATTTTATTGGCATTGTTAATAATGGTAACACGTTGCCCCCAAGCAATTGTTGCCGCCAAAAAGCCCGCTATTTCAATATCTTCCTTTTTAGAGAATTGATGTGGAATGGAAATAGGATCGTATTCCACGAAATCTTCTCTGTTGTATACATGATATTTTGCTTCTAGTAAATCAAAAAGCTCTCCGGATTGTTTAATTTTCATAATCTAAGTTTACTCCATTGAAAAAAGAAGACTTCCGCAAGCTAAAACTAAAAAAAAGGTATGAAGTTCTAAAGAAGGACGGAAAACACCTTTCTAACCGTCACCATGGAAGTTTCTTGTGTTCGCTATATGATTTTCATGGCTACTATGTGGAAACGTGTAAACCCATGGGAATCAATATAATTCAGTGGATTGAAGTGGTTAATAGAGACGAAATAATCGATAGCTACTTGGAACATTTTAAAATTCCATAGGCCTATTTTAAAGTAAAATTTTACATTCTACCTTTTGCCTCTATCATTTCAAACACTCTTTAACTTTACGCCTCTTTATTTTTGACAGGATAAGCATACATTTTTAGGAATGTTTCGCGCTTAAATGCCTCATCTCCTTCAATTCCTTCTAACTTTTTATTTATATACTGCTCAAAACCACTCTTCTCTTCCTCGGAATATTGAGTGTGGTGAGCATTTGAGTTGTTTAACAAATCAAACGCTATGTAGTTCGTTGGCATTAATTTATAAGAATTGTGAATTTCTCTGTCAATTGTTTTTGCCAACATTTGAAATAGCTCTGGGTTGGTTTTAGGTAACTCTTTCCCTGCTATTAAGTCATTTAGCGGCTTTCCAAAGCTCACTTCAATTTTTCCTTTTTTCCCCTGTAGTCCTTCTCCCATGTGAATAAGATCTTCCATCGGCTGCTTTTCATACTTCTCCCCATTTGCAACCGCCATCAACTCCGGTAAAGTTAAAGCATCGCAAGGATTGTATTCGTAAGAAATGGAAACCGGGCAAATCTCCAAGCTCTTCAGGTTCTCAATAGCACTTTCTGAATCGCCTCCTAGATTAAACATTTTGAGAATGTTTGGATTGGTTTTATCGTTTCCATCCTTGCTCCTTCCCGATTTATGTGCAATCCAAATGTGCTCCCCTTTTTGCTTAATGGTGTGATTAATGTAATTCGATAGATGAGTAGACCCATCTATTTTTTGATCTTTCGAAAGCGAACGCTTTACAATAAACGTTTTATTAAGTTTCACTAAATCAACAATCCAAGGAATTTTCATCAAATTATCACCAATTGCAATCTCAGCAGTACTAAAACCTTCTTTTAAAAGTGCATAGTCCATTAAAGCAGAATCCAAGACAATGTCTCTATGAGTAGAAAGGAAAAGGTAACTTTTATCTTTATCTAAATTGTCAATACCCGAATAGCTTAAACCTTGTGAAGACTGAGAAAGAAGCTTGTCTAAAAGCGGTACAATCACTTTCGTTTGAAAGTCATAGATGGTTGCAATTCCTCGCATTTGGCGTTCAAACATTGGAAAAGGAATTTCCGGCATTACGTGTTGAATAATCTGACAAAATTGCTCCTCTCCTAGAAGCTGGTCAATTTTTTCTTTAACCTCACTGTCGTGGTAAGGTCGTATTTCTTCAAAATCCATATTCTTCATAATAATCCTGGTTTAATTTTTTAGTCAAAGCTTTCGCCTTCAGATGGTTTTCATTTCATTCTTAACTTGTTTTTCTACCCAAAATGGAGCGAGTGGTAAAATGGAACAAAGGCCGTACAATAAGATTCTTGAAAGTTTCCATTGAAATGTGATACCGACATAGAGCAACTGAAACCCATACGCTACAAAAAGTGCTCCGTGTGCCCAACCAATATATTTAACTGCTAAAGGCATGCCCATGGCGTATTTTAATGGCATCGCTATAGCTAATAAAACAACAAACGAAACTCCCTCAAAAAAACTAATTTTTGCGAAAATGCTTAATTGCCTTTTGTAAGCTAGCTTATCCATAAATTTCGTTTAGAATTGCTGCTAATCGAATTCCTCCTTTATGCAACTGTGTTTTTACGGTTCCCCAATTCTTATACATGTATTCGTAAGACAAATTTTCCGCCCCTTCAATATTATACACTTGTGGACGCAATTCCATTGCTTCTTTTACCCAAATATCCAAATCTGTTGACTTTAAAATGTCTTGTTCCGATTCCAATGAGTGGTCTACCATCTTTGCTAGTTCTGAATAACTTAATTGCTTAGAATCAATAATTTCAGAATCCCAAATTCTATGGAGATTCGAATTATCATAAAACCATTTTATCTTCACGTTATTACCGCCTCTATCTTCTCCATTGCCTACGTGCAACGGTTGGTGGATATCTCCTACTAGGTGCGTCAACATTCGAATGGCCTCAACCTTTTGATCCTTAGTAGAGTTAGGATCCTTTAGAATAGCCTTCATTCTTCCAATAGCTTCATATGCGTCACCATCTTCTTCATGCTCTGCAGTAGCGTATTCTTTACCGTCAGGAATGGTTACGTAATGCCACGATCTAGCATAGTCATACTTTTTATCACTTTTTATATTATCCATCCAAGTAGATGCTTCCACTAAAGATTCATGCCCCATGATCTCCCACAAGGCTTTTTTAGTGTTTTCCGTCAAATGATTTTGCGCAATTTGACCAACAACTCGATGACCTGTTTGGCCCCAACCGAAGGAAGCAAAAGAAATACTTAATGCTAATCCTGTTAAAAATATATTTTTCATAAGTGTATTTACTAATCGTATGTTACTTCTGTTTTTCCGTGTGCTTTTGGCTTGCCATCTTCTCCAAGATTTACCATGGTAATATTATCAATAGTGACTATTGGTTTTTGAGTCATTTTATTCCGTGCAATGCAGCTTAGTGTAATTGAAGTTGTTCCAAACTTTTTAACTGCCATGCCTAATTCTACAATGTCCCCTTGTTTTGCAGAGCTAACAAAGTTGACTGCCGACATGAATTTAGTTGCAATTTTTCTATTATTAAACTGAATCATAGTGTACAAAGCAGCTTCTTCATCAATCCATTGTAAAAGTCTACCTCCAAATAGGTTATTGTTTGGATTTAAGTCCTCCGGTTTTACCCACTTTCTGGTGTTGTAGTTCATTTTTGCTGCAAAGATAACCGATTGTAATAAATGAACTACAATGAAAGTAAAATAAGATTTAATACTACTTTTGAACGAACCATATTATTACAATGATAAGAAAGACCCTTTCCATAGCAACTTGTTTGTTCTTATTTCTTCAATTGAGCGCCCAAGACGTAAAACCGGTAGATGTTGTTAAAGCAAGCTTAGTAGCCTATAATAAATCAGATATCGAAGAGTTTATGCAGTATTTCTCAGAAGACGTGGTGATGAAAGACTTCGACAAGACAGAGGTAAATGCAAAGGGAAAAGCAGAAGTTCGAGCTATTTTTGAACCTTATTTTGAAGCTTCTCCCAATTTACATTCTAAAATAATAGACCGTATTACATTTGACAACAAAGTGATGGATCATGAATACATTACCGGTGCTAGAGGCAGTAGCGAAGCATTTGAAATTGTTGTTATTTATGAAGTAATGGATGGTAAAATTAAAAGCATGTTGGCTGTTCGGAAAAGTAAATAGCTATTCTTAATTAGCGCCACTAACAATTTCAAGTGACTGATTTTAAGTGTTATTTTGAGTAATTTCAACCCTAAATAGGGTAAATATTAAGTATGAAGTCTTTTTTGTAATTTATGCCAAAGACAAGGAGTAACAGTAAATGACATACCAAACAGTCGTAAAGAAACTTTTTAAACTAGTAGCTCTTTGTTTTGTCCTATTGCTAATTCTAGTTATCTCCTTATTGCTTTTCATCAGAAGCCCTTGGGGGCAGTCGCTCATTGTGAATAAAGCCACAGATTACGTTTCTAATAAAACCAACACCACGGTTGATATTCAACGATTGTTTATCACGTTTGATGGAAACCTATATATCGAGAAGCTTTATTTAGACGATGAAAAAGGAGATACTCTTATTTATGCGCATAGCATAGAAGCTTCAGTAGAATTCATGCCATTAATTAGTTCTGAATACATTAACGTAGACTTTCTAGAATGGGACGGCCTAAAAGCGAATGTCATACGAGAGGAAAACTCAGAAGAGTTTAACTTTAACTTTTTGATTGACGCCTTCGCTTCTCCAAATAGCGTTAGTGATACCTCTAGCTCTCCCACCCCGATCGAAAATAGAGATTCTGAACCGCTTAACTTTTCAATAGGAACGATTCACCTGAGCAACTTTTCCATTCATTATAACGACCATTTTCTTGGTTTGAATAGTAAATTAGTTTTGGATGATTTATTTTTTAAAGCCAACAAAGTAGATATAGAGCAGTTGAAATTTGAGGTAGAGGAACTGAAAATAAAAGGAACACAGCTAAGTTACCTCCAAACGAAGGCCTTTGCTGAGAGCGAAGAATCTACCGATTCAATTTTACCACATTTCATAGTAAAGCACTTGAGTCTTGACTCGGTGCAGGTTGATTATCAGTCAAAGGTAGATCAACTTTCCTCGAAAGCAGTTATTCAACACTTTAGTTTGGACTCAACTGATTTAAATCTAAACGACCAAACGCTAAAATTGAATGAAGTTCTCTTAGATAACTCCAGTTTTAGAGTGATTGCTATGGCAGAAAATAATTCTGAAAAGGATTCCGTGAATAACGAAACTGCTATAGAATGGCCAGATTGGAACGTCCAACTAAACAGGGCCTTATTTTCTCAAAATAGCATCGAATTCAGAACTTCGATGAAACAAGACGTGAACAATCAATTTAATTATGATCACCTTGATTTATCCGGTCTCGACCTAGATTTAGCAAATGTTTCCTTGCAAAAGGATGAGCTTTCAGCAAACCTTCAGTCCTTCTCCTTTAAGGAAAGAAGCAATTTCAAACTTCAAGATTTAGCCTTTCAACTTAATGTTACTCCGAAAAATGTTCGATTAAACAACTTCAAAATTCTCACCCCAAACAATCGATTAGAAGGTAAAGTAATACTACAATATATCTCCTTGAATGACTTGGTAAATCAAAACCTAACCAACTTTTCAGTTGATTTCCCTTCCCTTTCCTTGAATGCAAAAGATGCGTTTTACTTTGCTCCCGAATTACAAGAAGACACTTTGCTGATGGCCTTTACGAAACACAGTTTAGTAGCAAACTTTAAGGCCTCGGGTACTTCTCAAGACCTTCAGGTAGATAAGTTAGTTGCGAATTGGGGGCCACTTACTAGGCTGAACCTCACTGCTACTCTTAAACACTATAACAACGAAGAGAAATTACAATTTAGGTTTAATGATTTTCGTTTTTCTTCCAGTAAAAAAGATCTTTTAGTGTTTGTACAAGAAGAGGATTTAGGAATAAGAATTCCTAAAAGTATCCTCATCAGTGGTAATGCTTCTGGAAATACAAAAGACCTAACTGCAAATGCTTCTTTAAAAATACCAGAAGGTGAATTGAGTGTAAAAGGTAACTTTTTAAATCAACGGGAATTGCGATTTAAAGGAGTTCTAACCGCTAAAGAATTAGCTGTTGGTAAACTGTTGCAAAATTCTAACCTAGGCTTAGTAAGTCTTTCTTTGGACTTGGAAGGACAAGGTAAAAACATGGACTCGTTAAAAGCCAAGTTTAACACCAACATTAAAAAACTAGAATTATTCCAGTATGATTATTCGGATTTAGAGCTTAGTGGAAATTTAAACAACAACCAGGGAGAAATCGAGGCCAATTTTAAAGACTATAATTTAAACGCAAAAGTAAATAGCAGTTTCACACTAGATAGTTTAGAATCGAAAGTGAAGCTAGAAATGAATTTAATTGGAGCAGACTTGAATGCGCTAGGCTGGTCTGAGAAAAATATAAAAACAGCTTTTGATTTAGATGCCTTATTCGAGGGCAATGGAAATGATTTTACTTTCAATACTACTTTAACCAACGATGTTACTGTATTCGATCAGAAACCGTATTCCCTTGGCACCGTGAACATAGATGCTACTAACAGTAAAGATCGGTCTGCGTTTAAGGTAGTTAATGATTTCTTCAACATCAACTTCAACTCTAACTCATCGTACGATAAGGTAGTCGCCGCATTTGAAAGTCAACTGGATTATTACTTTAGCAAAAAAGATTCTTTATCCTCTTCCGATTCTGTTAAACTGAACCTGAACCTAACCTTGAAAGAGGCGCCGGTAATTACAGAAGTTATTGCACCAGAATTGACATACGATTCCG
>Ga0307983_1000427_pt1 | contig 21701 bp, 17 predicted proteins | sample OrgLakmetagen991_FD_201845 | JGI IMG/M metagenome (GOLD analysis project Ga0307983, IMG submission 201845) | Saline water microbial communities from Organic Lake, Antarctica - #991 | ecosystem: Environmental > Aquatic > Non-marine Saline and Alkaline > Saline | place: Antarctica: Organic Lake...
AACTGCACAAGCTTTTGCAAGAGACTACTCAGATTCGGACACAACCATCTCCGTTACTCGATATGGGAACGTAATGTATTCGCGTGGCTCCGTGATTCCACTTTTCATTTCCCAAATCAAAAACGGGAAGCCAATCACGATCACCGACCCAACAATGACCAGGTTCCTGATGTCATTGACAGAGTCTGTTGACCTAGTTGAATACGCATTTGAGCACGCTCAGTCTGGAGACCTGTTTGTTCGTAAGGCTCCGGCTTCAACCATTGAGGTTCTAGCTCAAGCTCTGATTGAACTGTTCGGCAACTCCTCGAATGAAATTCGCCAGATTGGCTTCCGTCATGGAGAGAAACTCTATGAGTCCCTTCTTGGAACTGAGGAGCGCGCTAAGGCGGAGGACCTAGGTGGCTACTTCCGAGTGCCACTTGATTCAAGAGACCTGAACTACTCGGTTTACTTTGAAGAAGGCGAGAAACGACCAGTTGAACTTGAGTCCTACACGTCCCACAACACTGAGCAACTGGACGTCGAAGCAACCAAACAGCTTCTCCTTACTATCCCGGAGCTGCGACAGGAGCTAGGACTTTGAAAAAACTAAAGGTTGTCACAATCGTCGGAACTAGACCTGAAATTATCCGCCTTTCAAGGCTCATTCCTAAGCTCGACGAATACACCGACCACATACTTGTCCACACCGGTCAGAACAGCGACCCTAAGCTCAACGAAGTTTTCTTTGAAGACCTAGAACTGCGACAGCCTGACTATTTCCTAAACGTTGATACTTCGTCAATGGGCTCGGTCATGGGAGATGTTCTAAAAAAATCTGAAGAGGTTTTTCTCAAGGAAAAGCCAGATGCCCTTATGATCCTGGGAGACACCAACTCCTCCATTGCTGCCATCATCGCAGAACGAATGCACATTCCCGTTTATCACATGGAGGCAGGCAACCGTTCTTTTGATAACAACGTGCCCGAGGAGCTGAATCGCAAGATGGTTGACCATGTTGCTAGCTTCAATCTTCCATACAACGACTACTCAATGAGGAATCTTCTGGCCGAGGGTATCCACCCCAGGTTTATCCAGAAAACAGGCTCACCAATCTGTGAGATTTACGAGCACTACAGGGACAAAATTGCAGCATCAACTGCCGTAACAGATCTAGGACTCACGCCTGGAGGATACTTTCTTGTCTCTGTTCATAGGCAGGAAAATGTGGATCTGCCTGAGAGGCTTCAAAAAGTACTGGAGTGTCTAGTTGCGGTTCACGAGCAGTGGGGCATTCCGGTAATGGTTTCAACGCACCCTAGAACCAGAATTCGACTGGAGGCTCTCGGACGAAAAGACCTCTATGGAATCACGTTTCACGAACCTTTTGGGTACCTCGACTACAACAAACTTCAACTGGATGCTAGGTGCGTTATTTCAGACTCTGGCACGATCAGTGAAGAGTCATACTTGGCCGGATTTCCCGCCGTGACCATCAGGGACTCAATGGAGAGGCAAGAGGCGTTGGATGCGGGAGCAATCGTCATGACAGGCTTGTCACCGTTGCATCTAGTGGCCGCTATCCAGCTTGTCATGGCACCAGAACAAAAAGCCCAACCGCCCGAAGGCTATGACTCTGGCGATTTTTCACTGAGGGTGTTGAAATATTTATTTTCAACTTACTCCCTCTCTCCAGGCTGGAAGAACCTGCTTTAGTTGGGCACAAAATTTAAGCAAATTCGAACGTTTTAGAAACAAGGAAGGGTGGCTCTTCGCTTTCTGGCTCTCACTATGCGAGAAGCCCGATTCATTTATTCCATGAAGAGGCTGCACAGTTAGCAAAAACTTTGCCATGGTAGCGCTTCAGCATCCTGTCATCTCAAAGAAAAAAACAACAGAAAGGTGCATCAATACTTGCTATTCCAAGGCTAAGCTGCCTATGAACAGAAAGGCGTCATTGAGAGTAGTTAAAATTTTATTACTGGCCGTTATTCGTGCTTTTTTAAGGCTCAATGGCATATCGACTAAGCTCTCCCATAAATCCAAAACGGTTGTTAAAGTCGGATTTGTTGGGGAGTTCGGCTATGCGCTTATTGGCCTCCTACCTTACCTTAATTACTTGGTTAACCAAGGGGTGACACTACACACCTACGGACTTCGGGGCTCCTCCCCGTTTTTCTACTTTTCAAGTCAACACTCCGAGGTGGCAGGACTCGCGACTGGCTCTTGGGGAACATTGACTGGCGCCTGGAAATTACGTAAATTTGGGTCTCTTTTTTCTCCCCTATTTGTGCCTCTGGAAGTAACCCAGAGGCACCTGAGTGTTCAATCAATGGTCTGGGAGTCAAACAGGTTGCACGTTCCTCACGCTGATTATAAACACTACGCACCCCTTGACCTCCAAAGAGGCACAAAAAAGTTCGAGGAGCTAGTCGGATCGTTTGGACGCTACTTTGTTCTCAACGTGAAGAATTATCAAACTTGGACCGGGGTGCATGTGCCCAACTGGTACTTGGATAATGAGATAGGGGCAGTTCTGGAAAAAGCAATGGAGCTAAACCTAAAGATTCTTGTCAATCGCTCTCCTGTCCCTCCCTCCGAGGGTGAGCCCACTTTCACTCAGCAAGCAATAGAAAACTTAATCGGGTCCCCTAACGTAGTCGATTTAGCGGCATATTATGCAGCACTTGACTCTCACGATGCAGGGCTGTTCCAGCTAAAAATACTAGAAAATGCGGAGCATGTATGGGCAACCCAGGGCGGGAATGCGGCCCTAGCACTAATCTGCGCTCCAAGCATCAGTGTGATAATGAGGGGAGGGTTCGACTGGGAAGACTATTCTTTTTTGAGAAAAATACACCCGTCTAGGTCGGAGATTCTCTCGACCATATTGCAGTCCGGTCTTTACGACTTCCGCAACGCCTTCTAAAGAGTTCCTAAAGAACCATCTAGGTTTTGTCAGCGTGTCACCAATTGTGTGGCGTTAGTATTGGATTCTTGACAAAACCACCTGGAGAATACCAAATGCTACCATTTGAGACGCCCGTTGTAATACTTGCCGGAGGACTTGGATCCCGACTTGGCGAAATCACTCAACGCATCCCAAAACCAATGGTTGAAGTAGCAGGTGCTCCCATCATGTTACGAATAATGGACAACTACGCCAGCTATGGATTCAAGAATTTCGTGATTCTTGCTGGGTACAAGAGTGACATGATCAGGTCGTTTATTGGGGGTCTGCACCTCCGTGACGTGAATTTGACTTACTCCACCTTGAATGGCGAAGCTTCGACAACTTCGGTGTTCCCAGTGGGGAACACGCGAGACTGGATGGTCACGGTGCTGGACTCCGGAGTAGATACCAACACTGGTGGCCGACTCCTGCATGCCAAACCATTTCTGGAGCACCACGAAAATTTCTTCCTAACATACGGTGATGCCCTAACGGACGTGGACTTTGGCGAAGAGTTGTCATTTCATTGTCGACACTCCAAAATCGGCACAGTTCTTGGAGTTTTGCAACAGAGCAAGTTTGGAAAGTTGGAATTAAATGGCGAGAGAGTAATTGAGTTTTCAGAGAAACCAAAATCGGCTGGGAATTTAATCAGTGGTGGTTTCTTCATCTTCAATCATGGTATTTTTGACTATCTCACGAGTAAAGATTCTGTTCTTGAAGAGCACCCACTCCGTGAGCTAACCAATGATAAGCAGCTTATGTGCTTCCAGCACGGTGGTTTCTGGCAATGCATGGACACTCCGAAGGAAATGACCATAATGGAAGAAGCGATCGAAGCCGGGCACATAAAGTGAAAAAATATTTGCTCGAGAAGTATGCCGGCAAGAAAGTATTAGTCACTGGGCACACGGGTTTCAAGGGTAGTTGGCTGGTCTTTATCCTTAATCACCTAGGCTCGAAGGTGTATGGGTTTTCGCTAGATGAACCCTCAGATTTCAGGCACATTTACCACGCACTTTCCATAGGGCAAATTATCCAAAACCCTGAAGCTAAATTTGGTGACGTTAGAGATTCGGCCCAACTCAAAAAATTAATTGAGTCCGCAAATCCTGACTTTATATTCCACCTGGCAGCCCAGGCGATTGTGTCTAATTCGTTTTCTGACCCTGTGGATACTGTTAGCACAAATATAATTGGCACTCTGAATATCCTAGAATTGGTGCGCACAACTGTCGCGCATTCAACATTGGTGCTCGTTACCAGTGACAAATGCTACAGAAATACGGGTGAGCGCAAATCCTACACTGAGTCCGATGAACTGGGCGGAACCGACATCTACTCAGCGTCAAAGGCGTCAGCTGAGTTAGTAATACGAGCCTACTTCGAGATGTACCCTAATGTTTTCGCTGAGCTTGGTGCATCATCTGTGCGTGCTGGCAACGTCTTTGGTGGTGGAGACTGGTCAGAAAACAGACTGGTCCCGGATTGTGTTAGAGCTAGCATCAGGGATGAAGCATTGCAAATTCGCATGCCAAACGCGACTCGACCATGGACGGCAGTTCAAGACATCTTGGTGGGCTATTTAACAGTCGCCATTAGGACTCGGGAAGGGCTCAATTTTTCTAATGAGCCCTGGAACTTCGCGTCAACTGAGCGTATGACCGTATTAGAAGTCGGACAAGAGGTAAATAAATCCCTAGGAGCTGGAGCTCCGATTGAATTCGGTGGACTTGCGGACTTCAGCGAAGAAGAGGAGTTACAAATAGACCCAAGCAAGGCGATTGAAAGACTTGGGTGGAAAACAAAGTTCCCTCTCAAGCAGTCTCTAGCTAGAACATCTGAGTGGTACGTTGCGCAGCTTAACGGTGAGGACATGACATTGCACACATCGCTCTATTTGACAGACTTTTTGGGTGACTCTTGAAAAAGACACTGCTGGTAGGCTCCTCAGGGTACGTTGGGGCAAGGGTTTTCAATACGCTCAACTACTCTTCAACAACAGAAGTCTCCACTCTGAATCGAACGGGCGGAAACAACCCCTTCGCTTTCGTTCTAAATTCTCAGGGTCAAACAATTGAAGGGGATATTCGAAACGAGTCCTTCCTGTCCGGGGTGCACGATTCAGACGTGGTTCTCTCAATGGCCGCGGACGTCTCCAAAAGGCAAAACCCGATGGATACCGCCAACCTAGTGATGGCGAACGCCCTCTTGCCAGCGCTTTTAGGATCTCATTTCTCAGGCTCGAAGACTCGAATTGTCCACATTGGAACCTACTCGCACAGATCGGATCTGCAAGAGTATGACCCCCAGACCTTTTATGCAGCAACAAAAATTGCAGGTGAACGCTTTTTGGACTATTTTGCTCAGGACAGCTTGGTTACAACGACAATGCTTCATACATTCGACATCTACGGGCCCCGACAGCCGCACCTAAGGCTAATTCCGATGATTATTGACAAACTGAAAGCCGGAGCGGTAATTAATTTGACGGAGGGGGATCAAGAAATTAGGCCGGTGTTTGTTGACGATCTCGTGAGGAACCTAGTCTGGATAGCGTCTCAAAATAATTTGGCAGAGAGAGGATCTGAAGCATATGACGTCTTTGGTCCAGAAACATTTTTGGTGAAGGAGTTGCCGCAGTACATAGCAAATTGTCTAGATTTGAACATAACGGATGAACAGGTGTCACGTATTACCCCATATTCCGGAAAGGAAATTATGAAGTTTAACCCCTGCCATGGACTCGCACCCGGAAACGACAGGTGGACCTCTCTTGCAGACGGACTTAATCAAATGAAAGAAACTTTGTGAGTAAGGTCGAAGAGACAGACATTCTGGTGATTGGGGCGGGTATGGCTGGGCTATCTGCAAAACTAAAGATACAAGAATCTTCCCCCGAGATTTCTTGTACCGTTATAGAAAAGTCATCTGGACCTGGAGGGCACGCGGCGTCATTCGAAATCCAGGGTGAGGTCTTCGACGAGGGACCTCATCTTTTATTCAGTGATGATACTGAAATGCTGAATGCTCTGGGGTCACCCACCCCTGAGAATTACAAAACGAAAGCCAAAGTTGCTAATTACTGGGGTGGGATGTTGCTACGCCACCCAGCCCATCTCGATTTTGGCGCTCTGACCGACACCCTCTTGAGGGCAAAAATAATCGAGTCCTTAGAGGGGGTCCTAGATTCCGATCAAGGCGATCCTGGAAATTACCAAGAGTGGGGTGTCTCCAATTTTGGAGAATACGTTCTGGAGCAATTTACCCGAACCTACACCAGTAAATACTGGAGAGTGGAAATGTCGACCCTCGACGTTGATTGGATTAGCCAGAGAATTTCATCTCTTAATAGAAGTTCAGTTATAGAGTTACGCAATGCATTGACCAACGGAACCCTTGGAGACAGGACTCAGGGCCAGCACTACCTAACGCAATATACCTACGACACTCGAGGATTCTTCGCTTTATTTCCAAAGCTGCACGGCCTTGAAGTTTCACACAATGAAGAAGTCCTCGAGATTGACATGAGCAACAAGCTGGTAAGAACTTCTCAAAGAGAAATTAGGTACAGTAAACTCATTTCCACAATGCCTTTAACTCGGCTCCTTGACGTCACGGGAGTGTCGATGCCTAGGGAGAACCTCAGGTGTACTTCCCTATCGCTTTTAAGCCTAGTTCTCCAAGGCAATACGTTTGAAAATCAACCTCATTGGCTATACAACTATGACGCATCTAGTGAGGCTGCGCGAATAAGTTTTCCCCAGCACTTTTCCCCTACGCTCGGGGAGGTCTCTAAGGTCCAGCTCGAATTTTATTTCGAAGGGCGACAGGAATCGAGTCCAATCATTAACCCACAGGCCGAACTTGAATTCTTGAGATCTGCAAATCTGGTGTCCCCGTCGGCGTCGCTGAAAGCACATGACATAAGAGAAATACGGTACGCCAACATAATGCCTTGCGTAGGAAGGGCAAAGTCTGTCAAGGACATCTCGAGCTACCTAAGCGATAGAGATGTGGAATTAGCGGGCAGATATGGAGCGTGGGAATACTTGTGGAGCGTCGAGGCAGCAAGATCAGGTTTCGACGCCGCAAGCCGAATCCTGGAGTCACAGCGAGTCTGACTCAGGTAAATGTCACGTGACTAGCACATTTACCCCAGACCGCACTTAGGTGTTTATACGATGCAACTCGCTCGCATTCAAGTACCGCCTGCTACTGATACCTGATTGGAAACGCGAATGTTCTTACCCTTCAGAATTGGGGGTCCGACTGGCATAAAAATTCCAACCAGTGGACTGGACTAGCAACGTGTTCGAGAACACCATGGGCCCAAGCCCTTACTATTATGAGCTATTCGACAGACTTGATTTTACGGTAGGCAGATTGGCAAGCAATCTGCATTTCTTGAGATAGATGTTGCATAGGTTGCTTTCCGGCCAAAGAAAAGTGTGGTTGAAAACCAGAGACTTCGTAGCCACCGTTGTCACACTGGTCTCTTGATGGCAAATATCCGTAAGTGTCATCGATACAACCGACCAGAGTCAGTCCCTCTGCCTGGTTCCGCAGGTTTTCGGCGAAATCCCAAGTGGGTTCCGCCGATAAACCCAATAGTTTTAGAGGACCCAGGCGCACTGCATGAACTGAAATACTTCGGTCCTGGGGCCCCTCGTAATGAAAGTGATTACCAAGAGGCATTTCCCATCTTGAGATCGCGATACTCGTGTCTAGACTAAGGTCCGCGGAAGAGACAGCATCTTGAAGTTCCTCACATCTCTCTGACTGCCAGATTCCCTGTGTGATGGAATCAAAAACTCCAAAGGACTTGCCAACAAGAATGTGGAAGAGTAGTGCACGTAACCCTCTGCCCACAGGGCCGTTAGAAATCACGTCAGGCCTTACCTCGCCGGAAGCCCCTTGAAGAAAGGCAAACGTCATACCGCTATTACCTGCGATGCTATCCCGTGAGAACTCCCTCAGGCTCCCTACATAGTCTGGAGACAAGCTTGATGGTTCTGGGTTAGACACTGGATGGCAGGGACCCACCATCAGCATTGCCAAAATTTTCTCCCCCGAAGTAAACAATAGAATTTCAGCTCTAGTAGAGCAAATTTCTTTCAAATTGGGAAGCATTAGAACTTCTTCCGTATAAATATTTAGAGCCCTTAGAAGACCTGGGGCCTGCCTCCGTCTTGACGCAACGCCATGAAATTCATAGCTTCCCTGCCTCAATTCCACTGATGCCCAGACTCCTTCTGTGAGAAGTATCTTCGAAGCCGCAATTATTTTTCTTGCCACCATAAGATAGTGAGACTCAACCACGGATCCGAGCAACGGCTTTGAATCGTCTAGCATTGGAGCGTTGTGTGAATGAGAGCTTGACAAGAAGAGGCTCTCATCATTGACAAGCTCATCAAGACCCAAAAGTATATCAGACCTTAGACGAGCTCCAGGGTAGAGGGCGTCTATCGAAACTATAAGAACCTGGCTCATTCCACTTTTGAGAAGCAGGATATTAGCTTCCAGGGCTGCTGAGGGATCGCCAGAAACTGAATGCTTGGGTCCACATCCGAGAAACGTCTCAACCTCAGGGGCGATTGAAAGCACTTTTGACTTAAGGTGCATGAGTAAAGTCTAGTTGGCTTTCCACTCCTCTTGGCATCAAGATTTCGTAAGAACGTCAACTTCACCTAATCAGAGACTTTCCTCCAAATTAATCTAAATATTCGACGAACTTGTCTAGCGAGCTTTCCTGCAGTCCTGTCAGCCGAGTGAACCTTCTGCCTGCGAGCACCTTCCTTCTTGCCTCATCAAGTGAAAGGCCCATGATGAGTTCATGTGCTATCGCCACCGTCGGCGCTCGACCCACACCCTCTCTACAGTGAAGATAAAGTCTATTTCCACTCAAGACAAGTGAAGTAATTTCACTTGCGATTTCATTCAGCATTTCTGGGGGGATTTGAACAAATTCGGGTACATGCTTGGAGTAAAATGTGCTCCCGATTGATCGCTGTTCCTTCTTGCTCACACTCAAAAGTGAAAAACGGGTCAATTTCAGTACCCTTCTAATGTACCACGATCCCAATTTGGAAGGAGCAGCTCCGACCCAAAGAGAGTTGCTAATTTTTGAGTCTCGTCTAATCGGAATGCCCAATATCTCACCCACGAATCGGGACCATGTCTCCCCTCGTATTCCCGTTCCCAGCCAGTGCCGAACCTTTGCGACCTTGCTACCTATTCGCGAAGTAATTAGTGTGCTGTAAGCCATCTGTATTGCGGCAGAGAAGGCGGGGAATGGATCAGAAACGTGTAGATTATGTACCACTACCTTTTTTCTAAGCAGGCGTCTTCCCGTGAGTGCTCGGTAGCTATCGAAAGGCCACCAAAAACAAATCCCCTGTTTGAAGGATAAGTCGGTGGCCATTGGACCGCCAAAAGCAGCCAATGTCATCAAAACTGGAATATCTACACCGGCCTGAATCGTAAGGTCGAGTGAGCCCCACAGCTTCGGGTTCAACTCAATCAGTACTAGTTTCCCGTTGGACTCTCGCCTCTTGAATTCGACCATCGCGGGGCCATTCCATTCAAGAGCGTCTAGGAGCTTCTTAGACTGCGAGAAGAGATCTTCCGAATACTGGCTTTGCGCGGCCCAGCTGGAACCTCCTGTTGAAGGGGTCTCTCTGAGGCGACGGTGCATCATGTGCCTCCTCAGAATGCCATCCTGATACAGCGCAAAATACCCTTCACCCCTACCGCTCACGAGTTCTTGGGCCTGTACAGATCCCGACATGAACAGTGGGGCCGCCAAATCCTCCCGAATCAATGATTCCAGTTCTTCATCGGTCCTTACATATTGTGTAGCGGTTGCAGAGAAATGTGTCGTTGATCTGATCGCCAGAGGTAAGGGAATGCCACGAATTTCCTCACGGAAGTCCCAGTAAGTTTCAAAAACCCAAGTCTTAGGTACTTCAATGCCAAGGCCCCTTGCCAGTTCCTGAAGTGCAAATTTGTCAAACGCTACAGCCAAGCTCTCGTGAGGCGGGAGAGAAACTTTGGTGGCGAGTTCGAGTTGCCCCCTAATGGAATCTGTTAGTCGAACGCTTGCGGCTCCTACTGGAATTACGAAGTCCACGCCAAAATCCTTAATGCAGCAGAGTAATTCGCTAGCACTCGCCGTCGGACCTGCGGTTTGCACCTGATGATTCGAAAATTTTGTTAAATGAGACTGTGAGAATTTTGGCCCCATTGTGACAACTTCTATTCCCGCTTTGCCCAGTGACCTCGCAGCGGCAAGTGCGTTCTTATGATTTGCGTCCATTATTAGCACTCTCATTCCGATGATTCTAACCAGTTTCTCGCATCGATTTTATGGTTGGCCAATCGAAGCTCGTTCGAAAGTCCTTGCAGTTCTCGACTCTTGTGGTGTTTTAGAACATAGAAGGCCGCCAATCGTTACCACTAAATAATAATTCGCGGAATTTTTGGAGGGGTTAATGATGGCTCGGTTCGCCAAGATAAAGTAAGCGTCTCACCTGGCTGCCCATGAAAAGAGGTCGCAATTCAAACTGAGTGCTCTCTTCCAATTCAGCACGGATCACTAGGTATTGATCGCGGCCGGCTTGCGGCCAATGGCAGGTTGGCAATCAGCCCACAGTGCAGATCTCGCAAGAGTTTTTCATAAGAATTGGGGGCACAAACTAAGTCAGCGACAACATGTGTTATTTCTCCTGATTTCCAATGTAACTAGGGCTGGCCCCCTGCCGTTACTCCAAGTTTTCGAACGATTTCCACAAAGACTTGTTTGCTTTGCACGCTTGAGAAACGTGGTGAGGCAAGATCGGCATTTCGTTTAAAGGCTTGAATGTCTTCGGCATTGAGGTTCGAAAGACGAGCGGCTAGGTCTCTGAACGACCAAGATGCCAAAGACACGCCTATCTCGTTATTAGTGACAATGTTGCTCATCGATGGATTTGGCCCAGTGATTACTGCGAGTTTGGAGTGAATAGATTCGAAAAGCTTGTTTGGCAGAGCATTAAGGTGCCCAGGAATCTCACCAGAAATAAGAATTATGGAGATATCGTATTCATTGAGAAGCGTTGGCAACTCATCCAACGGTACTCCGGCGCGAATATCTATTCGGCGTCTAACGCCAATCAACCTTGAAAGAACTTCTATTTTTAGCATGAACTGCGGGGTAGCGAAAAGAATTAGGTCAAGTGTAAATCTAGCGTCCAAGAGCTTGAGAGCTCGAATAGTTTCTTCTATGCCCCTGCCTTTGGTCCCCATGCCGTGATGCACAAGCCGGACCGACTCCTCAGTAACAAGTGTCGGTCTGAGTGTGTTGGGGTCTGGTGAGTTGTAAATAAGTTGAACAGGCTCTGAGAAAAGTTTAGAGTAGGAGCCTGCGATGGCATCCTCGACGGACGTGACCGCAATTCGAGTCTGACTTACTTTCACAAATTCGACAGCTTTCTGAACCTGCCAAGTCCAATACTTTCTGAATGCGAACTTTTCTAAAAGTCCCCTATCTGCATGGTTGATGTGATCTTCGTGAAAGTCCAGATAAGTCGGCACCGCCGATAGCCCCCTCTGGCGTTCCAAAAGCCAAGGAATGTACTCAATTTCGTTTACCACCAACAAACCTAGGTTCGAAAGTTCTTCCGGAGGCAACCTGTCCAGGAATCTTCCAAAAAAAAACCTAAACCTCATAGTGTGCTTTCTAATCAGATATCCAAAATATCTTTTGGGGAAAGGCAGAATGGGCACTGGGTAGTGGCGACTCACTCCAGAAGGTTTGGGACCCCAACCTACTGTTGTGATGTGTGTGGCGCCCAGCTCGTTCAACCACCGAATCTGTCGGACAAGTCTGGGGTCCCTGTGTATGTTGGAATGTGAAAGGATTAAAACCCTAATAGTTGACTCCATCATTAATTAGTTCAATAGAATTGAGGCTACAGGAGAAGTTGTAGCGCGCGAGCTCAGAAGACCGTCGATTAATGAAAAACTAAGTGAAGACAGAGCGGAATTTTATGATAACCCTTGGGGGACCTTCACTCGGCCTAGCTGAAAAAGTTGCAGTTTGGAAGCAGCTGTCGTCTGGTCAGTTGGCCCAGGGAGCCAAGGTTGCGGAGTTCGAAGGTAAGTTTGCAACCTGGTCAGGCTGTCAAAATGTTGTGGCGCTGAACTCTGGCACGTCTGCTTTGCATGTAGGCAACCTCGCTCTAGGGCTCCAGGCAGGGGACGAGGTAATCGTTCCATCTTTTACGTTTGCAGCCTCAGCAAACTCCATAGCTCTAACGGGTGCTACTCCGATTTTTTGCGATGTGGACCCAGTGTACTTCACGTTGGATCCTGAAAAAGTAAGGAGCCTAATCACACCCAAAACCAAGGCCATAATGGCGGTTCACCTCTACGGTCAGATGGCCGACATGGCCTCTCTAAAGGTGCTCGCCAAAGAATTTGACCTCTTTCTAATTGAGGACGCAGCTCAGGCCCATGGCGCGCACCTTAACGGAACACCCGCTGGAGGATGGGGAGACTTTGGTGCTTTTTCTTTTTACCCCACTAAAAACATGACAACGGGGGAGGGAGGGGCACTCACTACCAGCCAAGCCAAAATTGATCGGTCCAGCCGTTTACTGAGAAACCAGGGCATGGTTGAGCGCTATAAAAATGAGGTGGTGGGTCTAAACAACCGCATGACGGAACTAGAGGCCGTCATTGGAATTCAACAGCTCAAGAGAATTGATAACTTCAATTCGAGACGAATTCGCAACGCGAGCATCTTGTCCACGGCTTTAAGTGGATTAAATGGGGTTCAGGTACCAACCGTTCGCCCCAACTCTAAGCATGTCTTTCATCAGTACACGATTTTGGTGACCCAAGACAGAGATCAGTTCTCCAAGGAGCTTGCTAAGTTGAATGTACAAAGTGCAGCTTATTACCCGACACCTGTTCATAGGCTTCCGGCTTTCCGGGTCGACGCAAACCTGCCTGTTACTGCTCAACTCACTTCTGCCTGCTTAAGCCTGCCGGTTCATCCTTCATTGAGCCGATCGAAGGTGCAAAAAGTAGCAATGGCCGTTCGACAGGTTTTGGGGTCCTAGATGAAAGTGGGTGTAATTGGACTTGGCGTCATGGGTACAAACCATGTTCGAGTGCTGAACCAGATGCCACAAGTTGACGAAATCTTCGTGTACGACAACGCGACGGGGTTAACTCCCGAGGGTGAAAAGACACACATGGTTAAGGACTTAGAGGCACTTGCGCTGAGCGCCCCCGACTATGTTGTCGTTGCTTTGCCCACGAAGTTTCATAGCGAGGCGGCTAAGTTTCTCGCCTCTAAGCGAATCCCGACACTGCTCGAAAAACCCGTTGCCATCTCTCTTCAGGAAGCGCAGGTAATATCCTTGGCTTTTAATCGCGCTGAAACTCTCTGCACAGTAGGACACGTGGAGCGTTTCAATCCTTCACTACGTGCCCTCAAGGAGAAACTGACTGAAGGAGTGATTGGTAAACCGCTTCAGATTTCCACTCGCCGAGTAGGCCCGTTCCCAGGTCGGGTGAACGATGTAGGCGTGATTTTAGACCTTGCCTCTCACGATATAGACCTCGTTGCCTGGATAACTGGACAAGAGTACGACCATCTCAGTTCCACCACCTCAAGTCCTCTGCCAGGTGTCCATGAAGACATGCTTTTGGCCACAGGAAGACTGATGAACGGGATGCTGGTTTCCCATGAGGTCAACTGGGTCACTCCGACTAAAGCGAGAATGACATTTGTTCTGGGCGAAGAGGGGATGCTGGTAGCAGACTCGCTTCGAGCTGAACTGCGCCTATACAAAAATGGAGACACCGGATCGGAGTGGGGAATGTACTCAAACTTCAGAGGAGTTACGGAAGGCGAAGAAATTAGGTTTGTCATAGCCGTGAGGGAACCTCTACTTCAAGAGCATGAGGCAATGATGCAGGAAATCCAAAACCCTGGATCAACCGAAATTTGTTCGTTAGAAGATGGCTTGCGTGTAATGCGCGTCGTGCATGGTGTGCTCAATGATTGATCAGACAGCATGGGTCTCAGAGCTCGCAATTGTTGAGCCTGGGGTGACAATTGGAGCCAACTCAAAAGTGTGGGAGTTCTCCAAAGTTCGGGCTGGAGCGATCATAGGCTCCGGGGTGACAATTGGCTTGGGAGTGTATATTGGACCCGGTGTTGTGATTGGACAGAACTGCAAAATTCAAAATTACGCCATGATCTACGACCCGGCCGAGATAGGCGACGGTGTTTTCATTGGCCCAGGCGCAATTCTTACAAACGACAAGAGGCCCTCGGCAGTGCTTTTTGATGGAAAGATAAAGGGAGCCAGTGATTGGAGCCCGTCGAAAGTGATTTTAAGAGACGGGGCCTCACTAGGTGCGGGGTCAATTTGTGTTGCTCCAGTGGTCGTAGGGTCGCACGCCCTGGTGGGAGCAGGTTCTGTGGTCACGCGTGATGTCCCTCCAAGCTCGGTGGTGGTTGGGGTGCCTGCTAAGTCCCACTAGGGTCGAAGACCCTCGCCAATCTGAAGTAAATTTTCCCAATCAACGGCATTTAGAGTTGAGCGGCCGTCCATTACAACTGCCTCGGGCGCAAGTTTCTCAAGCAAGGAAACCTGGAACGAATGCGAGCCAGAATTGATGAACAGGGCGTCGAATTTGCCCTCCCCTGAGGGGCGGAAGCCCATTGCAAGTAATTCTTTATCGTCAAACAGCTCGTCCACCAGATGTGATTTGGCACCCAGATCCAAGAGGGCCTGATAAAGATCGATTGCTCCAGAGAACGCTGCCTCCTTGACGCCGGTTCGATAGGACAAACCCGATATGAGGATATTTTTTCCCTGAAAACCGCCGATTGTCTCGCCCACTAAGCCGATAAGCCGCAACGGGGTTTCCTTGTTAATATTTCTGGCAAGCTCCACAAGGTCCGCCGACCTATCTGACTGTAAATACATGTGCGGGTAAACAGGGATGCAATGGCCTCCCACGGAAATACCAGGAGAGTGAAGCATGGAGAATGGTTGTGAGTTACATGCGTCACGGATTCCCGAATAACTGACGCCAAGTTCCTCTGCGTGACCTGCAAAAGTGTTTGCCAGCGCTATGTTTACGTCTCTAAAAGTAGTCTCTGCAAGCTTCGCAAACTCGGCAGCTTCGGAAGAATCCATGCTCCACACTCCATTGGATCTGGCCAAATCCGTTCTCATGTCGAACTCAAAACCAAATTCATAGAGCTTGGCTGCACGTGCCGTAGATTCCGAATTTATACCTCCAACCAGTTTTGGATACCTCCGAAAATCAGAGAGCACACTCCCGGATGAAACCCGTTCGGGCGAAAACGCAAGGAAGAAATCCTCCCCGGCAATCAGCCCGGATACCTTCTCCAGGATCGGAGCAAATCTATTTCTAGTAGTGCCGATTGGCAACGTAGTTTCGATGATTAAAGTCGCATTGCGGCACATACTCTCACCAATCTCGGCCATTGCGTGATCAATGTTAGTAAAGTCAGACTCGCCTTCAGGGTCGACATAAAGAGGCACCACAACGACTATGAAGTTAGCTGCACTGACTGCCTTTCGAAGATCTAAAGTGCTGGATAGTTGTCCCGACTTAACGGCATCCTTGAGTAGCGTCTCCATGCCTGTTTCTTCAAAGTGCGCCACTCCCGAGTTGGTCTGTTGAATCACTTCTAGAGAAACATCAACCCCGATAACGTTAAGCCCTCTAGAAGCGAACTGAACTGCGAGCGGTAGACCAATTTTTCCTAAGCCAACGACTACTACGCGATTAAGTGACATCCACTAGTCTCCGATTCTTAAATAAGTAAAGTGCGCGATGCTCCCACTCAAACGTTGCAACCCTTAATCTTCCGACAAACCTATTGGAGCAGAGATGCCCAAAAAGCTCTCGCCCTCAGGGTACACGGATTTGCGTAGTTAGGCTCCATAGTTAGGTGCGCTCAAATGATTGTCGGCAGAACAACAAAATAGATCATTTAGTTAAATCTCTAGTCAGCCGACATACAGAGTGGCCCGGGTGCCGACAGGCGCAGTAATTTTGACAAAGTTACTGAACTTCGTTTAGAGCAGTAAAAGTTATTTATCTTGCTGTCAATTTCACTATTTGCCTCTTTCGTGTTTGATGGCGAGAGATGCCCAATAGATGGTTTACGAAAGGTTCAAAATTGTGCACGTAATCAAACCTTGCCTCAGCACATTGCACAATATTTGATCTCTTAGCTGAGTTCGGTGACCCGAGGCATCCAGAAGATAAATCAATCCTTCTTTGAGGTGGGTGGGCATCATGAAGCTTGGGGTTCGACCAAGATTTTGGCCCCGACGCCATCTACTGCCACGGCCACTGGCCCTATGGCCGTGGCTTACAAAATCCAGACAAGCGCCCCCTTCTGAGCTACTGACACTCAAAAGCACAGCAGCTGATTGAATGTGCAGCGTCTCAAGAATCTCTAAATTTGAAGCAAAAGCCAAAATTTGGAATGTCGAGTCGAGAAGCTACAAAGTGGTAGTCACTCTCGAGGGCTCGGCCTCCAAAAAATTTCCTTTTGGGTTTGGTGACGAAATCCCGGCTGATTTTTCCAATTTGGCTGAGATTTATGGGCAGCGGAAAGACGAATGTCTCTTGCTGATTGAACCGCGCAAAGTGCATGACACTGGGCATCGTCCGTTAGGTAACCACCTTCGCATTGCGACGAGGCAATCACTCTCTTGAAAAGGATGTGGCCCAAACCCTCTTTGCGCCTTGTCCAAAAACAGCAAGAGACGCTTGCCGAGTGAGCTTCAGCCTTTTCCAAGCAAGCCTCCAGGGAAGATTTAATATTTCCGCCTAGATGAGTCGCTCTCACATCTTCGCCTTGCGTCCATAAAGATGTTCCGGGGTTGGTATCCAGGCTTTTCTCAGGAGGTTACATCCAGAAGCCAAGTGATTTCAGCTTTAGAATAAGCGTCCAGACTACCCCCTAGTCTCCAAGCAAAATTTTTCCCCGATTCTAACGGAAACGGTTGGGCGGATAAAGCCATTTGCATGACCTGGGAACAGCAAATGCCCTTCAAGTGGCGACTACATGCAGGAGTTGGACGACAAGTACTGGGGCAGAGCCGCCAGGGGAAACAGGGTCAACAACATCGTCAAAAAACCTATTTTGACTCAAAACGCTCCCTGAAGCATTGGTGGCCGAATTTCATAAAGTGGAGAACCTAAATCTCACCCCCCTGAGAGGCACATTGTCATCGTATCTCGCACACTTCAGGCCTGTGTCAAGCAGCATTAAATTGGTAGACTCTCATTTGGAGGTGCGGCATTGGCTCGTGTGAAAGTTTTAGTCATATGCATGTTCGACAGTATTCATACTGCTCGCTGGCTAGCTCAGTTTGAAGACCAAAGCATTGAGTTCTTGTTATTTCCGAGCTCTCCTCAAAGAAGAGTGCACCCTGAACTCAACAAGCTGATCTCTGGAGATGGACTGTCGCGATACCGGCCCGTCAGATTGGCTCGGTATTTTTCCGTTCCCCTTTGGGCCCTCGATAAGCTCTCAAGTAATTTCTTCCGAGGCTGGATTTTGAGATGGTCAATCGAAAACTTCCGCCCAGGTATTGTCCACGCACTGGAGCTGCAAAATGCCGGCTACCTAGGTGTCAGGGCACTCGCAGGCGTAGAGCGAAATGACCTGAAGTTCACTGTCACTAATTGGGGTAGCGACATATTTTGGTTTCAACGCTTCCCAAAGCACAAAGCGAAGCTTCAAAAACTTTTGCAGCTTGCAGACGTCTACTCAGCAGAGTGCGAGAGAGATGTCGTCCTTGCAAGGAACCTGGGTTTCACTGGTCATGCAATGCCAGTCATACCGAACGCAGGTGGCTTCTCTGAGGCTGACTTCGCAATTCCTCGACTCGACCCACGCGAACGCAAGACAATTGCCCTCAAGGGCTATCACGGCTGGGTGGGCAGGGCAAAAGTGTCTCTCGAGGCAGTTAGCGAGATGTCTGAGGAGCTCCAGGGCTACCGAATAGTTGTCTACTCGGCCAACAGATCTGTGTTGAAGCTAGCGAAACAAGTCGCCAAGCAAACAGGGCTCGAGGTCACAGCATTCGGTAAAGGAGCGATGAGCCATAAGCAGGTTCTTGAGATGTTTGCGATATCAAAGATATATGTTGGCCTATCTGAAAGTGACGGAATCAGCACCTCTATGTTAGAAGCCATGGCATTGGGTGCTATCCCGGTTCAAACCTCAACTGCTTGTTGCGGCGAATGGTTTGGCGACAGTGGTGTCGCCGTGCACGAGATCACGGTTCCAACAGTCAAGGATGCCATCAGAGAAAGTCTCAGGTTGGCCGACAATCCGGCCAACGCTGAGAAAAATTTAGAAACCATCAAGACCAGAGCCAGCGCAGAGATGGTCAAGAAAGTCGCGCTCACGTTCTATGACTAGACCAACTAAGTTCAAGCGCCCAATAGCACTCACTCTGGGTTGGAACTCGGAGAGTACTCAACGTTGTCGCCCTTCTAGTATTTAGATACCTTGCAACTCTCAAGAAAACTCAGGACCCCTCACTTGCCAACCGCCAGTAAACAACCAAGCCTGCGCGCCGCTGGGCACTGGCTTGGTTGTTGCTGTTCATGGGTATATCCGCAATGGCTTGGGTGCCAGGAAACCCTAAGGTCAAAACTTCACTTTGGCTGTTTCCTTGTAAATTTGGCGTGGGGCCTGGTGGTTCACAAGTTGCACCGTCAGTGGCGACAGTCAACCGGTTCTGGCCTTGAGAAATCTAGGCTCACGGCACCTCGCCGTATGGCGCAGTCGTAACTTCAAGGAAGCAGGTCGGGCAATTGCCTACATAATAAAAAATAGAGATTCTTCCTTGAGCCAAAGGCCTGGTACACACGCAGGTCAATGCCGCCTGAGAAAATTTGCAAGTCTGCACTTTCCGCAAGCCAATTGGCCCTTCTGTTATGATTAAAATATGAGACTGGTAATTTTCTTTGCGGATATGCTGCGCGCTAACCGGCTATTCGTTGACGATGAAGCTTCAACTCGTGATGGCCTTGAGAAGCTTCTGGAAAGCATAGGCGGAACTTTTTTTTCTAACTGCATAACTCCGGGACCAGATACCCCTCGGAGCACTGGCATCTTCTTCACTGGTGAATTGCCCAAGGTGAGCAGAGTAAATGCTCGCGCCAAATGGCCCGGACCACATTTAGAGCCTCATAAAACAACGCTTTTTTCATGGGCACTGAGTAAAGAAATTCCGATAAAAATTATTGACAAAAGTATCAACCACTCAGGGCTCTTCTTCCCTCAAGAAGTGCAAATGAAGGCAAAATTTTTTCCTAGCTTGGCTTCGCTTAGGGCTGCCGAGGAGCAAGAAAATACTGGAAAACTAGAGATAATTTTTATCGTAAACAAGACTTACCACAAGGTCGTTGACGATAGATACGCCCACAAGTCTTCCCACAAGCTGGGGGCAGAACTAATTGCCTCCGAGCTGGAGGAAGTTATCTCTGACCTTCAGCTCGGCCCTGAGGACCAATTGATTCTGTATTCCGACCATGGATGCAAGCTATCGGACGACAGGGTCGATGAGTACAGCCTGATGGACAGAGATAGATCCCAGTTTGTTTTTTTTCACTCACAGTTCACGGAAACAAAGGTCACTTTTGATAACACCCTTTTCTCGATGGTGGATTTACATCTCATTATTTCGGGGCTAATACAAAGTCTTACTTCCACTGGAGAGGCTGGGGCAAATGGCATGCTCGAGCTTCCCAAGGCCAGGGAGATGGTTCACGTCGAAGATCATGAGGCCTACTCGACGAAAATTGGAGATGTAGTGAGGAAATGGGCGGTATTTTCTAAGGATTTTGAGTACTTCGAGTCTTTAGGAAAAAATCCTGTGGTTAGGTTCCATGTTCCGGGCGACCAAGAAACTAGGTTGAATGCTGTTTCTCTATCTCAGGATTACCTAAGTAAATATGCTTCTAACTACTCCGACTTGAACTTTCAATTTGACTCACTTGCAAATGGTATTTCCGTAATTCCGGAAGAGAGCTTGAAGTTATGGCAAGAAAATTCACCCCTCAAAGAGCGCCTATGGAGCTCCAAGAGATGCCTTTGGAGGCTGGCAACTCTCCACACATCCCTCTCCAGGAGAATATATCCTCGGCTTCTTGACTTCGCCAAAAGACCCTCTCGAACTGTTTCGAAAAGTGGGTCGAGGCAGAGTGTTGAAACTTAGGCATTCAAAAAAGTAAACTCTGTCCATCGCTTACGATCAGGCCTAAACGGCAGTAAACAGTGCATGTAGCGGCATAAAAAAACGATTTCACATAATCGTCCCGAATTGGCTGGACCTGAGAACGAGTCGTAAGAGATCAGTGGTCTGCCTTGGGTGAGGTCACAATTGGTGGCTCTCACAGATGAGGCTACCGCGAGTTACAAGAGAAACCCAATTGTGGACGGGAAGCGAACAGCAGAGGCAATTGGAGCAATTAGAAATTTAGGGAATTTAGTGGCTCAGGAAATGTCCAATTACGTCGCTGGGCTGAAAAATATAGACGCGATTTCTTGGACGAAATTTCATCGACCGATAAATGTAATAGGCGCCACACGTGACCTGCGCAGTGGCTTGAGCAGCTTGGTAATCGAACATATTGAGGTTGGGACCCCTGCGGGGAGACAGGAGTTCGATGTCATGTGGGCCAGCTCCCTGACCGATGCCACATGCAAAGGCAAGTCAGATGCGGAGGCTGTGAGCACCTCCGCGACAGTTGCCACGCTCAACGAGTTTATCCAAGTTACCGCCTAGACAATTAGCTAAGACGGTGACACTGGAGGAACGCCAGAACACTCCGTTTTCACAGTAAGAACCTTAAAGCGACTTGGATTCTCTGTCGTCACACTTGAAGACAAAACCGGCCTCAAAAAAATTCGTTGTTTGCAGTGGACGCCAATCAGACCCTGGGGTCAATTAACAACTTTTACGACAAGACTCGAATTGGTAAAGAAGCTCAACAGACCGAAAAGTTCATGATTTTGCGGCCGTAGAGAGCTTAACTCTTGAACGAGGTGCAGGTCCTGCCACAGAGATAGCAGGGTCTTTTTTGAAGTCAGAGAGACCGACAAGGCCTCAATTCCCCGCTACCAAAGGCTCTAGACAAAGTTTTGGAATTGTGCGATTTCCATTGTGTACTCGCAATTAGGATTCCTTGGAGTGGGCCCTCGCGCTCTAGGGCATTTGAGTTTGCCTGACCCTAACTTTCAGGACGTTCATGTCGCATGGATAGAGAACTGACGTCGTCGTCGAGCGACCATTCATGGATGGGGACGTCTCAGGTTTTGCGAAGCTACGCGGAGGTCCTCTGGGGAATCGACCTCTGCCCAGCCGCCTGACACAAATGAAGCTCTAACATCCCAGTCGCGATCAATAAGCATCTGGAGAAAGTCCGTCATGGGCATCGAGGAGGCTAAGGGCCGATTCTGGTCCCGGACATCAAGCCATGCTTTTCGAAGCTTAGGTAAAGAATCCGACCTAAATTTGATGAGGCCCATAAACTGACCTTGTATTTGATCCAAAGATTCCGGTCTCTGACCGAGTTCGATTATGCGGTCTGATTCGTCCACTAGGAACGTCTCTACGTCCACAAGTGGGTTAGGCATCCTCTCGTACCAGTACCTGAGCCAGTCCAAGTCCGCGGCCACAGACACTTCGGCTTCAGA
>Ga0307983_1000436_pt1 | contig 21351 bp, 20 predicted proteins | sample OrgLakmetagen991_FD_201845 | JGI IMG/M metagenome (GOLD analysis project Ga0307983, IMG submission 201845) | Saline water microbial communities from Organic Lake, Antarctica - #991 | ecosystem: Environmental > Aquatic > Non-marine Saline and Alkaline > Saline | place: Antarctica: Organic Lake...
ATATTAAAAAGTTAATTATCCTCAGTACCTTTCACGTTTACGGAGCACTTCCTGACAATAGTATCTTTTTAAATGAAGAAGATCCTCTTAGGGCCAGTATTAAACATTCAGAGCTTAGAGATGTTGTGGAGATGGACCAAATATGTACAAACTGGATGTGGAAGTACCAAGATACCATGAGCACAATTGTACTTAGACCGTGTAATATAATTGGATCACAAATTTCAAATACAATGAGTAAATATCTAACAAGCTCATACGCTATAAGACCTATTGACTATAATCCTGTTTTTCAATTCATTCATGAGTTTGATATGGCCACAGTTTTGGCCCGTGCCTGCACAGATCTTCCAACAGGAATTTACAACGTTGCAACTGATGATTTCATCTCGTTAAACGAAGCACTTGATATAGTTGGTAGTAAAGGTATTCCATTTCCAATATCTGTAGCAGCACCTCTCAATCAACTTCTAAAAAAAGTTAATCTGGACATACCAACATACCTTATAGATTACCTTAAAAATTCATGTCTAATTAGTAATTCATCTTTAAAAAAGCATTTAGGTGAAGACTTCTACCGTTTTAAAATTGATCAAGCGCTCAATCTTTTAAAAATATAGCTATCAAAAAGTTAAGCTAATTTGTTTTAATCGATTGATTTCTATCGATTAAAACGAACTTCACACCTCACATGTAAGATTTTTTTACGTTTTGGTCTCAAAATGCCACCAAATGACGCGGTTATTTGACAAAAAAAATAAAACTTCATGAGCATGCTGACAAACAAATAAATACCTTATATTTTTACTCCACAATAAACTACACACAAATTTTTAAGGAGACTAAGATGAAAAAAGCAGGCTTGATACTAACGCTTACGCTACTTGCGGGAAGTACATTTTCACAAGAGAAGAAAAGCACAATGGATAATGCTCCATTAGGAGAGCGACAAGATGCTGTTAAAGATGAGGCGGATGCAAAAATCACCAACAGAAGATTTAGAGCACAGAATGGGTCGTTATCAGACTTCAGTGTAAATTTAAATGTAAATTATTCAGCGGGTTCTGTTAATAAACCTTTTGCTGCAGATAGACCTAATATAACAGGTGCTGCGGATACTGTTCTTTCTGCGGATGCATCTGTTGGAATCACAGGGACATATAGATTGACTAAGCTTGACCGAATCAATGCTGGTATCGGCATGTATATGCTTGCTCCATTTCATACCACTTTAGACACTGAAAATAAGACTCAAGAAGAAGAATTTGAAGATAACCAAGGGAATCTTCAAGTAAACGATCCGTTTATTTCATATACACATTTGAACAAGTTTTTTGGAGTTCAAACAATTTTTAACGTTGGTTATACAAGATTCACTAATGAAGCTTTTACTGAAAATCGTCAAATGAGAGATAGAGTCGACGCTTCGATAAATACCATGTACGATACAGGAAACGGCTTTTCATTTGGACTTTTAGTTACAGGTTACAGAACTTTCTTTGATAGCTTCACTAACGATGGTAAAGATATCAGGTCCGCTCAGTTAGAGTCCTCTTTTGGTTTCTTGCCACAAGCTGAATATGTTATCAATGATACATTCAATCTTAGAACAATTGTAAGAACTCACTGGTATGATAACGTTAGATCACAGTCATCAGATGAGTGGAGAACTAGACCTATCACTCAATCAGTTGGACTTGGAATTTCCGTAAGTAGAGATATTTTCCTATACCCAAACATTCAATTTGCTTATGACAACCTTCAAGCAGATAATACCAATATAGGTCTATCAGCTAACATTAACATGTTCTAAATAAAATCTCGGACCCAAGCGTTAAATCATCTTGGGTCCTTATTGACTTCAACCCCCTATCTAATTACTATATTCTTCACACTTAAATCTATGGCCCTGTGGTGGAATGGTAGACACGAGAGATTCAAAATCTCTTATCCGCAAGGGTGTAACAGTTCAAGTCTGTTCAGGGCCACCAGTAATACTAAAACTGTCCCAATACAATTTTTGATAAAATTTCAAGTAACTTTTGAGTATCTAGGAAATAATTAGGATATGACTTTTTGATACTGTCTAGACTTTGAATATTTACAAATACAATATTTCTCTGAGCATTTTTCTTATACTCTAACTCTTTTCTTGTATAAATTTCTATCGCCTTATTAACGTCTTTTTTATTAAAGATTTCAATAAAGGTTTTATTTTGCTTTAAATCTAATTCAAGTAAAGCGTATTTTCCAGTTCTTCCAGATTCATTGTATTTACTTATAATTGTCTCAATACTGTTGGTAGAAGCATTTAGTTTCTCAATAACATTAAGCTCTTTTATCACCTTTAATAGTTTTCGCTTAATTTGATTTTTACTTAACTTGATATGCTCTTCAAGCGGTGAACAGTTCTCGTGAATTGAAAAATAAGAGCTTAACAGTTTGAAAAAGACCTTCCATTCACCATCACCTTCTCCAGTTTTGAAAGATGTATTCTGTAGCTCTCCGTAAGTCTCAACCGCTGTGGCCCATATATGCTCTAACTTAGTTCGAAGTTGGATTTCAATTAACTTTGATGATTCATTTTGATAAATAAGATGAACACCTCGATAACCATCAGCTTTTGGATTCTTATGGTAATTATCCACCCTCTTTAGAATATTTCTTGAAGATAAGCCTCTCAGCTTAGTAAAGGCTTCATCAAGAGCAAGACCATCTTTAAGAACCACTCTTACTCCTGCAATATCTTGTAGCGTGCTTAGCCTCATCGTTGTAAATCGACTCAGCTTAATTCTAATAGACTCTATCCTCTTAAGTCTTCTAGCTATTACAATAGTATCTTGTGCTGAAATATTAGTTTTTAGCTTTGAGTAGTAATAATCAAGAATACTTGAAAACGAGTTCCTCCAATCTAATAACTGATTAAACTCTTCTTCATGAAGACTTTTTGCAAGCCTACATTTCTCACCAATTAAATCAATTTTTCTTTTGCTTACCACACTTTAACAATACCACTTTGACTTTTTTAAAGGAAGTAAAAAAAGCTTAAACACAGCAAAGTGTCTGATATCACACAAAGATTCACAATTAATATTTATTCAAGACTTGTTTAAAGCCCTATAACTTCTATTTGTGAACAGGAAAGGAGTGTTATTCAACAGTAGAAACGATGGATTCAAAATCCATTGCTCGCAAGGGCGTAACAGTTCAAGTCTGTTCAGGGCCACCAGTTTTTTTGCCAACATAAGATCTCTTAATGTGTGAGAATTTTTATTTCTTGAAACACTTTAGATATTTCTCGTTCGCTTAATCCCAATTTTATTAAATCATTACGTTTCACTCTCTTTATAACAACAATACCATCGTCCAATAATACTTTTCTATCTCTAACTCTTAAGGACCTCAGAGCCGTAATTGGAAAGACTTTATACTTTCTAACGAGATCAATGAAAGCGCCATGTGTTGGATAATTCATTGAATACAATAGAAGTCCCACTCCCCTAGAGTATTGAATGGCATCTTTTGAAAACTCGGTATTAGAAAATATAGCGTAATCTAATTTTTCATTTGGATTTCCAGCTTGGAGATCCAAGAATCGAGATTGAATATATAAAGGAACTTTTATATTATTTTTTCTAGACTTAAGACTATGAAATTTACACTCACAAAAAATATTATGGTCATCTCTTTTCGCAATAATATCAACTTCATGACGAACGTATTTCCCTCGCTTTATAACAGATACTTTTGTCTTATACCCCTTAACTTTTAACATCTCGGCACAAAAGATTTCAAAAGGATATCCAGTTGGTCCTAAGTCATAGATGGCCTGTTTGATGTTATAGTTGGCAGCAACGATTTTTGATTTTTTTAATAAGCACTTATAAGTCGCATGATGAAGTGTTTGCGTTGAAAAATAGTTCTTAACTGTTGGTTGTAACTCTGTTAAAAGATCTTCCGTAATTTTTGGGGAGAGCCCTGCCTTTTTCAGACTTGTTCGAAATTTTTTGTCGCTAAATTCCTCAAAATCGAGTGATGATTTTCTAATCAGTTGCTTGTTGTTTTTATTATTGCTTCTCTTACTCATGGCTTTTTTCTTCTAACTCATAAGTTGTACCATTTTCAGGAATAATAACATCACAGCCAATCTCCGTTTCTAAATAAAGTTTAAACTCTTTTTTAGCTTTGGCTTCACCATGATTTAAAAAAATTCTTTTTAGTCTCTTTTTCCCACACATAAGCATCTCTTTCATTTCAACTCGATCCGCATGAGCCGACATGCTTGGAAGTAATTCAACTCTAGCTCTAACATTAATTGTGTGCCCAAAAAGTTTTATTTCTCTTTCACCTTCCACTAATTTAGAACCAATAGTTCCTTCTCCTTGATAGCCGATCATAAGTATCGTATTTTTTTCATGTTTGGCGTACATATCAAAGTATTGCAGAACCTTTCCTCCACTAATCATCCCACTAGAGGCGATCATTATAAGAGGACCTTTTGCTTTTAAAAATTTCTGCTTATCTTTACCAAATTCAAAAAACTTCACACTTTTAAGCGCTGATAAGAAATCTGTTTCATCGACCTTTAAAGATTCTATATTTTTTTTATAAATATTAGTTGCTTTAAGTCCCATTGGACTATCTACATACATTGGTATTTTTAAACTAGGATTGTCCTCAAATAGATCATAAAGGTATTTAATTATGACTTGAGTTCGTGCAACTGCAAAAGAAGGAATAAGAAGTACTCCTCCACTTTCTTTCACAAGTATAATCTCTCTGGCCAAATACTCTAAAGTATCAATCTCTTCGTGCTCTCTATCCCCATAGGTAGACTCGAGAATAAGATAATCGATATCGGAAGGAAACTTTGGAACAGAGTGTATTAAATCATTCGCTCTTCCTAAATCTCCTGAGAAACAAACTCTTTCATAATCTTTTGAGAAAACAATACTTGTAGCTCCAAGAATGTGACCAGCCTCAAAGAGTTCAACTTCAAAACCTGGGAATGTCACTTTTTGTCCAGTCTTTAATAATTGAAAGAAAGATATCGTTCTCTCAACATCATCTAAATTATATAAAACTTCATCTCGTTTTTTATCTTTGACATCGTACTCCTGAACCTTTGCTGAGACTTCAAGGATGAGTTGAACCAGTTCCCTAGTGGGCTCAGTACAGAAAATTTGTCCTTTAAAACCAAGCCTAATCAACATAGGAAGATAGCCACAATGATCGAGGTGAGCATGGGTTAAAAAGACCTAATCAAGTTCAGTAACATCGAATGATAGCTCAGCTAAATTTAACTTTTGAGTTTTTTTATCGCCTTGATACATTCCGCAATCAACCATGATATTTAGTTTGTCGATATTTAAAAGAGTCTTAGATCCAGTTACAGTCTCTGTTGCTCCAAGAAAATTTATATTCATTTGTTCCTCCAAAGAGTAAGTATGCTATCAAAAAGATTAGATTTTTAATATGAATAGCATCTCATATTGAAAGTTTAATGCTGAATGCTGAATGCTGAATGATCACTTAATAGTAGAGATATAGACTCAATCATTTTGTTGAGAAAGCTAGGCGTTGACCTCTTATTTTTGATGGACTAAAAGATTGTCTTTAGGAATTTCTTTTTGCGTATGATAAAGGTGAATGTTTTCCATTGAAATATTTGCAATATTTCCAAGAGCCTCTTTAGTAAAGAAAGCTTGATGAGATGTGATCAAAACGTTGGGGAATCCCATTAACCTTAAGAGCATTTCATCAGAAATTCCGGATTCTGAAAAATCTTTGAAAAATATATTTTCTTCATATTCATAAACATCTAAACCTACGCCACGAAGTTCTCTCTTCTTTAACTTTTCTATGAGAGCTTTTGTATCAATTAAAGCCCCTCGTCCAGTATTGAGTAAAAAAGCTGAAGGTTTAATATGATTGATCGAATCTGAGTTAATAATATGATGAGTGCTTTTATTTAAAGGGCAATGGAGACTGATAATATCTGATTTTGTTAGAAGTTCTTTCAAGTCAGTATAGTTGACACCAAGTTCATTCGCCAAACTTGTATTCTGGTCAGGATCAAACACTAAAACGTTACAACCCATTCCTTTCATAATGCGAGCAAAAGCTTGACCAATTTTTCCAAATCCTACGATTCCAACTGTCTTACCGTGAATAGTTACACCCTCAAGACCATCAAGAGTAAAATTAAAATCCCTTACTCGCTGAAAAGCTTTCGCAAATTTTCGATTCAAGCACATAAGTAATCCAAGTGTGTGCTCAGCGATTGACTCAGGAGAATATGAAGGCACCCGCGTGACAGTAAGACCAAGATCTTTAGCGCGTTCTAGATCAAGATGAGAATAACCCGCGGACCTCAATGAGATGAATCGGACCCCTGAGTCTTTAAGCTTCTTTAAAACAGGAGAACTTAAATCGTCACTTGCCCAACAACTTACTGAATCAAACCCTTCAGCCAATACCGCAGTGTCTGAACTCAGCTTTATCTCAGTAAAAGAAACTTTAAGTTTGAAAAGGCTGGCACATGATTCAAGATACTTGATTTCAAATGCATGAGTACTAAAACACTTAACTTTCATTCTAAATCCTTAGAGCCAATACATCACATGGAGCATGAGCACTTAGATAATTTGTGAATGAGCTGTGAAAGAAATTTTTAACTACGCTCTTTTCTGGAGTTAAACATATGACTAAGTCAGCTTTCTCTTTTTTAAGAAGTTCAACGACATCATCTTTAGCATTGGAAGTTGAAAGGATATGAGTTCTAAATTTGTCCTGAGGTAGACCTGAAAACTTAGGAAGCTGATCTCTTAACTGCTTATCCATCTCTTTTGCTATATCTTTAGCTTGATCTTCATTTGGGTAAAAAGCAACAATCATATCTCCTGGGTAATCGTAGGCTTTTTTATTCCAAATATGCACGAGAGTAATATTGGCAGAACTCAGCTGAACATATTCCTCAACTCTCCTAAGACTCTCAAAGCTTTTCTTATCAGTATTTACACAGACAACAATATTTTTCATAACAACTCCTAGTTGTATTGTACGTTTTCAACTTACTTTAACTCAGTTATCAATTAAAAAGCAAAGATATGAGGACTTTCAAATTATATCTTTTCTACACAATCATCTGAAAGATAATATGAAAACATACACGAGTATATCGATTGGGGATTAAGAGATTTTTTTATCTAAAATAACAGTCCCCGCTAAGTCCCCAGTCACATTCACTACAGTGCAGCCCATATCTACTAGCCGATCAACTCCCATGATGAGTCCAACACCCTCTAGAGGAATTCCAACTTTAATGAGAACGGCTGACAGCACCCCAATTCCAACACCAGGCACTCCAGGTGAGCCGATTGCACTTCCAACTGAAGTTGCTGCGACGAAGGTAATTTGAGCTAAAGATAAATTGATATCATAAGCCTGGCTTAAAAAGACCACTGCTGTCGTATGCCATATTGCTGAGCCGGCCATGTTGACGGTTGTCCCAAGTGGAATTAAAAAACGCGCAACAGAAGGTGTTACTCCAAGCTCTTCTTCCGCAATCTGCATACTCACCGGCATAGTCGCGGCACTCGAGGATGTTGAAAAAGCGAGAAGGACAGGAGTCATTATTTTTTTTACAAATTTAATCGGTGAAGTTTTTGACAATAAAGACACAGCAATAATATACAAAAGTATAAAAGTTCCAAAACCCGCGAAAGTTGTAAAAACGTACAACCCCATGCTTTGTAAAGCTTTCGCTCCGGTGGTAGCCGTTACCTGGGCCATCATACCAAAAACAGCGAAAGGGGCCAATCGCATCGCCCACGAAATAACGGTCATCGAGATCTCTTGAACAACCTCCAATAAATCCATAATAGACTTAGATTGTTTTTGCTCAATAGAAATAAGAGCAATCCCTCCAATTATAGATAGAACAACAACATCTAGCATTTGCCCGTCAACTATTGAAGCCAGAGGATTCGTAGGAAGTACGCTCACCAAGCTATCAGGGCCAAAACTTCCAACTCCACCATTAAGCCCCTCTTCGGTACCAACTTGAGCTGCTCCTCTCAAAGAGAGACCACTTCCAGGCTTTATAGCTTTACTCCAAAGGATAGAGACAACTGCCGCTAGTCCTGAACAAGTCAGAATATAGACTGCAAATCTCAAACCTAAAGATTTCATTTGTTTTACATCAGTTGTTGATGCTAATCCTCGAATAACACTGGCAATGATAAGTGGAATGATTACCATTTGAATGAGCTTTAAAAAAAACTTTGAAGGCAGACTCAACCACTTTATCATTCCATCAACAAAGGAAGCATTGGACTCGATTACACTCGCTAGTGCTCCCTCAGGAGAAACTAAGGACCCAAATAAAATACCTAAAAGCATTCCCAGCAAAACTTTTGCCCAAAGTTTACTTTCAACTAAGTTAATAATTTTAGAGGATAAACTTTTAAGAGACTTGGGTTCAAGAAATGACAAAGACTGGAAAAATTTGAAATCGCTCAATATGTACACCTTTTTAATAAAATTTTGTTTTAATAAGAGACTAGCATTAATGATGTGAAATAGGATGATATACTGACAACCTGTCTTTTTATCATCCTATTACGAACTCTTGACTCCACGCTATAAATGGAGTTTCAAAATGAAAACTAAATTTTAAGATTTTTGAATAAAGATTTAAGGTGTATTGTATCTATTCCTCTTTGATATCCGCTCGCCATATCCTAAAAAGACCAATCTCTCTATTCTTTTTTCGACCTTTGGGAATAGGTTCAATCTCAAGCATTGGATTTCCCCATTTGTCATAATTTAAACCAACGATCTTTCCTTTAGTGTTTTTAAATTTCCCCATCAAGACTTCATCTCCTATTTTAAAATAGTTGGTGTAGTCAGTGAGGTCTTGGTTTTTATTGGCCATTACAAAACACTATCAATAAGTTAAAACAGGTGCAACGACAATCATCAATTAGATCTGAATTCGATATTGGTGTCGATATGCCTTATCCAACAAATTTTGTTCTCTTTCATAATCAGACAGAAGAACATGATGGCGACTGTGCTAAACGACGCTAAGGATGGCCAGCTGGAAAAGGTAGTGTTCCAAGGGACAAGACCTTAATCGTGGGGCGAAACAGTAATTACTTAATAAATTTAAAAAGAAGTGAACTAACCATAGAGCTTTAAATTTCATGATTAGTTTATTTGAATAAGTTCTGTGGAATCTTAGATTTTAGCCAAATAAAAAGCCATCAGTTAGTGATGGCTTTTAAAACTATAAATTTTTAATTAGTCTAATTTGTCTAATTTGTCTAATTTGTCTTTAGCTTCACCGTATTTCTTCTGAGTTTTACCTTCAGCTTGATCCATTTTGCCTTCAGCTTGCGTCTTTTTGTTGTCAGTCGCTTCACCGTACTTCTCTTTAGCTTCACCTTTAATTTCTTTTGCTTTACCTTTTATTTCGTCCTTATTCATTTTGTATCCTCTGGTTGTGCTCTCATATAGCGCTTAATGGTTAACTATAAGATAGCAATGAAAGATAAATAAAAACTCTAGATAAAGATAAGTAATTGTTAATGATATTTCACATTTTTTTAATATTACTATATGTGCGTTAAATAACTGATTAGTGACTCAGTACATGTCCAACTAGTCCTAATAAAAATCCCAATGACGTAGCAATAGCAGGTTTGGAAGAACACTCAAGCTGAGACTCGGGAATAATATCTTGAAAGACCAGAAAGAGTATCCCTCCACTTGAGAAAAGCATCATTGCTGCTATTAGCTGTGGATAATCAACTAATACATAGAATCCTAATAGTCCTGAAATCGGTCCCAAAAGGGCAACAATCGTAAGCGAATATATTATATGATTTCCTTTCCAATCACTATCAATAAGATCTCTATAAGTGCTAAATCCCTCGGGTAAGTTTTGTAAACCGATCATGATGGCCAATAAAACGGCAAGAGCTTCCTCACCCATCGCAACTGAAGTTCCTAGTGCTAGTGCCTCGGGAACAAAGTCTGTGAGCATGGCTATGAAGTTTGAAGCTTTAGATCCAGATTTACTTAAGTACTTACTTATACAACCAATTAAAATACCACCTAAGCCAAACGACAAGATAATACTTAGTAGGTCTAAAGTTTCAATTCCTTTCGGAATTAAAACAAGTGCTACTGCAGAGAGAAGAGCCCCACCACCAAAAGCCACGACTGAGTGTCTAACTTCATCTTGTAGTCGCTTACCACAAAATGATTCGACATTTGCAAGAAGGGCACCAAAAGGCATAGCAAGACCAGCAAGTAGAGTTAAAATAATAATTTTTTGCCAGTCATCAAGCATTAAACCTCCATGGGTGAGATTAATAGTACTCAAGTGTTATTTAAACTTCAACAATGGTTTGCAATGAATCTATTCAAGAAACATAAAGTTCGGTTGTAAATACTCCCTTCTTTTGAATAGTTAGGTTGGTTCATTGAGTACTAGATAGAGATCAACTCAGTCTGAATTTATAGGCTTTTAAGTTTAATACTTTTATCGTATTTTCTTTTAAGTGGTCCATCAAAAAAGTGCTCAACAAGTGTCTCAAAGAGCTCTGAAAAATCAATATCAATTGAATCTTCGTTTCCTTCAAATTTTATTTTACCTGAAATAATATCTTCGTCAGTACGCTCCATGAGATTAAGCCCAAAGTTGAATGCTGACATTTTTAAATTTTTAAAAAAGTTTGTTTCATCCTTCCACTCGTTCATCAACTCAAGGTCCTCTGTAAAGAATTTAACATAGCCTTTGATTTTTCCGTTTACTGTTGCAAACTCCACAAAAACATCGACACCACCTTTTTCTACTTTTAGTGATGCCGCCTTTTTGAGCCAAGGATTTAACTTATCGATGCTCAAGTCTTCAAGCTTAAGGTTTAGATTTATAGGGATAGAACTAACGAATGGATTGGCAACACCATTCGCCTTTATTGATCCGTCAAAGACATTACCTTTGATATTAAACTTTGCATTTTTTAATTTGGAATCTTTTTTTGGAAATACAGTTAGTTTTTTGATCATCACTTCTTCTAGATTTATTGGAATGTGCTTTTTATCCTGAACGACAAGGGCTTCAATGTTTGTGAAAAGAAGTTCATCAATAACGTTGTCAACTGGCAAGTTTAGCTCCATCCAAATGTTTTTTGACTCTTTTTTATTCTTATTTACTTTAGAACTCATTTCATAAACATAAACTAGATTTTCGACCTTAATTGAATAGTGCAGTTCATCTTTTACATTTTTAAAGAATAGATAATCAGCTGTCACACGGTCAATACTTAAAGTTGATTTTGAATCTTTATTTTCAACTTTTTGTTTATAAAATATTTCCTCAAGCTTAATTAGCGATCTCGGAATATCTATTTCCCATGAGCCAATTAAATCTTTTTTGTCATTACTACTCTCCTTAAGTGCTAGTGCTTGAGGTACCTTACTAGATTCTTTAGCAAACAATGAGCTAGTGTTCATATATAGTATTAGAGCAAAGGCAGTTAGAACTAGGTTCTTAGTTTTCATTATTTTCCTCATAGGAGTTGATACAGTTTTTAATCCTCGTACTATAAAAAACAATTTTCAATCGTGAAACGTGAATTTGTAGAATTGTTGTCATCTTATCTACACATTTGAATTTAAGCGCGTATTTAGATAGTAGCTACTTATGAGTTAATTTTGAAGTTCAAATATACTAACTTCTGGTCGACAATTAACATGAATTGGGAATGAGCTAAATCCAATCCATCGATTAATATAAAGCTTAGTTGCACTTTTTTTATAATTAGGAATCCAACCGTCACTTTTAACCTCATCAGGGCTTTTAGGGAGTTATTGCTAATCCTTCTTGGCGACCTACTTTTAAAACCCCATGGTCAGTCTCTATGATTGGAGCCTTCCTATGCTTTGGGGCTATGTTTATGATAAGTGCAGGAGCCTCACTTGTTGAAATCGCTTTTGTTTGCATCATTTACTTTGTCACAGGGAAGAGGAAATTGAACTCCAACAATTCTGATATAAGAAGTGGACTCTCAATGCACTTTGCTCGCGATCTTATCTATCAATTCGAAGCAGATGAAATTGATGAAAGAAACTGGAGACCTAATTTCTTAGTCTTCAGTGGCTCCCCTAAATCAAGACTTTATTTAATAGATATCGTATATGCTATAAGTCGGAAAAGATGATTTAGACCATTGCCTCAATACAGCAGTCTGAAAATTTTAAAGAAGAAAAAACTCAGAATATGGAAAAAGCCATGCGAGTTTTTCTTGAGAAACAAGATATTTCAACCTTAGTAAAAATCTCGAGGGATGAAACTTTTACTGTAGGTGCGACATCACTGATAAAAAATTATGGTATCGGTTGTACCGTCCTTAATACTGTAGTGCTAGGTGACTCTGAAGTTGGAAGTGAAGAATACTTACAGGTAATTAATGAAGTCATTATAGCTAAAAAGAATCTATTCATTTTTATAACTCAGAGCGGCTTTGATGAATCAAAAGTTTTCAGTGGAAAATTTATCGATGTTTGGTCACAAAGCGAAGGTGACAACACAAGGCTTATGTTAGCACTGGCCTATATGCTAAAAACATCAGAAAAGTGGCGAGATGCCACTCTTACTTTTAAGTCAACCGTATCAAATGAGGATCAGAGGCAAGGTGTGCAAACTCACTTAGAAACTTTCCTTGCAGAAAGTCAAATTTTAGCCGAAGTTGAGGTTGTTTTTGGAGAAGAAGAATCCTATCAACAAATTGTTAAAAGCTCTAAAGAGGCCGACCTAGTTTTCTTCGGAGTGAAAAGTGATAAAGATGGTAGAGTCTCTGAGAGTATATATAAAGAGATGTTCGAGGGGATGAAAGATTTACCAAACACAGTATTTGTTTTGAAAGGTGAAAGCACTGGTTTCAAGGACATCTTCAAATGAGACAACTAGTCTTTCAGTTTAAAACTTAAGAAAACTTAATTTAGTATTTAGCAAATAGCTTTGAAATTGACTTCAATCTTAGATTAATTTAGTCTGCGTTAAATGAATTGGAGAAAAATTTCTATTCTTGCAGTCTTATCTTTTGCTGGATTTATTTTAGCAAACAGATTCATTATGCGTAAACCCCAGAATAATCTCAGCCCTATTCGCATTGCCATTCCTAATTTATATTCAAGTTCTTTAATGATTTTGGCCCAAGAAAAAGGGATCTTTAAAAAGAACGGTATAGACGTAACACTAGATACATTTAATTATGGGAAAGAATGTATCGATGAAATGCTTAAGAATAAATATGATTTCTCGCTAGCGTATATTACTCCCATTGCAAAAAAAATTCATGGTGGTGATAAGTTTTTAATATTAACTGAGTTTCATAACTCTAGTGACAACACTTTCCTTATTTATAGAAGAAATCTTCCAACTGAAACTGGAGAAGATCCTATCATTAGACAAGTTGGGCTCGTTAAAGATACAAACGCTGAGTTTTTACTATCTTTATTTGCTGAGACCAAAGCTATTGATTTTAAAAAGCTAAAAGTTGTTAATGCTGAAAAGACAGATCAACTTGAGCTGGACTTACTTAGTGGTAAATTAGAATCTGCTATTTTTTGGCAACCGAAGGCCTCTAAACTTTTAGCAAAGCATCCCAAAATTTTAAGCCGAATGGATATGCCGTTTTATACAGATATTTCATTGCTCATTGGAAACAATCAATTTATTGATAATCACAACACGGAAACTGATCTTTTGATTAAATCAATTGTTGAGGCAAAAACATATTTTGACAGCTCTCCGGAACAAGCGAACAAAATCGTTTTAACTTATATAAAAGAGAGTTTAGATGTTCTTAATACCGACGTACTAAGTGGTATCAATATAGATCCTAGGTTAAGTCAAATAATGGTTGTAATGCTAGAGTCTGAGATTCGTTGGTTAAGTAAAAAAAAGTTTAAGTTTATAAAGCAACTTAACAAGGAAGAGTTCATTCGTAAAAAGTATCTTGAAAAGTATCTTCCCTCTAAAGTTACTTTTCAATGAGGATATAGTGTTTAGTTTTTTAAAGAGCCTAAAAGTTCAGTTGCTGCTCCCGATAAGCTCACTTTTCGTTATAGTTGCATTCGCTTCAGCAATACTTATTATAAATCTTCAACATCAAGCTCAAAGATTTGAAGAGCAATCTCTTTTAAACTCAAAGGTCAATAAAGCGATTATAGGCTTTAATGAACTCCGAACCAGTGCAAAAACAGAAATCCTTACTTATATTTTTACTGAGAATAGAAATTTTTTAGATTCTATTAATAAAATTGAAGCTAGGAGAAAGTCCAAAGAGCAAAGTTTATTTCAGTTTTTGAACGAACAGCCGCTATTTAAAAAAGAAATTTTAAAGATTAGAAAGTCCTACATTAGTACACAGGCACTTCGAAATGCCATTGTTGAGGATGTAAGAAATAACAATAGAGCGAAAGCATTAGAGAGATTTAGTTTTTACTCCACTTTGTACGAAATCAATACAGCACAACTTATAGATATTAGAAATCAACTTGATACTAAAATTTCTGAAAATTTGATTGATACGAAAGATTTTTTTAAATGGGTAATTTTAATTATTGCACTTATTATTATTTTTACATCAATCATCATTGTATCTTCTTTTTCGTTTTATCGAAAAAACTTAATTGATCCTATTCGACAACTAAAGAAAGGTTTAAAGAAAATAAATAGAGGCGTCTTCCCCAAGATTGCAACACACAATTCGGTTTCGAGTGAAATTGATGAGATATTTGAAAATTTTAATACAACCTCCACAACCTTAAAAAAAGTTGAAGTAGAGTTATTAGAAGCAAATAAAGAAGCGCTCTCACTAGCGAAGATTAAGAGTGATTTTTTATCGAATATGAGTCATGAGATTAGAACTCCCCTAAATTCGATTCTTGGTATGAGCGAACTTTTAGCTGACTTTGATCACGACAAAGTTGTAAGTAAGTATATTTCAGTCATAGACAATAATGGGAAGTTACTTTTAAATATTGTTAATGATATTTTAGATCTTTCAAAGCTTGAATCAGGAAACATTCAGCTAAAAGAGACGCCTTGTGACTTACGCCTATTAGTAAATAGGCTTGAACTATCCCTAGAGCATACTTTCATTGAAAAATCTTTAGAGTTCAAGGTTAGTGTATCTTCAGATCTTCCTGATTTTTTTCTTTTTGATGAGTTTAGACTTGAGCAAATTTTATTAAACCTTCTTAGTAATGCCCGAAAGTTTACTGACTCAGGCTTTGTTAGTATTAGTATAGATAAAAAATTAGTTCGAAATAAAGAGTTTATTCTTTTTGCGGTTAAAGACTCTGGTATCGGTATTACGAGAGAAGATCTAGACATATTGTTCGATAGGTTTACACAAGCTGATAGTGGTTCGACAAAAAAGTATGAAGGAACAGGCCTTGGTCTTGCGATTGTTAAGCAACTTGTAGAACTCATGGATGGGGAAATCACTGTTGAAAGTAATATTGGTAAAGGTTCACTTTTCAATGTGTTAATTCCCTTAAAACAAAGCAATTCAATTGAGATTAAGGATAATGATAGCTTAGAAAATCAACCTGAAAGTTTATCTCCAGGAAGTTCTTCCTCTGTTCTACTAGTCGATGATGCTAAAGAAAATAGGTTTTTAGTTAAAATGTTTCTACAAAGTCTTCCTGTAAGTATTGTTGAAGCTTCAAATGGTCTAGAAGCCGTAGAGGCATTTAAAAATGGGTCTTTTGATGTAGTATTAATGGATATTCAGATGCCTCAAATGGATGGCCTAGAAGCAACAACAACTATTCGACAATATGAAAAAGAAAACTCTCTATTACCTGTTCCTATTATAGCTCTGTCTGCGTATGTCCAAGAAAAAGAAGTGAGGGAAAGTAAGGTGGTAGGATGCAATCAGCACATTGCAAAGCCAGTTCAAAGAGAAGTTCTTACATCAATTGTTATAAGTTCAATAAATCAATATAAGCAGGCAGCTAAAAAGTAACTTAGTCAGTAACTACTTGTCCCAAATTAAATTTTAGTTTTTTAGGCTCATCTCGATTCTTACCTACAAAAGTCTCGAGATAACTTTTCATAACTTCTCTACTCTGGGCAGTAATATGTTTTCTTGAACCAGGTGGCATATGTCCAGGACCTCCAGGAGGCCTTGTGATTCGATTCCAGACTCTAAGTCTACTATCTCCTAACTCACCTGCACTTTGATCCATATATTTATCAAACTCATCCATTCTTTCGCTATCAAAAGGCATGTCTGGAGCACCAAATTGACTAGGTGGAGTGTGACAAAAAGCACAGTCTTGTTCATAAAAATAGTCTTGAACTTTACCTCTAAGCTCTTTTCTTTGAGTTAGTCGAATCTCTTCTTCAATTTGTTCAGACACTTCACTTATAGCGTCGAGCTCTTCCATTTCAAATGGATATAAAACTTTGTCACATGAGTTTTTCATAGAAATTTTAATATCAGCTTGATTATTAGTTAATGCTTCCATACTCTTTGCGGCGAGTTCATCACACGAGCCTTGAGAGAGAGATTTCAATGGTTCGAAGTTGGCCATGTTGCCTATAAAATCACCAAAAGTATAAGACATTGGATCAACAGAGATTGAGAAGTCATCAACGTTTACACCAAGAGGTTCAAGAATATATCTTAAAGGTGATACTATATTTTTACTCATTTCAGTATCTCTTACGTCTCCACGAGTATTTTGTGTAGCAACTATATCGGCCTTAGCTTTATCATAAGCTTCTTCTTCTTCGAACCCTTGTTCTCTATATCTTTCCTCTAGAAGCCACAGCTTACGACCTAGTCTGTCAGGGAAGTAAGCTTGTTGTTTTTTATCTGTGTGTGCATCAACGCTTGCAAAAGTTGAAGCCGGATCATTTGGATCTTGAGATTCAATTCCTCTGAGGGAGAAAAAGTCTTTTGCATTTTGAATATAGTATTCAGGGAAACATTTTTTAATATCTTCAGTTCTGGATATACACCCTCCAGCAAAAATTGCTCCTAAAGCAAATTTTACAGACTCAAAGTTTGGATTAGTCTCTTTACTACTAATTAATTGATTTATACGACAGTGATTGTTCAAGTACATTTCATCAAACATTCTGATTCCGGGACCATCACTTCCTGGTCCATTACTTGTTGAGCCTGGAGTTGTTTTCTGAACCATAACTGTCCAATCGCCACCTTCTTCGAGGGCTTTTTTAACATCATCGATTGGATTTAATTTAAGTGTATTTGTTAAATGAGAAAATCTTTTTAGATTAGGTCCACAGGTATTATGAAAGACTTTAAAGAACTCGAGTTTGGATTTAATGCTACAACTTTTAAATATTTAAGAGGATCTCTTAAGACTCCTCCAAGTGGTGGACCTTCTAAGCTGATAAAAGCTGTAAGAGCTGGTATCCACCCAACCAAAAGAGCGAATGAATCATATATGCCTTTGTACACAAAAGAGAACTTATCCGATCAACAGATTGCTGACTTAGTTGCATTTATTAAAACTGCTAAGTTTGGAGAATAGAGTTGTTGACTACAAATCCTTCTGTCCGGCGATGTCAATCAACCTAACTCGACTTCACTGCAGAGGGTTAAAAGCTTAAGTCTAACTTTAGATATTATTGTCAATTTCCTAAATTCGTTTTTCAAATGTGCCATTATTAATGAAAATACTCGAGAAAGACACTTTACTTAAGGTGTTATCTTGTACACAAATACTATTTCTATATACTTTTTTAAAGATTAAGTTCAGACTAATTTCGAGCATTATTTCCTTTTACCTATATGTAAAAGGAAATTGAAATGTCCAAAAGGTTTAAACTTATGTCGAATAAATTAAATATCTCTATTCCTAAAATACTACAAACTGGTGGCGGATCGACTGGAGAATTAGTTCGATCAATGGACTGGGAAAATCATCCTCTTGGACCTATAGAGAATTGGCCATTTGAACTTTTAAATGCTTTAGGAATAATGTTTAGCAGTAAACAGCCGATGTTTATGTGGTGGAGTGATGAACTCTACCAGTTTTATAACGACGCTTATTTACCTAGCTTTGGTAATGAAAAACATCCACAAGCTATGGGTCAACGGGGTGAAGAATGTTGGCCAGAGAATTGGGCAATTATAAAACCTCAAATTGATCTCGTCATGCAAGAAGGAGGATCCACTTGGAATGACAATCATCTTGTGCCCTTTTTTCGAGATGGCGCAGTTCAAGAGATCTATTGGACTTATGGCTACTCTCCCATTTTCAATCTAGATCGAAAGCCAGTGGGCGTACTAACTATTTGTACCGAAACCACTAGCGAAATGACTATTAAAAATGCACTTGCAGCTAGTGAAGAAAGACTCAACCTTGCTCTTGAATCTGGTAATATTGGATTTTGGGATTTAGATCTTAAGAATGATCATGTATTTTTAAGTGATTCCCTAATGAATGCTTGGGGAGTTGATACAAAAACCTTTAAAGGTACACTTGCCGAATGTATGGAATTTATTCATCAAGATGATCGAGACAATACGTCAGAAAAAATATTACACGCTATAACAACACATGGACCATATGATGTTGAATACAGGGTAATTCGTCCAGACGGTGAAATCATTTGGATCAATGCAAAAGGTCGCTGTTTTGTAAACCCTGATGGCTCTGAACGCCTAACAGGCGTCACGATAGACATTACGGAGAGAAAAAGTTTTGAAAAGAGTCAATCCAAGTTGCTGGAGAAACTTAATAAATCGACAAAAGAATTAACCCAAGCCAAAGTTGAAGCTGAAAAGGCCAATCATTCTAAGTCTGCATTTCTAGCTAACATGTCTCATGAAATTAGGACTCCTCTAGGGGCTATTTTAGGCTTCACTGATATTTTAAAAGATTCAGCTGGTAGCAAAGAAAAAAACGATCATTATTTAAATATAATTAAGCGCAACGGACAGTCACTCATCAAAATTATCGATGATATTTTAGATCTCTCAAAAATTGAAGCCGGAAAGCTTGATGTAGAGAACTCTACGCTTTGCCTAAATAATCTTACACACGAGGTGGTAGATATGTTTACTGACAGAGCAGATTCAAAAGAAATTCAATTAGTTTTACAAAATGATGGATTGCCAAACTTTAAAATAGATTCAGATTCAGTTCGAATTAGACAAGTATTAGTAAATCTAGTTGGGAATGCGATTAAGTTTACAAGTGTAGGTCAAGTCAAGATAAGCGCAGAGTTTGAAGAGGGACAAAACAATGAAGTTACAGTTCTCATTCGAGTCAGTGACACGGGTATTGGATTAAATGAGAAGCAAGCTTCGCGACTATTTGTTCCTTTCAATCAAGGGGACAATAAGAACTCTCGACGCTTTGGAGGAACAGGCTTAGGACTAACTTTGTCACGTAAGCTAGGTGTTGCTCTTGGTGGAGATGTATATCTAGAGTCATTTGAAGAAAACAAGGGATGTACTTTTTGCTTTAAACTTATAGCTCAAAAAAGTGAGCACACTGATGCAGAAGATTTATCACATTCAGACAACCACAGTAAAAAAGATGTGAAGAATCCACTTCAGGGCATGAGAATACTTGCCGTTGATGATATTAAAGACAACCGTAATCTCATTGATATTTTTCTTAAAGGTACTGGAGCCACTGTCTCTTTAGCTTCAAGTGGAATGGATGCAATTAAACAAGTTGAAGAAGATGAATTTGATTTAATTCTTTTAGATATACAAATGCCTGGGCTTGATGGTTTTCAGACATTAAAACAATTACGAACACTACAGTTTAATGCTCCTGTTTTGGCCCTTACGGCACATGCTATGAAAGAAGACCGCATAAAGACTGCCAATGCAGGTTTTGATAATCATATAACTAAACCTATTGAGAAGAACAAGTTAGTAGATATTTTGAGCACATATCATAATAACGCAGCGGACTAGCTAAGATTCCATCAAGAAAAATCAAACGATAAAAATGCCCCCCCTCGATCTTCCGATTAAACAACTCTCTTCTTCACTGAGTATTTGAAATAAGTGATCGATGCTGATTATTTAAGTTGGTTGTAATAAGCAAATATGTAAAATAATTTACATGTTTTTTAAACATAAAATAGGTTTAATTTTTTGAAACTAATATATTGTTTAACAAGTTTGAAATTGTATTTTAATAAATTCATTTCCAGCTGATCAAATAAATTAGCTTTAAACCAAAGTCCAAAGAGGACTTTAACACTGGAGACAATATGAGTGACACTCAAAGAGTAACAGCAATTTTTGAAAACAAAACGAAAGCAATTCATGCCATTAATCATTTAGAAACTATTGGTTACAACCATGACAGTATCTCTCTACTTGTATCTGAAAATTCTTGGAACAGTAAAGAAGATATTAAAATTCAAGAAAATTCTAAAGCACCTGAAGGTACAGCAATTGGTGCAACTACTGGTGGTATAGCTGCTGGAGTCGTTGCTGGTTTAACAGCAACAGGTGCAGTTGCATTAACAGGTGGAGCAGGCCTTCTAGCCGCTGGACCATTAGTAGCGGCATTTGCTGGTGCAGGAGCAGGTGGAGCAGCCGGCGGAATCGTTGGTGGACTTGTTGGGATGGGAATTCCTGAAGTAGAAGCGAAGTTTGTAGATGAGGAACTAGGTCATGGACATGTACTTGTTGGTATTGAAACTGATAAGGAAAGAGTTAATTCTCTTAAAGAGAGTCTAAAAGACTTTAGTCCTAAAAAAGTAACAATTAGCTAATAATAAAGAATTGAATTCTGAGTTGGATTGTTTTCCAGCTCAGAATTTATAAAAAGTAATATTAATATACAATAAGTCTGGGCTCTGTCATTTCTTCCATTGTGTACTTAACACCTTCTCGACCAAAACCTGACATTTTGATTCCACCATACGGCATAGTGTCCATTCTAAATCCTGGAATATCGTTCATGATAACTCCGGCAACTTCTAGCTCGTCATGACATCTTTTCATATTTGAAATGCTATCTGTATAGACCCCGACTTGGAGTCCAAATTTAGAATCGTTAACCATATTAATCGCTTCATCAAAACTACTGAAACTATCTAAAATTGCGATTGGCCCAAAGACCTCTTCATCAACTATCTTTAAAGGTGACTTCGCATTCTCAAATAGAGTTGGTTTGAAAATATTTTGTTTTTCATTTAAAACATCTCCACCCGTAAGAGCTACCGCACCACTTTTTACTGCTTCAGCACACCAGTCCTTTAATCTTTTAAGATTAGTACTGTCAATAACAGGCCCAACAGATACCATTTTCTCT
>Ga0307983_1000442_pt1 | contig 21106 bp, 19 predicted proteins | sample OrgLakmetagen991_FD_201845 | JGI IMG/M metagenome (GOLD analysis project Ga0307983, IMG submission 201845) | Saline water microbial communities from Organic Lake, Antarctica - #991 | ecosystem: Environmental > Aquatic > Non-marine Saline and Alkaline > Saline | place: Antarctica: Organic Lake...
TTTTGTATCTAGATGATTTATAAAACTCTAGATTAATAATTATAGTTTATATTTTATATTTTGTATTTTATATTTTATATTTTGTATCTAGATGATTTATAAAACTCTAGATTAATAATTTTATTTTTATTTTATATTTTGTATCTAGATGATTTATAAAACTCTAGATTAATAATTTTATTTTAATTTTGTATTTTGTATTTTGTATTTTATATTTTGTATCTAGATGATTTATAAAACTCTAGATTAATAATTATAGTTTATATTTTATATTTTGTATTTTATATTTTATATTTTGTATCTAGATGATTTATAAAACTCTAGATTAATAATTTTATTTTAATTTTATATTTTGTATTTTATATTTTGTAGTTTATATTTTTTATCTAGATGATTTATAAAACTCTAGATTAATATTTTTATTTTGTATTTTATATTTTATATTTTGTATTTTATATTTTGTATTTTATATTTTGTATTTTATATTTTGTATTTTATATTTTGTATTTTGTATTTTATATTTTGTATCTAGACGATTTATAAAACTCTAGATTAATAATTTTATTTTTAAAAATAAAAATATATTATATAGAATATAAAAAGATAAAAATTAATTGTATAAATTAATTATGCGTACTTATGCTCATTTATATTTTCTAATAACTGTTTTACTATTAGTAATTTATTATTATACTTATACTTTAATGGATGAATTAAATACTATAGAATGTGATGATTGTTTAACAAAAAATTATATATGTAATAATTTATTAATTACTACTCCTAGAATATTAATATTTATAATAATTATAAAATCATTAATATTTATACCTTTATTTGAAAATGAAATTAATACATTATTATTATTAGAAGTTGTAATTTATATATTATTTTTACTATGTTTATATAAAACAATGAGTAATTTATTAACAAAAAAATGTAAATGTGTAGAAAAAAATAAAGTTTTAATTTCAACTTTATTATTAATTAGTAAAATTGGATTAGCTTCATTATTATTAACTTTATTTATATTATTACAATTAATTTTATTATATAATAGAACATTAAATATACTTAGACAACATATATAATATTATAAAACCATTATATATTTTTAACTAAATATTTAATTTAAAATTTTTAAAAACTTATTATCTAGATTATTTATAAAAACTTATTATCTAGATTATTTTTAAAAACTTATTATCTAGATTATTTTTAAAAACTTATTATCTAGATTATTTTTAAAAACTTATTATCTAGATTATTTATAAAATTCTAGATTAAAAAAAAGTTATTATTTGTTTTGTATTTTTTTAATATTGTAAAAATAATATAATTAATGATTAAACCATTTAATAAATGTTTGATAACCTTTTTTCTGTTCTAAATTTGTATTTATTTGTGATAAATAAGATTTATTATTTAAATGAATACTTATATATTCAGCTATAATTTCATTTGGATGATAATGATTATTAAATATTCCAAAATAATTCTGATATTCTTTCCAATTATTTAAATTTTTACCTTCATTTCCATTATAATAATATTCACCATTTATACCAGTATATAATTTTAAACCAATATATGAAGCATCACCTAAATTATATGGTGTAATAGAATTAAACACTGCTCCTATCCAATACACATTATTATCTTCTTTACATTTCCATAACCAATTACAATCAACAGCATCTGGATTTAATCTATTTTTCATTACAATATCATTCATACCTTTAACATTTATTATATTATATTTTATAAAACCCCAATTATAATATAATTCTTCATATTTAGATATACCTAATCCTATTCTTTGGTCTATATGTACACATTCATGAATAAAAGTCCCCCATGATAAACTATTAAACCAACGAGTATTAAAAATAATTACATTACTATGTGTATGAGGCATTTGCATCTCTAACCATGATTGACCTTTACCTATTTGACAATTATTTAAAATATTTAATAACCATTTTAATTTTATAGCATTATTATTTTGTTCATTTTCATCAGTTAATTTTTCATTTTTATAAAAATTAGAAATTTTTAAATTAATAAATGTATTTGCATTTAGCATTTCTTCATTTGTAATTGTATCTAATAATGAATATTTATATTTATTTTTACATTTATTAATATCAATAAATTCTCTTGCATGTAAATTTATAGAATTCATATAATTTAAATAATTAATTTCTATCCAATTTGTTAATTTATTTACATCATCTAGTTCTACATTTGGATTTATAAAATTTAATTCTAATGATTTATTATTTAATTTAGACATTGTTATATTTTTATTATTTTTATTATTTTTATTATTTTTATTATTTTTATTATTTTTATTATTTTTATTATTTTTATTATTATAAAATAGTTTTTTATCTAGAGTTATAAATAAATTATCAATTTTGTTTTTATTTTCATTATTTTCATTATTTTCATTATTTTCATTATTTTCATTATTTTCATTATGTTCATAATTTTCATTATTTTCATTATTTTCATTATGTTCATAATTTTCATTATTTTTATAATTTTCTATATTATAATTTTTGTAATTTTCTATATTATAATTTTTGTAATTTTCTATATTATAATTTTCATAATTTTTGTAATTTTCTATATTATAATTTTTATAATTTTTATAATTTTCTATATTATAATTTTTATAATTTTTATAATTTTCTATATTATAATTTTTATAATTTTTATAATTTTCATAATTTTCTATGTTATAATTTTTATTTTGTTTAATATCATATTCTTTAATACAAAGTAATGCATAGATTATAGATAATGTAAATATAAATATAAATATAAATATCCATTTTCTATAGTTATATATAATATGATTAAAATTATTAATTATATTCAATTTGTTTTTCCATAAATCATAAATCATATTTATTATAGTAATTTATAGTAATTTATATTTTAATTTTATAATTTTTATTATAATTATATGATAAAGTTTTTTAATTAATTTATAGTAATTTATATTTAATCTAATGTATCTATATTTAAATAATCATATTTAGCATCTGAGCTATTACTTAATTTGTTATTACTAATTAAACATTTTCTACTTTCGTCAAATTGTTTTTTATAAGTAGATTCTACATTATCATTTTTACCATTATTAAATGTATTTAAATAATCATATTTTTTATCTGTAGTATTTTTAGTTGTGATTGTTGTATTATCATTACATGTTCCATTTTTAACACATGTTAAATGTGATGTATTAGATTTATATTTAACTGATATTGGTAAAACGCCAAAAATAATATAATATAATTTTTCCCAAAATGTTTTATTTTTAGAATCATTATTTTTAATATCACCGATAAGTTGTCTTTTTTCTGGATATTTATTATATTTATCTCCTTGTGAAATAATTACAATCATAATAACAATAAATACAACTAATAATATATATACTATTAATATTAATAAACTAGTTTCTTCATTTTGTGTTTTTTGTAATTTAGCTTTTTCAATAGCATTTAATTTATTAATAAAAGTAGGAGTATATTTATATTCTTGACTAAATAATTTATTTTCTATATTTTTAAGTTTTGACATTTATATTTATTAATTTATTATTTGTTAATTTATTATTTGTTAATTTTTTATTTTCTAATTTATTATTTGTTAATTATATTATTTGTTAATTATATTATTTGTTAATTATATTATTTGTTAATTATATTATTTGTTAATTATATTATTTGTTAATTATATTTAATTTATAAACATCTAGATTAAAAATTAAAATAGAAAATAAAAATGTATCTAGACGATTTATTAAACTCTAGATTAAAAATTAAAATAGAAAATAAAAATAAAAATACAAAATACAAATGTATCTAGACGATTTATTAAACTCTAGATTAAAAATTAAATACATAGAAAATAAAAATGTATCTAGACGATTTATTAAACTCTAGATTAAAAATTAAAATAGAAAATAAAAATACAAAATACAAATGTATCTAGACGATTTATTAAACTCTAGATTAAAAATTAAAATAGAAAATAAAAATGTATCTAGACGATTTATTAAACTCTAGATTAAAAATTAAAATAGAAAATAAAAATGTATCTAGACGATTTATTAAACTCTAGATTAAAAATTAAAATACATATAAAAAAAAATTAAATATAAAGTATAAATTATTATTCTTCTATAATATCACATAATTTACTAAATATATTATTATTATTATAATCATAATTAGTATTATTAAATTTTACAGTATCTATTGGTTTAGTTTTTAATTTATTAATATCTAAAATTATTTTATTTATTATTTTATTTTTAAATTGTGTATCAAATTTTGAAAAATTTATAACAGGTGAAAAATATGTTAGCTTATTTTTTGTAAATAATAATTTATTTTTATTTTTATTTTTCATAAAATCAACTAAATAACCACATAATAATAATAATGCATAATTTTGTTCTTCTATACCATAAAGTTCAAATGTTTTTAATACCTTATTACTTACCTTAATTATATAACTATTATATTCCACATATTTAGACATTATTATTTATATTTTATGGATAAATAAAAAAACAATTTTAATAAATAATACACTAAATACTAAATAATACATTAAAAATATAATTAAATATTTTTAAAAAAAAATAGGTTGTTTTTTTTTTGTTTTGTTTACAATACATTTACAATACATTTACAATAATGAAGCCTTTGTCATCATCTTAACATCCATGTCGTGAGGACATAGTTGACGACCACCAGTATCAGGAGTCCCTGTGTATACTGGTGGATAGAAGTTCTCTGTGCTTCGAGCAATAAGTTCTTCTATAGACAATTTCTTGGGTCGTTTCTGCCATTTTTTTTCTAGAATAGCATAAGACTTGGCTTCTTCCTCATTGAGTTTTGCCGTGCGTTTTGCAACGCGTTCCTTAGTTCGTTTGGAACTTTTACGACCAACTGCAATAACTCCTTCACCATTAATTGTGTGGAAAGAAGATACATGAGGGGTTGCAGTTGCCTGTGGAGAGGCAGCTACGGGGGTTGCAGTTGCCTGTGGAGAGGCAGCTACGGGGGTTGCTGGTGTCTGTTGAGAGAATCCAGCTAGTTCTGATGCAAGTTTTCCTGTTGCTTCATAAAACTCTTGGGTAGCTTCAACGTCACTGTTGAGAGCATTCCGGAACCACAGTTCCATAGGTCCTTCGCCTACAAAACTATGTCCTTCTCCATTGGCACCCTCTGTGCTAAATTTTGGTAGGTCCCCGTCGTTAGACATCGAACCCGTAGAACTATTGTGTAGTCCCTCCATATAATTTGTTGTAGTATTAAATATTGTAAATAAATAATCAATTTTAGTTAATTTATTTTTTTTAGTAAAAAAAAACTTAAATACTTATATTATCCAATAAATTGGGCAAATACATAATATAATAATTCAAGTCGTAATAAATTAATTATACAAAATAAAACAATTTTAGTTAATTATAAAAATATTTATACATAAAATACACATAAAATATACATAAAATATACATAAAATATAGATAAAATATACATAAATATATATTATATACTTATTAATATAAATAAAAAAAAAACTTGAAAAATTACATTATCCAATAAAGGGAAGATACATAATATAATAATTCAAGTCGTAATAACTTAATTATACAAAATAAAACAATTTTAGTTAATTTAACATAATTTAATATAATACATATACTTTAATATAATTTAACATAATAAAACAATACATTATATACTTATTAATATAAATAAAAAAAAACTTGAAAAATTACATTATCCAATAAAGGGGAGATACATAATATAATAATTCAAGTCGTAATAAATTAATTATACAAAATAAAACAATTTTAGTTAATTTAATATACTTTAACATAATTTAAAAATAATACATATAATTTAACATACTTTAACATAAAAAAAATAATACATATAATTTAACATACTTTAACATAAAAAAATATAATACATAAAAAAAAACTTGAAAAATTACATTATCCAATAAAGGGATGATACATAATATAATAATTCAAGTCGTAATAAATTAATTATACAAAATAAAACAATTTTAGTTAATTTAACATAATTTAACATAATACATATACTTTAACATAATTTTCTATAATATAAATATTTAATATAAAATTGTTTGTATTTTAATTTAAATATAAATAAAATTAATTTTAATTTACTATAATATAAATATGTTATTAGACATACTTAATAAAAAAATAAATTACATTACAATATTTAAAAATAAAAATATAGATATTAATTTTTATAAATGGTTAAATTATATAATGGTAATGGATAGCTATAATTTTAATAATATGTATATAGATTTAATAAATGATAATTATAATAATACAATCTATACAATTAATTAAATAAATACAATTAATTCAATCAATACAATAAATTCAATCTATACAATTAATTCAATCTATACAATTAATTAAATAAATAAATACAATTAATTCAATTACTTTAATCAATACAATTAATAAAATTAAATATAAAAGTAAAATAATACATATAAACATAAATTAATACATAATATAACTGATATTATTTATTAGATTATATTATTAAATTAACTAAAATTGTTTTTTTTATACAATATACTAATTATACGATACTATACTTAATATTACCATTCAACCTCTACAGAATAAGTATTAAGTATAGTATTTTTTTTTTATATTTTTGTTGTTATTTGTTTTTTATTTGTGTATTATTTGTTTTTTATTTGTGTATTATTTGTTTTTTATTTTATATAAAAATAATTTTTATAAATAATTTATAAAAATTGTTTATATTTATAAATTAATATAAATATACATTAATTATTATTATGGAAGATATAAGTATTAAATTAGATAAAATAACCTAGATAAAAATATTAAGTTAGATAGGACTGTTAAATTATATAAAATAACTAATTTAGATACAATAGCTAATCCAAATACAATATCTAATCCAAATACAATAACTAATTTAGATACAATTCCATATATAAATACAAACGCAACTAATTCTGTATATAAATATGATAATAATTGTATATATTGTATACCTTTATGTTTTGGTTTACTAATAGCTTTTATAATTACATTAATAGTATGTGGTGTATTATATAGTAAATGTAAAGACGACATTAATTTATTTATAAATGTAAATTGTATTCTAAAGAATGATTTTACTAATAATACTAATAATACTAATAATATTAATAATACTAATAATACTAATAATATTAATAATATTAATAATACTAATAATATTAATAATACTAATAATACTAATAATACTAATAATACTAATAATAATTTAATTTTAAAACCATATTTTGAAATTTATTGTGAAGAAAATAATTTAAATCATAAATTTTTATATAATAGTAAAACATATAATTTGTATAAAAAATATATTAAATTTCAAAATATAGAAATGATTTATTGTAAATTATCTGATTCATATATATTAAATGAATATGATAATGAAAATAATTTAGATATTAATATGTTTAAAGGTAAATGTAAAGATAAATATTGTATTAGATATATAGTTTTTGTATTTATTATGTTTGGTTGTATTGTTTTTCAATGTTTTATATGTATTCCACAAACTTAATTTTTAAAATTGTTTTTTTTTATTATTTTTTTAAAAATATAAAACATTGAAAAACAGTAAACTAATATAAATTTATAAAAAAAAAACTAAATTTTAATAATTATGTTTGATGTAGATATTGAATTAAATAAATATATTAACTCAGATGAAAATAAAACTAAAGATGGAATAATGATTTATATAATATAAATAATAAAACTCTGATGGAAATAAAACTCTAGATGGAAATAAAACTCTAGATGGAAATAAAACTCAAGATGGAAATAAAACTCAAAATAGAAATAATGTTTTGTATGATATAAATAATAATAAAAGAAAAAAAGAAACAAAGAAAAACTAACATATAATTTATCTTTAAAATTAAGTTATTTAAAAAAAGTGATTATATCATTATTGTTATTTGCTGTTAATATAATTGCTATTGTTTTATTAGCACGTTTCCTTTTATCTAAATGTCCTGGGCCTAACCAATCAATAAATATAGTATGTAATTTAATAGAAGATTTTACAAATAATACAATTACAAATCCATATTTTAAAATTTATTGTGAAAAATATAATTTATCTCATATATTTTTATATACTAGTAATAATTATAATTTATATAATACATATAAAAAAATTAAAAATATAGATATGATTTATTGTAATATTTCAAATGTATTTATTTTAAATGATATAGATGATATAAATGTTAAACCATTTATAGATAAATGTGAAACTAATAATAAATCATGTTTATTATGGCATGTAATTTTAATTTTAATGGCTAGTTTAATAATTCCTGTATTATCATTATGTATATATTTTGTATTTAAACTAATATATGTACGATAGTTATTTAGTTAGAATAATATTATTAGAATATTCAACATATAATGAATCTGTAATTAATTTAGGTTTACAATTATTAATTAATTTATAATTAATATCAATATTATTTGTTTTTAAATATTTTTTCATTTTACTGTAAAATTTATGACAATCATGTGAAATATTATAATTATTATCAACTATTTTGTTATAATAAATTGTATTAATATCTTTATTTTTTACAAATTGTTTTCTAGTTTCATTATTACCTATAAAATGGCGTATAGTTATATTATTTTTATTTTTTTCACTAGAAAATAATGTAATTTTATTTATTTCTACATCAAAATCATAACATTTATAAAATAAATTAATATTACTTATATTATCATTAAATGATAAATCATTTATAAAATTATTATTACTATATTTGTATTGAATTTTTTTAAATTTAAAATAATTACATGTATTATCATATTTATCATAAATATAATTAAAATTATCTGTATTAACTATATTTGTATTAATTAAATCTGTTATATTTTCCATATTAACTATATTCGATATATTACTAATTGTTTCCATATTAACTAAATTAGTTATACCATCTAAATAACTCATTATTTATAATTCAAAAGCTTATGTTAAGATTTATAAATGTTAGTGTAAAATTAATTTAGATATAATATTAAATATATTAAAAAAACAATTTTAATATATTTAGTATTATATTTAAAAAAATATAATTTAATAACTATTTTTTTTTTATAATTTTTTATAATTTTTTATAATTTTTTAAATTTGTTTCAAAATATTTTATATAATTTAAATAGTAATAATATTTAATCATATTTTTAATAATATATGAATTTATATGTTTTAAATCACAAATAATATATATTTTTTTATATTTTTGTAATGGATTACAACCATTTCTAAATGATTTTTCTATTTCATATACACTTCCTCTATACCAACATTTGTTTTTAACAAAACATAATTTATTACAATATATAATTGATTTTGGTAATTTAGTTATTAAATTATTATAACAGTTTAAATTTTCTAATTTTTTACAATTTTTTAAATTAGGTAATTTAGTTAAAGAATTATTACTACAATTTAAATCATTTAATTTTTTACAATTTAATAAAGATGGTAATTTAGTTAAACAATTATTATTACAGTTTAATGTAGTTAAATTATGTAAATTATTTAAAGATGGTAAATAATGTAAATTATTATTATTACAATATAATTCTTGTAAATTATAAAATTTATCTAAATTAGGTAATTCAGTTATTGTTTTATCTTCTAAATTACTAAAATCTAATATTCTAATATTTTGTGGATTTATAATTATATTTATCTGATTATTAATATTTTTTTTTGTTATTTTTTTTAATGTTAATATATTTTTATTAAAATATAAAACATTCATTATTTAATTTTAATTATCTATTTGGTTAAGATTTACAAAGCTTATGCTTGTTTTAATAAATATTCTATATGGATAATAAAAAACAATTTTAAACTACTAATTATTTATGTTAATAAATTTAGTATATTTTAAAGATAAAATCACATCATCAAGTTTATTATTTTTAATACTTAATTTATTAATTTTAAAATCTAATTGTGGACTAATTTTTTGTAATAATCTAATTAAATTATATAATTTATTTTTTTCTTTTAAATTATTATTTGTTTTACTTTCGTTATTTAATGTGTTAATATTTTTTTGTAAATATATAATTAAATTTTTAATACTAAAATATAACTTTCCTTTATTATTTTCAAGTATATTGATTTTATTATTTATATTAGTAACTATATTATATAAATTAACAGATTTTATAGTTAATTTATTTAATTCTAATTCAAAATTATCAAAATTATCAAAATCATTATTTACTTTCATTTTTAAATATAATTTTTTTAGTTCATTATAATTAGATTGTAATAAAACTGTATGTTGTTTTAATTTATAAATAATATTATCATGATTATCTATTTTAATATTAAAATTATAAATACTATCTTTTAAATCATAAAACATTTTATATAAATAATAATCTTTATGAATTAAACTATTCACTATAGATATAATTTTAATCATATTTATATCATCTTTTATATCTTTTAATTGTATAAATAAATGTTGTAATTCATTATTATATAAATGAGAATATGTATCATCTGTGCGCAAAATTAAGTATTTACATTCTTCATCTAATAATATATCTACATCATCTAATTGTCTATCTTTATCATCTATTTGTATATCTTTATCATCTAGTTGTATATCTTTATCATCTAATTGTGTAATCGTGTTATCTAGTTGTGTAATCGTGTTATCTAGTTGTGTAATCGGATCATCTAGTTGTGTAATCGGGTTATCTAGTTGTGTAATCGGGTTATCTAGTTGTGTAATCGGGTTATCTAGTTGTGTAATCGGATCATCTAGTTGTGTAATCGAATCATCTTTTATTGAAATTATTGTATATGGTTGTTTAATAGATGTATTATTAGTATTATTAGAACCAAATATTAAATTCATAATGTAATTCATAATTTAAGTTATAATTATTATGTAATTTATTTAATTATATTATTTAATTGTTATTAAATACATCTAATTTATAAAAAACAATTTTATAAAAATAAATATAAAAATGTAATTAAATTTATATATTGAATGTATATTTATATATTGAATGTATATTTATATATTGAATGTATATTTATATATTGAATGTATATTTATATATTGAATGTATATTTATATTTCTAATTATTGAAAAATTAGTAATATTTTAATTTTAATTTCAATTTTTAATTTTAATTTTAATTTTAATTTCAATTTTTAATTTTAATTTTAATTTTAATTTCAATTTTTAATTTTAATTTCAATTTTTAATTTTAATTTCAATTTTTAATTCAATTTTTAATTCAATTTTCAATTTTTAATTTCAATTTTTAATTTTATTTATTATTTATTATTTATTTTTTTATATCTAGAGTTTGTGAATTCATCTAGATTACTTTTTACATTTTTAATTATAAATTAAATAAAAAATACATTTTTTAGTTATTATTGAATAAATAAGATGATAAAATTATAAAAATTGTTTTTTTTATTTGATAGTAATATAGTATAATGTATTGATTAAACAATTTATAAATTAATTATTGCAATGAGTTTAATAAACTTATTAGAAGATGAAATTGAATATTTATTAATAAATACAACATTTGAACTAGATATAAATAAAACAATAGCATTTTTATATTTTGATATAAAAAATGATATATTATTTGATATGAGTGAAAAAGATATTACAGAATTTATTGATTATACAAAAATTAATCCAGAAGAACAAATTTGTATTAAATTAGATTTTAATGATTATTTAAAAAATAAAAAATGTAAAATTATGATAGATAAATCTTCTAATCTAGGAGTTTTAACAAAACAAATAACGACTATTTTAGAGAATTATATCGGTAATAACTATAAAACTTATATTACACAATTTAAAAATAAAACTTATTCTTATGAAAATGAAAATAGTTTTATATTTAATTTAATTGAATTATTAATTTTGAAAATTAAAAATTTCAGTATATATTGTTCTTGTTGTGATATTAAATTAGATTATCCAGTATTTATTAGATCTGTATGTGAAAATGAACTTTGTAAATATCAATCAATTGAGTTGGGTATTGATAAAAATTTACTAGATATAATTAAATATGATTTTGATAAATTAAACTTATTTATAACATTAACATATAGTACATGCAAGTATAAACCTGATTATTTAATTCCATATCCAGAATTATTATATTTAGATAATGATAGTGATATTAACAAAATGGGAACATATATATATCAATGCATAAATAAATGTCCAAATTTAAAAGAATTACAAAAAATAGAAAATGAAATTGAATTACATAAAATATTAAATAGTTTATGCAAAGATTTATATTTATTATTAAAATGGATATATAATTCAAACAGAAGCTACTTAAAAAATATTGATATTACCAATCCGGATAATTTAGATAATGATTTAAAAACCATCATAGAATCTAATTTATCATCTATTAGACAAATCTATAAAATAAATACTAATAGTCCTATTAAAGAAAATGAATTTAAAACATTACAAAAACAACATGGAGAAACTAAATTATTATTTCATGGTTCTAAAATTATTAACTGGCATAGTATATTAAGAAAAAATCTTATAAATTACAGTAATACTACACGTATGGCTAACGGAGCTGTATTTGGTTCTGGTATATATTTATCTTCTTGTTTTCAAACTAGTTATCAATATAGTTGTTATTCTCAATATAATACACTAATTACTAAAATTGAAAACTCTAAGGATTCTACAGTAAAAAAAGAAGAAAATTTATTTATAAATTATTTAAATTGTGGAAAATTTAACATAATGGCTATTGTAGAAGCTATTGATAATAAAACTGAAGAATTTAAAAAAACAACACATTATGTAGTTAGCAATGAAAAATTACTTGCATTACGTTATTTAATTATATTAAAATAAGTTATTATTTAATAAAAATATTTATATTTTTTTATTTATTTTTTATTATAGAAGTTTATTCAATCATCTAGATACTAAAAAAATATAATTTAACAAAAAAATATAATTTGTGTTTCTTAATTTTGTATTTTTTTAATTTTGTATTTTTTTAATTTTGTATTTTTTTAATTTTGTATTTTTTTAATTTTATATAAACATCTAGATTCATTTTACTTTTTTATTTTAATTTTATATAAACATCTAGATTCATTTTACTTTTTTATTTTAATTTTGTATTTTAATTTTGTATTTTAATTTTGTATTTTTTTAATTTTGTATTTTTTTAATTTTGTATTTTTTTAATTTTGTATTTTTTTAATTTTATATAAACATCTAGATTCATTTTACTTTTTTATTTTAATTTTGTATTTTAATTTTATATAAACATCTAGATTCATTTTACTTTTTTATTTTAATTTTGTATTTTAATTTTATATTTTAATTTTGTATTTTAATTTTATATAAACATCTAGATTCATTTTACTTTTTTATTTTTAATAATTATTCTATAAGTTTATTAAATTATTTGGATATTAAAATTTATAAATAAATAAAAAAAAATACATACATTTAAACAATAAAGTGTTTAGTTTTTCATCAATTTAGTCAATCCCGGAATCAAAGACACAAATGTGTTAATCAAATCCAAAACTTTCAAAAATTGACGTAATGTAATATAATCAGACATACTAATTGTATCGTCTGTAGGCATCTTGTGCCATCTAGGTGAATCTTTATAGAAAGATTTACCATTTTCATTCACTATATCTAATAGAGAATTTTCATCCTTCAACAATCCAGCATGTACACAACATATAGAATAATCTATAGATGTATCCATGTATTTTTTGTAGTCAACTTCATTATTAGGTAAGTAGCTTATAGCTTCTCCCTTTTTAACGGTTTCTCTGTATATATGTCTATACACTATATCCGTTGAATAATCATCGGATGTAGGCAATTGACTTCGTCCTTCTTCATAGAAGACATGATAAAGGACAATAAATATAGAGAAAATTGAGTAAGTATCAAGGTTTTTACCTTGATAATCATATTGAGTTTCGTCTTCTTCAATGATTTTAGGCATTGTTTGAGTAGAAGGGGAAGCCATGATGTTTTTGGAAATTGTATAAAATACAATAATCTTAGCTCATAATGATAATACATTATTAAGTTAAAAAAAACAATTTTTGTTATTTTTAACCATTATTTATAGATTTTATAATATTATACATTATACATTTATTATACATTTATTATACATTTATTATACATTTATTATACATTTATTATACATTTATTATACATTTATTATACATTTATTATACATTTATTATACATTAATTATATTTAAAAATAATTATCATTATTGAAGATAATTATTTTAAGTATTTAAAAATAAAAATATTAAATAGTTTAAACAATATAAATAAAAAAATACAAATTAGTATAAAATGTGTGGATTATTATTATTATTTAAGAAATTTTATGATGTTAAAAAAATAAATGAATTAGAAATGGTGAAATATATTAAGTATAGAGGTCCTGATATGTTTAATATAAAGGAAATAAATGATATGATGATATATTTTTCTAGATTATCTATTATAATATCAAATGATGGTAAATTAAATTCAAATGATACAATTCCATTAGATGAAATTTTAAATGGTATACAACCAATATTTGATGATGATAATAATTTTATGTTATGTAATGGTGAAATTTATAATTTTAAACTTTTATTAACAAATTATTATATGTTAAATACAAAATATAATTCAGATATAGATGCACTTTTTAAAATAATAAATAAAATGTATTTTAAATTATCTGATTATAGTTATAATACTAATTTTGATAAAGCTATTACTGAAATTTTAAATACTATTGAAGGTGTATATGCTTTAATATATTACAGAAAAATAGAAAATACTATATATATAGCTAGAGATCCAATTGGTGTAAAACCAGTTTTTATAGGTTATGATAAAAATTATAATATAGTTGGTATATCATCATTAAAATCACCATTTTTAGAAATAAAAGAAATAGTTAAAATAGAAGCATTATTACCATCACATTTATTAATATTAAATTTATCAACTTATAAATACATAATTAAAAATTATATAGATAAAAAATTAAATGTAAATTTTAATATTACTAAAAATGAAAATTATTATTTATATGAAGAAACAGATTTTAAAAATTTAGAAAAAATATATCTAGAAACAAAAACAGATAATCACATAAATGCTAGACTTAGTCCACCAATCCATAGTTTAATTATGGAAGAATATAAAAACAGCATGTTATTTCCAATGCATAAAATGCCTACAATGCCTACAATGCCTACAATGCCTACAATGCCTACAAATAATATGGGTAATATGGGTAATATGGGTAATATGGGTAATATGGATAATGTGGATAATATGAGTAATGTGGATAATGTGGATAATATGGGTAATGTGGATAATGTGGATAATGTGGATAAAGTGAATACTGTGGATAAATATTATAAAAATGAATTAAGTTTAGTATATGCAAATTATAACATTCACGAATTAATTAGAATTACTTTAATAGATGCGGTGCGTAAAAGATTAATTCATTCATGTAGTCCAGTGGCAATATTATGTTCAGGAGGTATAGATTCTAGTATAATTTTAATAATTGCTTATAATATATGGGTAAATGAATTATTAAATAATAAAGATGATTTACATGTTTTTACAATGGAATATAAAAGTGAATCTAATAATACAGAATCTGTAGATTCTATGTATTCTAATTTATTAGTTAGAGGATTAGGTTTATCACATACAATTTATTCATTTGATATGAATGATGTAGAAGAATATTATGAAGATATATTAAAAACAGTAGAAACAAATGATTCTAAAACATTACGAGCTGCTATACCTCAATATTTATTAGCCAAAAAAATAAGTGAAAATACAAATTATAAAGTAATATTATCTGGAGAAGGTGCGGATGAATTATTTATGGGTTATAATTATTTTCATCATTTTGAAGATATAACTAATAATAATATTCATAATTTATATAATGAAGGAAATAATGAAAATAATCAAAATGTTGAATTACATAGAAAAAATAATATTACAAAAATATTAAATCATTTTAAAAGTAATTTATTAAAAATGGAAACAAAAAGATTAATAAGAAATATACATAAATATGATTTATTAAGAGCAGAAAGAGTAACCTCTAGATGGGGATTAGAATTACGCGTTCCTTACCTAGATTATAATTTTGTTAAATGTGTTATGGGTATAGATGTTTATGAAAATACATATAGTAAAAATATATTACGTAATTCTTTTAAATATGATATTTTAATTGTTTTAGGTATATTTAAAAGAGGTAAAGAAACATTTAGTGATGGTTGTGGTTGCTCTTATATACCTGATTTATTAAAATTTATAGCATCAAAATATTTTAACGAAAAAGAAAATAAAAGTGCAAATATAATTGAACATTATGAAAGTGAATATGTATTAAATAATTATAATGAATTATACAAAAATATTAATGTTCCAAATTATAAAGAAGATAGACTATTACCTAATTGGATTAATTCTAGAAATCATGGAATTGCATACACAGGAATGATGATTAGAAATAGAATTGATTTAGAAAACAAAAACAAAAGTGATAGTATACATAAAGCAAAATTAAATGCAAAATTAAAAAATATAGAATATAAAGATATTTTAATACAAAAAATTAATTATAAAAAAAAAAAAAAAAAAAAAAATAATAATAATAATACAAGTGATAATAATAATAATGATAATAATGATAATAATGATAATAATGATAATACAAGTGATAATAATGATAATAATGATAATAATGATTATGTTGATATGTTTAAATTAAAAAAAGAAATGGAAGAAAAAAATAATAAATGTAATATTAATTCAATTAATAATTTGGATTTAGAACATAAGAAATTAATAAATACACCAGTTGTTAGTTTAAATTACGAAGATGTATATGCAAATGTAATAATTGCAAAAGAAAAAGCAGAAGCACAATATGCTAACTAAAAAAATATATAATAAAATTAAATTATATAAAATTGTTTTAATTTTTGATTTTTTAATATTTCATGTATTAAAATAATGACACAATTAAACGATAAAATAAGTATGTTAAATGATAAATTAAGTATGTTAGATGATAAATTAAGTATGTTAGATGATAAATTAAGTGTAGTAGATAAATTATCTGTTTTAGATGATAAATTAAGTGTATTATATAATAAATTGTCAGAGCAAGATAAAATAAAGAAGTTAATATAACTATTAAATTAATAAATAATAAATTAGATAAAGTTGATACACGTAGTAATCTAGATAAACAATATGATTTATTAAATCAAGATGAAATGATACAATTTAAAGATGGAAAAAAAATAGCCAAATGGACATATAGTGATAGTGATGAAAATAATTATACTATTATTGAAAATTTACAACATAAAAAGAAACTAGCAGAATGTGAAAATACTAATAATCTAGATTATATAAATATAAGAAATAATGTTACATATCCATATTTATATACTTCTGACAAAATAGATAAAGCATTAACATTTAGTAATAATTATTATAATAATAATGATAATAATGATAATAATGATAATAATGATAATAATGATAATAATGATAATAATGATAATAATGATAATAATGATAATAATGATAAATAATTTACATTTTTATAATGCTAATAATGATAAATAATGATAATAATGATAAATAATTTACATTTTTATAATGCTAATAATGATAAATAATGATAATAATGATAAATAATTTACATTTTTATAATTTACATTTTTATAATTTACATTTTTATAATTTACATTTTTATAATTTACATTTTTATAATTTAAATTTTTTATATTTATAAATATAATAACATTATTAAATATTATTTTATAATTAGTTTTCTATAAATCTATAAATTTATTAAAAATATGAATGAAAATACTTTATTATGTTATGTTAAATTATTTAACAATTGTAATTATTATATTTATGATATAAATAATTTATCTATATATTTTGATTATTTTAATATTCAAACTTTAATTTTTATAAATATAAATACATTACAAATATTACCAAAATTAGATAATTTTCATAATTTAGAATATTTATATTGTGATAATAATAAACTTAAATATTTACCAAATCTAGATTATTTAACAAATTTAATTATATTATCTTGTGAAAATAATAAATTAGAATACTTACCAAATTTAGATAAATGTATAAATTTAAAAATATTGAAATGTAATAATAATAATTTATATAAATTACCTAAATTATTAAATTTAAATAAATTAGAAACACTAATATGTAATAATAATTACTTATATGATATACCTAATTTAGAAAATTGTAAAATATTAAATATATTAAATTTTGAAAATAATAATGTTTTACAAATACCTAATGTATATAAATATTCTTATTTATCATACTTAAATTACAATAATAATAAATTAATAACTAAAAAAAAATTAAAAATTAAAAAGTAAAAATTAAAAAGTAAATTATTTATTATTTATTTTATAAACCTTTATAAATCTGATTTTACAATTTGTGAATATAATTTTACATTTGGTGATTTAGTATTAACTAATGTTTTACTAAGTTTTACGGTTTGTAATTTTTTGTTTTCATTTGTTTTATTAAGTTTTACAAAAATATCATCATATAATTGTGTAAATTCATCTAGTTTAGTTTTTTCATATAATTCTGAAAAAGTTTTATCTACTTCATTAAAAGTTTTATCATTATTATTAAATTTGAAAAATCTTAATGAATTATAATCTAGTTGCGACTCTTTATAATCTAGTTGCGACTCTTTATTATCTAGTTGTGTTACTTTATTATCTAGTTGTGTAATTGTATTATCTAGTTGTGTAATTGTATTATCTAGTTGTGTAATTGGGTCATCTAGTGATGTGTCTTTATCATCTAGTTGTGTAATTGTATTATCTAGTTGTGTTCCTTTATTATCTAGTTGTGTAATTGGATCATCTAGTTGTGTTCCTTTATCGTCAGGTTGTGTATTAATGGTTAACGTACTTTGAATGTTTAATTTATTAAATGGATCATTATTTTGTTTTGGTAATTCTTCTGTTTTTTCAGTTCCATATAGAAAATTTTTAATATAATTCATATTTATTTATTATTAATTATTATTTATTATTTATTAATATTTATTTTTATTATTAATTATTATTTATTATTTATATTTTTATAATATATTTATTTAAATTTATTTTATTATTGTATGTAATACTATCTTATAATATGTGAAACAATTTTAAAATTAATATATTTTTTTATTTATTTTTGTCTTTTTATTTTTAGTTAGTTAATATTCATTATTATTATTCATTATTATTATTATTCATTATTATTATTATTCATTATTATTATTCATTATTATTATTATTCATTATTATTATTCATTATTATTATTATTCATTATTATTATTCATTATTATTATTCATTATTATTATTCATTATTATTATTATTCATTATTATTATTCATTATTATTATTATTCATTATTATTTGTTAATTTATATTTTTAATTTAAATTAATATTCCATAAATTGTAATTAATTGTATTATATATCATAAAATTGTTTTTTTATTTGCATTTTTATAAATTATACTACTATTAATTTTGAATTTTTCAAATTTAAAATGGAAAAAGAAGATACCATTACTATTACAATGAATGTAATTAAAGCAATTGATTCATATTTTAAAGTTCGGGATAATTCAACTTATGATGAATATTTACAAAATAAAAATCATTTAGATATGTTATTTAGTCCTTTAATTATTGATAAATTTAAAATTTTAAATATTTATCCTAATCTTAAATTTAATAGAGACTATAGACTTATTAGTTATGCTATTGATGAACTAATTTTATTGTATAAAAATAAATGTTTTACATTAACTAAATATGATAAAGATACATACAATACTTATTCTTATAATTTTCTAAAAAAGATATATGGAAAATATAACGATAATTTTGAAGATAATGTAAATGATGATACATATTATCCATTATTATATTCTATTGAAGGAGATGAAAATACATTTGAAGAAGCATTTAAAGAATATTTATTATATAAATCTATTAAAATGGATTCTATCTATAGAACAAAAAATATTTCATACATTGAAAATTTATTTATTAATTTAGATATTAATTATTGTTATGAATATGCACCACTAAAATGTATTAAATACTATAAATTGTTTTATTATCTAATTTCTAACAAAAGTATATGTTAATTTTCTTTGTTATATTTTATTCAGATAAATCATTTGATAACTTATTTATTTTTTTTTAATTTTAATGTTTTATTTACTTTATCTAGATGAATTAACAAATGCTAGATTACAAATTAAAAATTAAAAATTAAAAATTAAAAATTAAAAATTAAAATTTAAATATTAAATTAATAAATATTATTTTTATCTAGATGAATTAACAAATGCTAGATTACAAATTAAAAATTAAAAATTAAATTAATAAATATTAAATTAATAAATATTAAATTAATAAATATTCTTTCTATTATCTAGATGAATTAACAAATGCTAGATAAAAAATTAAATTAATAAATATTAAATTAATAAATATTATTTTTATCTAGATGAATTAACAAATGCTAGATTACAAATTAAAAATTAAATTAATAAATATTATTTTTATCTAGATGAATTAACAAATGCTAGATTACAAATTAAAAATTAAAAATTAAATTAATAAATATTATTTTTATCTAGATGAATTAACAAATGCTAGATTACAAAATTATAAAATTAAAAATTAAATTAATAAATATTAAATTAATAAATATTATTTTTATTATCTAGATGAATTAACAAATGCTAGATTACAAATTAAAAATTAAA
>Ga0307983_1000446_pt1 | contig 21073 bp, 21 predicted proteins | sample OrgLakmetagen991_FD_201845 | JGI IMG/M metagenome (GOLD analysis project Ga0307983, IMG submission 201845) | Saline water microbial communities from Organic Lake, Antarctica - #991 | ecosystem: Environmental > Aquatic > Non-marine Saline and Alkaline > Saline | place: Antarctica: Organic Lake...
AACAAAATTGCCGCATCAACTGCAGTAGAAGATTTGGGGCTCACCCCTCATGGTTACTTTCTTGTTTCGGTTCATAGGCAGGAAAATGTAGATCTACCCCAGCGGCTTGAAAAAGTCCTTGACTGCCTAGTTGCCGTTCGCGACGAATGGAACATGCCGGTCATGGTCTCCACTCACCCTAGGACCAAGCTTCGACTGGAGGCTCTTGGAAGAAAAGACCTTGAGGGAATTAATTTTCATGAACCGTTCGGTTATCTAGAATACAACAAGCTTCAGCTCGAAGCGAAGTGTGTTATCTCGGACTCTGGGACAATAAGCGAGGAGTCCTCCTTGATGGGCTTTTCAGCAGTCACCCTCAGGGATTCAATGGAGAGGCCTGAGGCCCTAGAAACTGGGTCCATAATTATGACCGGATTAGACCCAATTAATTTGATACGCTCCATACTTATTGAGTCTTCGGTTGGCAGGGCAAACTTGATTCCAGAAGGATATGCTGGTCATGATTTCTCGTCACGGGTCTTGAAGTTCTTGCTCTCGACTGCCACAGTCACTGCGCAGTGGAAGGGTAAACTTTAGGGGTCGATATCTTCGCAAAAGTCCACGGTCGTGATCTTCCAGGAATTTTACATCGACGAGATAAAATTCCTACTGGCCCGAGTATCTATCCGTGTCTTTGACCCCATGGTATGAGGCGAAATTACTACTAACGCCGTTTACTAAGGGACTTCTAAATTGGGCCCTTATGGATCTTGCCATAACCTGACCGATGACTATTTAGATAGTTTCCTAAGATGCAGAAAACCGGACACAGTTACGACTTCCGCCTTCTACAGCGCAGACTTTTATTCTGTTAGAAGAGCCATTTCCTAGTCGTCTAAATCTCGCTTTGTTACCTTTCAGGGTGTATTTTCCGAATTGACAAGATTCCATCACTAGACACCTTGAATCTTCGAGATGCGTTGTTTTGTTTAATAGAAGCCTTTGTAACGGCCTGGCATCCGAAAGTGCGAGGTGCAAAGGTGATCGCTAGCGTGGCATTCGAATCAACGCGGCCAATCAATTAGGGTAGCCAAACGTCGCTGACAAACAGAGTTGGGTTTATTTCCAGCTAAAGCGACGGCAACATAATCGCACGGGCGGATGGCCTAGCGAACTTTATTCTCCAAAAGCCCCAAAATTGCTCTGCCAAGATTACTTCTTGACCCTCTGCACCGATCGGAGTACCAGTTAAACATAATTGGCAACGCAGATGCAACGTTCGGGGCAGGAGTGTTCGTTTTATGAGTAAATCTGGGGGAACAACGGTTGGGGATTTCTGCCACGCTAAATTCCAATTGGCTCTGACAAAGAGGTGTCCAGATACCCCCTGATTTTCTCAGTATTCTTCATCTTGGGCCTCGGGGCCCTCTTCTCCCAGACGGGTGTAGTGTCCCTTGATGTGAGTTTCGCAGAAACTTGTCGTGACCCATTTTGGTGCCCATTTCAGTCGAGCTTGCCGCTCTCTCCTCTGCCCCTTCGGCTAGGGGACATTGACACCTGAGACATTACATAGCGGAGGTGCTGGAAGCAGATTATTTCGCATTTGGCATGCATGCAGAGTCAGTTGTGTCAAGAGGGCTTCTGAGAACATCATTCGACGTTATCGAGGCGAAAATTCAACTCATGCTCAGGGAATTGGCTCAGGGCCAGGTTCTTCCCGCCATGGCCTTAGGACTACTGGTCATGGAAAGCCGAGCAGTTTCCACGATTACAACAACTTAGTCGTGTGTTAGTTGTGAGTTTGAAAAGGCAGTTTTTACACCCCAATTAGCACTTCGGCTAAAAGAACCGCCTGATGTGCATCTTGGAGATCGGCCAAGGCCCCGGATTTCTCTCCGGTCTCAATGAACTTGCGAAAATCTCGCATCTGTTCTCCGAAGCCCGGCTTTAGAGAATCGCCCATGGAACAAGGGAACTCTTGAATAAGTTTCGGCGAGTAGGTTCTTATCGGATTATTCTCCGATGGCTCGCTGACCTCCATTCCTTCATAAAGTTTTCCGATTTCGAGAGGACTCAATGAAAATCTTCGTCCTTCGGACTCCAAACATATTGAAAAGTTCGAAGGAGAGTTCCAGGACGCCTTAATCACGATTTGGTCTCCCCTGGCTGACTCGGCGAGCAAGACGTTACCCGAACTCGCCAAATTACCAGACTGTCGCTGCGGATTCAGCAAAGTAACTGGTCCAATAATGTACCTCAGCAGGTCCAGCATGTGTACAGAATTTTTCAATACCTGCTTAAATCCCATCCTCTTGTCTTGGCTCATTAAATCAACGGCTTCCGGGATTTCAAGAGTGACGAGTACATTTTCCGATTCATCAACAAAGCGCTTTGCAGCAGCCACTGAGGCATATTGCCTGCGATTGTAGCCCACAACTACATTGCTAGTGTCATTGTTGAGCAGCCCCAGTATGTCACTACTCCTCAGGGCAACTGGCTTCTCGAGCAACGTGGGGCGCTGAGAACTTGCGGCAGTAACCGCATACTGAAGGACGGTTTCGGCGGACGTGCATACGAGCAGCGCGTCCCAATCGCTGGATGCCAGTAGCTCCGAAGGGCTGTTGTAGATATGAGCGAACGAATGCTTTTTTGCGAACAATATTGCCCGGTCACTACCCTCTCTGGAAGCAACGGCGGCCAAATCAAATCCCACGTGTCGAGCGGCATATGCATGATATTCTCCAATAGCTCCAGCACCCAAAAATGCGAGGCGCGGGCCGCTCAAGACGCGCTCCAATCTACGAAAAAACTGGGATGCCCACTGTCGACGGGGAGTTCCACCCACTCGTGGTTCTCCACCGCCCAAAGACCGGCCAACATGGCAGAGGTAATCTCGGCGGAATCCGAAAACGAATCTGATGCATTTAGGCCTCCGTCCAAAATGTTGAAAATCTCTTCCCTCGAGTCCCGAATGCCCAAGTCATAAGAGGAAAAACGAACTTTCTCTGTTGCTGCCCCATACCTGGTCACTGATGGGTACCTGGTCACATCATCAGCGTTCCTGGTCTTTAGCGTCAGCCCGTCTTCTTCCACAATTACCACTCCATTTCTGCAGTAAACGGTCGCGGTCAAGGAGACGCTGGACTGATTGTCAAAAATTAGACTTAGCTTTCGATTGCCCTCGAAGCTCCATGTTAGGGTTCCATCCCAGAAGAAAAGGTCGTCCCTCCGAGGGTTGATTTTGGCTTTAGAGCCTGTCCCAATGACCGAAGTAGGCATGGCCTCAAATAGCGCGCAGGCAAAATCTAGCCAGTGAATGCCGCTCGTTGACATGTCCAGAGCCCCCCCCGTGGACAACAACGGTTGTGGGAGGGGATCCGCAGTGCTCGTTAGCAGATCGACGAACGGCCTCGACTATTCCGGAGTGTCGCCTTCTAAAGCCGACGACGATACTAGCTCCTGAGAGTCGCTGTAGGGCGACCAAGTCCTGGCAGGTGGAGATTGAGTTTGAGACAGGCTTCTCTAATAATATCTTCTGAATCCCTTTCTCTAGCAGTGCTTTTACCGTCGAAAAGTGATCCGGACCCAAATTTGAGACCACAGCCGTAGCGCTTGAATAACTACTACCGTCTCGCAAGAAGAAATCCTCCAGTGAACTGAATGCGGAGACAGACGCACCATATTCCTTGTGAATAAGCTGGAGTTTCGCTTCGTCCGTGTCGATTGCCACGACATTCGCATACCTGTTCGCAGCGTAACGGAGGTGTCTGTACCCAATTGAGCCCACGCCAATCACTATTACATCCGTGGAACTGTCTTTTTTAGCCTTCTTATTTTCGTCCTCTAACATAAAGCGCTTGTTCCTCCGGTTTTTTGTCCGCAACATTGCAAAGATCGAGTCATTCGAAGGAGCGATAAGCCTTCCACAATATGAGAATCATACATGGAGACCCCCCGCATTTCACCCGTTACGCCGCGAAATCAAAACAGCACAGACCTTTCAGCTGAGTGTCAGTTGGCATGATTCCATTTATTAGGTCCGCCGATTATGAGAGTCGTTTTGCGGCCAACGACGCATTATTCGAGCACCTTGAACTTCTTCAGCCTGACTATTTTCTTAGCGTTGACACTACGTCAATGGGTTCCGTCGTGGGAGATAACCTAAGGAAGTCCTTAGATGTATGTCTAAAAAAACCGATGCGGTAATGATCCTGGGCGGCACCAACTCTGCCGCAATTGCCGCAGAGCGAATGCACAGCCCCGAGCATCACATGGAGGCGGGCAACTGTTCATTCGATGACAATGTCCCTGAAGAGCTCAACAGCAAGATGGTAGATCATCTTGCTAGCTTCAACCTCCCCTACAACGACTATTCGATGCGAAATCTTGTGGACGAAGGTATTCACCCCAGGTTTATCCAAAGACTGGCTCTCCAATGCGTGAAATTTACGAGCACTACAGGGACAAAATTGCAGCATCAACTGCAGTCGAAGACTTGGATCTCATTCCCAATGAATACTTTCTTGCCTCTGTCCATAGACAGGAAAACGTGGCTACCCTAGAACCAGAATTCGACTGGAAGCTCTGGGGCGAAAAGGCCTAGAAGGGATCACGTTCCGTGAACCGTTTGGTTACCTCGACTACAACAAGCTGCAATTAGGTGCGAAGTGCGTAATCTCAGACTCTAGTTCCATAAGCGAGAAGTCGTCACTGATGAGCCTCCCCGCTGTAACCCTTAGGACTTCGATGGAGCGACCCGAGGCCCTTGAGTCGGGCGCAATCATCCTGACAGGCTTGGACCCGGATAATCTGATTCGCTCGATAGGCTTAGAGACATCAGGGAATATTGGGAGCGGCTTGCCCGAATGCTATGAATCCGTCGATTTCTCGAACAAAGTTATCAAATATCTATTTTCAACCCGCACTCTATCTAGAGAATGGAAGGGCCTCCACTAGCTAAGTTTAAACATACTGGCTCGCAAATGTCTTCCGTGAAGAATCGCGGGAATCTAAAAGCTATAGGATCGTCATATCGTAGGTGTCTCAGCCTTATGGCTTTTCGATGTCACAACAAACCAACTGTGCTCTCCGCCTTCCCTCCCTGAAGGTAGGGTTTTGTGCAGTAAAAAAGGTGCGCTGAGACAAGATTTATGCGGTTTCGTCCTCTTGGAATGGAATGGTAGGGATACTCAGGGGTACCTTTAGCCTAAACATTCAAGGCGTTGAGTGAGCTGCTCACAACCACGAAAGTGACCGAATACGTGGATGATTCTGGGCGAACCTTGAGCGGCCTCTCCTGTAAGGAAGTATCCTCTGTAGAATTATGCCGAGGGACGGGAGTGCCAGTTGAGGTCAGTAGTAATTCCTGCTCGAGGGGGCAGTCAAAGGATAAAAGGTAAGAACATCAGGATTTTTTCGGGTTCGCCGATCATCTCATGGCCGATCACGGCATCACTTGAAACTGGGCTCTTCGACGAAGTTTTTGTCTCCACGGACAACCAAGAGATAGCGGATATTGCCGAAAAGCTGGGAGCAAAAATACTCTGGAGGCCAGAGAATCTGGCGGATAACTTCACGGGCACCACGAAAGTCATTCAAAACGCTCTTGGAACCACGCTCATGCACCTAAGTCGCGACCACTGGATTTACAAGATCTACCCAACTTCGCCAGTCACACCTGATTTGGTTAGGGATTTCGTTAATTTTGCTGAAAAAAGTCCGGAGCAATTTTCGATCTCTGTAGGGAAGTTTAGGAACAATATTGAGCGCGCCATGGGCCTCACCGATGGCGGAGAACTGCACCCATTGTCACCGGAGCACCTAGACTCTCGGAGCCAAGACCTAGAGGACCGCTTCTTTGACGCCGGCAAAATCTATGGGGCTAATGTAGGGGCCTGGAAAGCGACAACTTCGCCACTACTGCAGGGTGCCCGAGGTTTCATAATGCCTATTTGGGCGTCGATAGACATAGACACTGAAGACGATTGGATGTTGGCAGAGCTGTTATTCACTCAACTAAGGAATTCTTATCGTTCATTAGTGAAACCTGACTGAGGTAATCGTCTCCTAACGTGCATCGTAAAATTTCCGCCAGAGGGCACTAAGGCTGACAAACTCGTGATTAGTGAGCGGTGCTGATTTTTTAATGCCCGAATCACAACGCCACTTTTGAATCGCAAAAGTGGGGGAGTTCAGAATTAATCCAGGCCTAACATAGTTTTTTCCCACCAGTCCCACTCAGTGCTTCCTGCTTCAAAACGCCGTATATCATCAAGTCACCTCTAAATCGCGAGCAGAGCCTTCATGGCCAGGCGTGAGTTCTCCCTAGATCAAGAATTAGCCTAAGAAATTCTTTGGAGCTGATTCAGGCTTAGAAATCATGAATCACCGAGGAGTAATGGACACCGAAAGCCACCCACCATTTCTTCCCAATTGCCAATAGATCCCTCTGCGTTGAGGAACCTTGACCCCCTCCCATGGAGTACCCAAAGGGAACTCTAAAATATCCGCCCATTGAGAAGCGGGCATTGCCGACTCCTCATTTCATGTCAAATCGGGTGGATCCAGAATCTAGCATCGTGACATCAGCTCTAGTCATCGCCGCCCTCGACCTTAGCCTGGAGAGAACCTACGGCATTAAAGTTATCAACGTCACTTTGAGACAGACCCTCACCCCTCTTCAGGTCTCTTTTGACTCTGAGACCCAAAACCTGAGGGAAAAACTTCGGAGGCATGCCAATGTTTGGCCTTAAAGTTGCGATGTCACTCACGGTTAGCTTCGCTCCGGCTTTGACATCGCGGACCACGATTATAGAGGGCCTGTGCTTTCTAGACTGCTCTTCCGAGATAAGGTCCCAAGAAGCTGGAGTTCCAATCGCACTTGCCACTTCAGTCCCGAAACTGACTATTTGAGATAGCTCCTCCGGTGTCGCGCTGAAGCCAGAGTCGACTCCTCCATCGTCTCTAGACAAGCAAATATGCTTTTCAATCACAGACGCTCCAATCGCAATGGCTGCCATTGAGACGTGGGTCCCGATTGTGTGGTCAGACAGGCCGACGGCGCAATCGTACATGTCGCGCAAAAATGGAATTCGCGCTAAATTGGCCTGATCCGGCGGTGCTGGATAATCGCTCGTGCAGACCAAAAGAGTCAAATCACGACAGCCTGCATCTCTCGCCGTTGCTACAGCCTCATCCACCTCTCGAAGAGAGGCTGTCCCGGTGGAAATTATCATTGGCTTCCCCTTGGAGGCCACATACGATATCAGAGGTAGATCCACTATTTCCATAGACGCTATCTTGTAGAGCTCAACCTCTAGTTTCTCCAGAAAATCAACCGCTGCCTCATCAAATGGCGTACTAAAAGGAGTCATCCCAAGCTCGCGGGACAAAGCAAATATATCTGAGTGCCACTCGTAGGGAGTGTGGGCCTTTTGGTAAAGATCGAAGAGTGTCATACCACCCCAAAGTTCATGAGAGTCATCAACTCGGAAGGCGGAGTTGTCGATGTTCAAGGTAATTGATTCCGGGGTGTAAGTCTGCACCTTCAGATGAGTTGCCCCTGAATTCGAGGCTGACCGAACGAGATCCAGGGCTCTATCGAAGCTGCCGTTGTGGTTTCCGGAAACTTCCGCAATGAATGAGGGTCGCATCAGATTTTCTTACGCTTCCTTTTCGAAGACGACATGCCTTGCACCTAATTAACTTCTGTTGGAGTGAGTCTAACCGATAAGGTAAAACTTCAAGAGGCTGAGAAGATGGGCACGGTCAAGGACAACCGGATTGGAATCAGAATCACCCACGAAGCTTCAGAGAAAGTCGTACCGATGCACAACCCCAAGGAACAACATTTGAAAACGAAGTAACCATCAACTATTGCTGCCGCGCTGGGGACGAACTGAACTATTCCTGGGGTAGTCCAATCTTCTTGACAGAACCCTCCCGCAATTGAAATCGCGCCACTCACAGTCGAAGCACTTCTGTATGAGTTAAACTAGTGAGTAACGCGAGGACTCTGTGATTCCGATCATCCGACGCTACCTCATAAACTCGTCACAATTAGAGCCCACTCGCAAAATTTTTGCCCTAAATAAGAAAGGTCTAAAAACATGCCGGATACTTTCGAGTCGGAGTATTACCTGAACAAAATTGGCATTCTGGCCGCGGAGAAAATACGTAGGCTCCGAAACGAAAGGCTTAGGGACGTTCGTCAGTCGAGTGAAATTACTTTTTACGCCCAACAGCTTTACTTTTTCCGCCATGTTTGGTTTGGACCCAAATTCTACAAAGATAGACAAGTCCTGCGGACGGTAAATTCGTCGACGCTTGGGTTTATTGGCTACATGGGGTTAGTCCACATCAATAGGCAGGCATCCCACTGTGAGTTTTCGTCTCTCTTGCATTCAGGGGTTGACGAAGAGTCAAAAGGATATTTAGAGGAATTTTTATTTTGTATCTCCACAGCAGAGCGGATTTGCCGAAGTATGTCTTTAGGTAAAATTTTTGCAGAAGTCTTCCGTCACAGGGAAGAAACAATCAACGCTTTATTTCTAGCCGGATTTACTGAGGTTGAGCGTTGTGATTACCCTCAAGAAGGGAGAAGGCTGGGCCAATCGTTTCATTCGATATTTATGGTCAAGTCTGTCTCAACAATCCGCCCGCCTCCGAACCCCTAGAGATCAGGCCTGTTCTGGCTTAAATCTACTTGCCAGTTTTTGCAGACCGCGGGCCGAGTCTTCGTAATTTTTTTTTGACAATCGGTACCAGCTCGCGTTGGGTTCAATTGAGGACAGGAACTTGTACCCAAGTGAGCTATTTAAATTTATGGCTCCACTGTTGTCATTCAAAACCCTGGCGAAGGCGACTTCTAGCTTGAGCTCACCAAAAGCCATATTGAGTACTTGTAAATATGCCCAGACGTTTATCCAATGACCCAAATACTCTTGATTACCGCAAAGAAGTCCTCCTTCGAATGATTTTCCTCGAATATTTATGTTCGATAGGTTCACGCTTCCTATGTCTATGCCATTCAGGGAGTAAATAAAGTAGTGCTGAGAACTAGGGTCCAAGGAGTCGAACCAAACTCTTTGCTCATCTCTCGTAATTAATTTGCCAAGGACCATTCTGCTTCGGACGTGATCGAGGTTTCTCCAGTATCGAAGCAATTGAATGTCATCGGAATCGAGCATGCGCATCTGCGCGAGATTGGCGGTCACTTTAGTTCAAGGCCTATAGGGCAGAGATTGCGCCAATTGGAGACACTTGCTGAACATCTGGGCCTTATTACCAACCCAACCGTCCGAGATAACATTGTGCGCGAACTCCATGCTCCTAAATTCCAGAGGCCTGTGGGCCCTAGAAGCTCTAGATTTAATTGTTGCACTTACGACCTCTCCGTCCGCTGAAATAAGCTAACCGTTACTGGTGCGCTCTACCAAAATAGTACGCTTTCGCTTACCTATGGCACGTTCCGTAATCCAATGAGCCGTCAGATCTTCTAAGCAGAGCCCTAACAGCACCTCATCTATGACGAAGTTCTGCCTTGGCCCCCCTGAGAAGTAAATGGCAGCGTTAATTCAAATTTCAAAAGCCCCACTGAATTCTAATCGCTATAAAGGTCTCGACCTAAAAGGCCCGCTCGGGAATCAGCGCTTCTTGAATCGATGTCCAATCGACACTTCCTCAATTCGTATTTTGGCTGGAATCATGTGAGGCGGAAGGTGCTCCCTCAGAAAAACTAGCAAGTCGGAAGGATCAATAGTTAGCCCTTCTTTCGGCTGAACAACAATTTCGACGTGTTGACCAGTTACAGGGTTATTACGACCAGTGGCCTTGACCAGTGAGATGTTCTTGTACTTGAGAACTTCGCGCTCAACTTCGCTTGCCATAAATTTCAAGCCCCCGACATTAATAACGTCCGTTACTCTACCCGTGACTCTTATGTACTCCCCTTTTACATCCACCACATCTTTTGAGTCGTACCATCCCTCATCATCGAAAGGCGATGCGGCGTTTAGGTAGCCGAGCATCCTTGAGGCTGACTTAATCTGCAGAACATTATCGACTACTCGTGTTTCCACGCCTTCACCCCCGATTTTCATGAACAAGCTGTCACGCGCCTCCGACTTCACACGCACTATTCCCAACTCAGACATGCCAAAAGTTTGCCTAAAGTCAACATCCGGCAGTAGGCGGCAAAGCTCCTGCAGCGTGGATTCATCCATTAATTCGGTACCGTATGTCACTAGTTTGATGCTGCCTGGAAAGGCTTCGGGAATTTTGCCGCTCATCAACAAGAGGCGAAGAAAGGTTGGTGTTGCGGGAAGCACTTCGGCTCCAAAAAGCTTGGAGATTTCAAGAATAGAATCAACGGTTCGCGTCTCGGGCGCAATCACTACGCCCTTATTGAACAGGGTGTGCAGGAGAGTGTTAATACCTCCAATATGGTCGAACAGAAGAAAATTGAGAGTTCGAAGGGTAGGCCTAGGGGTACTGAACTTCGACAGAAATTTTCTGAAATCGTGCAGAATTGCTTTGGGTCTCCCGGTTGTCCCAGTGGAGAACAAAATTAGCCCCGGAGCTGCTTCATTTTTTAAAAAATCAAGTAGCTCGTGGGTACGAGTCTCCTCTCTAAAGTAAACATGGGACCCCTCGATTACGACGTCGACCAACGCAGACTCGAAAAAATATTCATGCTGGCTGCGTGTCGAAGAAGTGAGAGGTAGGACAATTGCGCTCAGGCTAAATAGCCTGAGCAGGGTGTGTATAGATTGAGGGTCAAAATCCCCAATTAGAGCGACTACATCCCCGCTCCTAACCGCTGACAAGTCGACGGGTCGCTGACCTCTGATGTCAACGAAAGAAAGACTCCCAGTGGAATGAACTAAGAACGCAGAATCATCGCCAGCCCAAATTTCGGAAACTTTTTCCAAAAGGTCCATCAAACACCGCCTATGTGAAGGACCTGGCCGCTAATTGAAGAGCTTCGATCGTCAAAAAGTATCTCAGTAACATCAGCAACTGATGCAGGAGTGAAACGCTTGGGAATTACTTGTTGAGCAACTATCCGGTCTATCTGCTCTTCAGTCACGCCATTGAGCAAGTCGGTTTGGATGGGTCCGGGAGCAATGCAATTAACTGTTATGTTAAAATCTGCCATTTCCCTGGCAAAGGAACGAGTAAAAGCTTCCACCCCAGCTTTGGACGCGGCATAAACAGATTCTCCTTTAAGTCCGAGAGAAACGGCGATTGTCGAGAAATTCACTATTGTCCCCTTTCCAGATCTCAACATCAGAGCCCCAAATAATTGACAGCTGTAAATCGTCCCCGCCAAATTAGTGTTGAGTAAAGCCTGAGTGACTTCAGGAGGCGTGGTCAGAGCGAGGTTCATAGACGCGATGCCGGCGGCATTTACCAACCCGGTGACTTTTTGTCCATCGTTCTTCAAAGCGCGAGATACAGTCCGCACGGATTCATAGGAGCTTACGTCGCAATGCATGGCAGGAAAGGGCAGGTCTTCGATACTCCTGGCTAGCCCGAGCACCTCGAAGCCCTTGTCCGAAAGCCTCTGACAAATCAGCCTACCGAGGCCCCTGCTTGCTCCCGTTACGATAATCAAATTTTTTCATGCATCTGTCTTAGGAACTCATCCGAAAGAGCCCCCGCACTTCTAAACATGCCTCTCGATTTCGACATTGCAGCTTCCGATGTCCAGTCAAATTCAAAGCCCATTTCCGATGCAATGTCTTCTAAAATGATGCAAAGTTGAACAAGCTTCATAGAATCAAGGGCGCTGCTGGACCCCACAAGAGGGGTCTCAGAGGAGATACTTCCAGACGCACCTTCCAGCAGGATTTCAATTTGCTCCATAACCATCGCTTTTACGCTTTTCTCTTCCATTACTTGACATTTCCCGTCTGCTGTCCTGCTCATCGCGAGTCCCTAAATGTTACACGAACACTTGGTAAAAGTTCGAAGCTCACACTCACCATAACGAGACTGGCTTGAGCTTTAGGTCATGGCTGCGAAGCGTTTTTCAAACACTCGTTGTGCCCCAGCACATTGAGAAGAGGTGGTCTCAAGAACGAGTAATCCTGAGGCCTTTCTTCATTTTTTGTCATCCCTAAAATCATCGATTCGCCATTCCGCCTCGAGTCGCCCTCCATTAGAATAGCATTCTTCGTAATAATCGAGCGTAATTGCGCTTCAGTTGGGGGAAAAATGATTCCATACGGTAGACAAGAGATTAGTGAGCTCGACAAACAGGCGGTCCAAGATGTTCTGAACTCTGACTTCCTCACTCAAGGCCCCCAAGTCCCAGCTTTCGAGCAGGAACTTGGTAAGCGAGTTGGAGCCGCCCACTGCGTAGCAATGAACAGCGCAACTTCCGCACTGCATTCTGCCTGTTTGGCTCTTGGAGTCGGGCCTGGCGACAGTGTTTGGACTTCTGCAATATCTTTTGTTGCGTCAGCAAACTGCGGCATTTACTGCGGAGCTGAAATTGAGTTTGTTGACGTAGTCGAAAATACCGGAAACATGTCAATTCCCGACCTTCAGAACAGACTAGAGGCGGCCAAATCATTAGGTAAACTTCCGAAAGTCGTCATTCCAGTTCATTTCGCTGGACAACCAGTTGACGTGGCTGCGATTGCAAAACTTGGCAAAAAATATGGTTTCAAGATCATCGAGGACGCGTCTCATGCTCTTGGTGCAACTTACGACAGCGAGGCTGTCGGTAGTTGCCTCTACTCAGATATCACAGTGTTCAGCTTCCATCCCGTAAAAATGATTACAACTGGGGAGGGTGGCGCCGCAACTACTAATTCCCGGGAGATATCTGCGTCACTTCAGCGCATTCGCAGCCACGGAATCACCAGAGATCCGAACGCCATAGAGGCCCCATTTGAGGGCGATTGGTTCTATGACCAAATAGAAATAGGTTTCAACTACCGTATGACCGATCTTTATGCCGCACTAGGAAGGTCTCAGCTTAGGAGACTTGATGATTTCGTGGAGCGCAGGCAAAAAGTTGCTCGTCTGTATTCTTCACTGTTTGAAAACAGCACCAATGGGACCCTGGTTCAAGATCCCAGAGGTAAGAGTGCGTGGCATTTGTTCGTGACGCTGATTGCGAATCCAAGGCAGCGGAAATTAATTTTTGACAAGATGAGGCAAGAGGGAATTTTAGTCAACGTGCACTACAGACCAATTTATCGGCAAACTTTCTATGCAAAGATGGAAAAGTACGATCCGTCAGATTTCCCTGGTGCCGAGTCTTACTACGAGAGGGCGATATCACTGCCGATTTTTCCAGGGCTTACGAAGGAGAACGTAATCTCAATTTTTGCTCAGATGGAAGGCCAGGCGGGCTACCAAAATATCTTCTAGGTTTTCCTCTGGCCAAAAATAGAATGGCCTCGACATGGTACGATTTGCTAGTGTTTCTTGGGTTCAGGTTCTGCATTTCAGTGTGCAAAGCTGTAAGGGAACACTAATGAGGCTAATGAGTGAAGCCCATGAGGAGGGACGTGAACTTTGGGCGCAGTGCTGATTACATCAGACACAACTACGGGCATAGCATCTAGATACTATTTTTCTCGTAGCGATTATGAGCAGAGAGACGTGAGCGACGATGGATTAGTAATTTCCAATTATCACTTGTCATTAGGCGCCTTCCTTTCAGACTGGCACCTGGAGACAGCTGCTAGCGTGGGAGAGATCTACAAAGACTTAATTAAAGATTCTAGGCAGCTCTTCTCCGAAGAGGACTCCGCCCTTGCGTCCTCCCGCAAGGTAGAAATTCTTGTTGGGAACCTGGCGCTGTTTATTGCGCGCAGGCTGTCAAGATCTATTGCGCAAGTCGGGACATTGGGAGATAGCCACGTCGTCGACCCTTCGACAATTAATCAGTCTTTAGACATCAAATTGCCTACTCCGCTGAGAACTATCGACTCCTATGGGCTTCTGATGTCCGCTCAAATCGATAACCTCATCGACCATCTAGCTATCTGTCAGCATTTTGGAATCACCAGTACGGTCACAGTTCAAATGACTGGTGATGTTGAGGTTCCTGAATCGGGCGAGGTCGTTAATAAGCGCCCTATTTTGAGTAGGGCTTATTTGCTGGTTCAGAAGAGGTTATCAAAAAAATCTTCGCAAAATTCAATTTCGATTTCGGCTACGTACATAGGTAGAGCCAAAGAATTTATACTAAGCCTGCTTTTAGGGCAAACCCCTTCCCTCCTTGAGGTTCGGCCCAACATAGAACCAGGTCGTGAATTATCGATTAGGAAGCTTATGCTCTCAGGGAAGTTTTCAACTAGGGATATCGCTGTATTCCTTATGAAACTGCTAATCCCTTGGAGCTTGAAGGAAGATTACTCCCTGACCTTAGAGCGAGCCTATTCGCTTGGTTTTGCGAGAAATCCGTCAGTTATTTTTACTTCAAATAGTTACAGTCACGACGATGAATTTAAGACCCACCTTGCTAACGCCCTTTCCACTGCAACTTATATTGTGGGGCAGCATGGGAACGGGTCTGGCGTCACCGTGAGGATGAAAAATATGCCGGAGCTAAACGCATCTGATCTCTTTCTAAGCTGGGGGTGGGGCGAAGGAGTGAGAGGCATTCACCCTTTTGGTCAAATAAAGCCAGCTGTCAAGGGTAAATTGCCCGGAAAACTCAAGGGCGTCACCTTGTTTTTACGGCATGACTTTGATTCCTACTTAGAGGCAGACGTTTATAAGCCTAACTCCAACTATTTTAAATCCGTCGTCAACCTCTGTGCCGGACTTGACGGTCTCGATATAAAAACTCAACTACGTCTCCACTCATCAACAACGGAAATCAGAAGACAGTATTTATCTAAAGCAATTGCGAAGATGTCGTTCGTGAGTGTCGCCCAAAACAGGCCCTCCATAAGAAAACTTCTTGCCTCCGACATGGGGGTCGTTTTCGGCTACGATTCGACAGGAATGCTAGAGATGGGGACCGCGGGCATTCCGTTCTTCCTCTTCGCACCAGATGGTCTCGGACTTGTGCGGCGAGAGTTCCGGACAAATTACGATTCCCTGAGGTCCGCTGGTCTCCTTTGCGAAGATCCCGCCCAGGCGGCGCAACTTATATCCGCTTGGATTTCAGCATCTCGAGGAGAAAGAAAAGCACAACGTAGGGCTATTCAAAATTTCACGACGGGTATTGCCCATGGTCCTAAGAATAAACTACTTGCGTTGAGGAAAATTCTCAAAAATGCTGACGAATATGTTGCCCACACAAGACTCGAGGGAAAGATCGAAAATGCTGACTGACCTTCCTCGGGCCTCAATGGTTTTGTCCTAAATGAGGACGAATTTTACAGAAAGACCCCTTGATGGATATCCAGGTACGCAAAATTTCATGGGATATCCCCGAACTCAGGCTCTCCCTCGACAGGGGCTGGGAGCAAATCACAATTGCGTTCTGTCGAAAATCGGGAAACGTTGTGTGGAGTGTGGAGTCTATTTCTGCCATAGAGTTGCGTGACTAGTCTTATTCGCCTGATTTATGAGCATCGAAGGGTTGACCAATGCTTCACATTCTTGATTGCACCATGCGAGATGGTGGCTACTACAACGATTGGGATTTCTCCCCAGAATTTGTAACAGACTACCTATCACTCATGAGCGAACTTGGGGTTACTCACGTGGAGCTGGGGTTTAGGTTTCTTAAATCCCAAAGCCACTCGGGGCCTTGGTCTTATACCCCTGACACCCTGGTGGAGATGAACCAGGGCTCAAAAGGCCTGAAACTTGGTGTTATGGCCAACCTTGGAGAGCTAATTAATGCTTCTGAATCGACTCTCCAGAGAATGTTCCCAGAATCTGCCGTAGTAAGTTTCGTCCGAATCGCATGCCACTTTGAGGAGTTGGAGCATCTTCCGCCCTTGGTTCAGTTTCTAGTTCATCAAGGCTTTCAAGTCGGCGTTAATCTCATGCAAGTTTCTGAGAGAACTAAGTCTGAGTTGATTATTTTTGGAGAATTGATCAACAGCATTTCTGTTGACTTCACCTACGTGGCAGACAGCCTCGGAGCACTTACGCCAGAAGAGACGGACAGAATCTTTAAGGATCTTGGGTCTACACTAACGATACCGTTTGGCATGCACGCTCATGACAATAAAGGGCTTGCTTTGCAGAACACCTTAGCCGCAAAAAACGCGGGCGCCACCATGCTTGATTGCACTTTGGCTGGAATGGGAAGGGGGGCAGGGAATACCAGAACCGAGGACCTTTTGGCGGAGCTCGGCAACTGCGGGGAAATCCCGTTCCACCAAGATAGTTTTCAGCCCTTGAATGATTTTTTGAACAAGCACATGGTTCCGCTTATGGCTGACCACAAATGGGGCCCAAGTCTTCCATACAGGCTCGCAGCCGATTGGGGAATCCACCCGACATTTGTTCAGGAGCTCCTCAGTGAAAACTCAGACCACCGAGCTGTGATTAGCTCTCTTCAAGCACTCTCCACACAAGAGTCCAGTCGTTTCAATCCTATGATGTTGGACGGCGGGTCTTATAGCCAGGTCGAAGAAGGTCTTAAAGTGAGCGACAGCTTGTCCTCTGCGGCAGGTAAAGACGTACTGATCGTAGGGGGCGGCCCAACAGCCTCCCTTCACCGCCCTCAAGTGCTCCAACATGCAGCGGATAGAGGGGTGACGATTCTACTTTTGAACCTAGCGTGGCCCGATCACTCGGGCGCGGTTGGCACTTTTAGAGTGGGGGCTAACCGAATGAGGCTTGGAGTAAATGCAGATAAATTTTGGGAATCCGGAAACCCGACTATTTCTCCTCTTTTGCATCCAAACGACGCACTTGAAGCGGTCACGAACTCGGTGGTACCGATAAGAATTAGCTCAGGAGAAATCGACTTTAGAGATGACACGGCGTTCGTACCGAGTGAGCTGACTCTCTCTTACGCTTTGGCGCTCGCAATTTACCTTGAGGCGGAAACCGTGTTTTTGGCTGGCATTGATGGCTATGACGACGGAGACGTGAGAAACTCAGAGCTTATTGAGTCTGTATCAACTTTCAAGGCTGGGAGGCCTAACATCGAATTAGTGTCATTGACCCCGACAAAGCTTCCCGTTGTTACAAGATCTCCATATTGGAGGGGGTGACGGTGAAAATCCCGGTGATTATTCCTGCCCGGATTGGATCGACAAGGTTTCCTGCCAAGCCCCTTGCAAAGATACTAGGAAAACCCATGATTCAATGGGTCTGCGAACTGTCAGCCAAAGCGGCTGGTCAAGATAATGTCTACGTAGCCACGGATTCAGAAGAAATCGCGTCAGTCGCACGTGCTCTCGGCTACAGATCCGTTATGACGAGTGCCAACTGCCTGACGGGAACCGACAGGGTTGCGGAGGCCATGAGGAGACTTTCGTTGCCAATGGCAATCAACGTTCAGGGCGATGAGCCTTTGCTTGACCCCGAACTCATCAAAAGGGTTGCTGAACGGCTATTGGTGTCAAATGGAGCAGTGGTAAATGCGGCCTCAAAAGTCACTGACTCCGAAGAGATGTCGTCTTCCCTACCTAAAATGGTGTTGTCCAGATCCGGGCGTTTGCTATACGCTAGCCGAAGCCTGATCCCTGGAACAAAGGAGTCAAGGAACTCGCCAAGCCAGACAGTTCACAAGCAAGTCTGTGTCTATGGGTTCCATTTGGAGTCGTTGAAAGGTTTTGGTCCACAGGCCGAGAAAAGCCCCCTTGAGCAATTCGAAGACATCGAAATCCTGAGGTTCCTTGAGGCAGATATTCCTGTTGAAATATTGGTATCTGAGTCACTTTCGGTAGCCGTAGATTTTCCCGAGGATATTGCCAAAGTCGAATCCATTCTTACTGGGCTCACTAATGACTGAACGGCACCTATTTCTTGACTTCGACGGAGTTCTAGTCGATTCTAATTCGATCAAGACTGAGGCTTTTTTCGAGTTGGCCATGAAGTTTTTCAGCACCCAAGCAGCCAAAGATCTCGTCGACAACCACCAACAAAACCCAGGTGGGTCGCGCTTCACAAAGCTCGCTTGGCTATTGAACAATTATCGCCCTAACCAACCAACTTTGAATCAGCGTGAGCTGGAATCAGAATTCTCAAGCCTTGTTCTCGCAAAAATTAGAGCGGCGCATAGGACCCCAGAGTTAGCATCACTACTTCGCGATTCCAACTACATGTCGCACATCTTGAGTGCTGCCCCAAGCATAGAGATCACCAACCTAGTTCAGTCCTTCGGATGGGAGGACGCGTTCGAATCTCGAATCCACGGTTCTCCTGAGACCAAGGTCGAGCACTTGAATAGGCTGGGAAAGTTGGTGAGCCTAGAAAATTCAATTTTTGTCGGTGATGCCTCGACGGACTTTGAAGTGGCGCAACAGTTCGGTATGCCATTCGTTTTCGTTAGCAATTGGTCAGAGTGGAATCCTAGCGACCCAATCAAATCTAAGTTCGTCGGCACCTGGCCGAGCCTCGAGCAGTTTCTGGGCACTCTTCTCGACGGCACGACATGAAAAGAAGAGTCATGGTAACGGGCGCCGCAGGCTTTATCGGCTCAAGAGTTTGTGAGGCATTGGTTGCCGAGGGCCATAAGGTATTCGGCGTCGATGATTTCTCCAAAGGACTAGAGGCTCGGGTCCCTAAGGCCGTGGATCTAATCCCGGGCGACGTGAATGTGTTGAATCTAGAGCATCTGATGTTCGAGCCTATGGACGCGATCTTTCACTTGGCCGGTCAGTCGAGTGGCGAATATAGCTTTTATAACCCGGTAGAGGACTTGCAGCGCAATTACCAGTCCACGGTTTCCATGGCACAATTTGCTCGTTCAACCGGGGTTAGAAAATTTATTCACGCCAGCTCAATGAGTGTCTACGGAAATGCGCCCGATTCAGAAGCAGGTTCTCTGTCAGAAAAACTAACGGCATTCCCCATCTCAAATTATGGAGTTTCTAAGCTCGCGGCGGAAAGCTTTCTGAGGGCCCAAACCCACTTGTCGAGTCTTAGCCTAAGGATGTTCAACGTGTATGGGCCTGGTCAGAATCTGAAACGACTGGACCAAGGAATGGTAAGTATCTTCCTGGCCCAAGCTCTTGCAGAACAACGCATTGAAGTCAAAGGCAGCAATGATCGCATAAGGGACTTTGTCTTCATAGACGACGTGGTCGAAATCTGGTTGCGCGCTCTCTACTTTGACTTCGATCGGCATCTGAACCTAAATGTTGGCACGGGCAAAGGCTCGACAGTCGAGTCTTTAGTGCACAAGATAAGGACGCTCCGGCCGGGGACGTCAATAACATACTCAGCGCCCACCCCAGCGGACCAGCAGACAGCGGTGGCGGACACTGATCTTCTATCCTCGACCCTCAAGAGCGTCCCGAGCACATGTCTTGATGATGGGTTGGCTGCTTTTCTAGCCTGGGCTGATGACGAGCGTGACCAACCAGAGGGCGCTGCGGGAGAACTTTCTTGAGCGCCGTATCTAATCAAGAATATAAGGTTAGGGATGAGTTCCTTCGGGAGAATTCAGCCCTGAACGGTTCGCTGTATCGCATTTCCCAAGAGTTTCCGGGTGACCTAGAGTACCTTTTTGCCCCCTTCCCATCCCTAGATAACAACATATGGGTGAGCTACCCGCAAATTGAAGAGCTCTTAATCGCGCGACTTAACGGTACGGCGTCAATTGCATCCCCTTATTCAAAAATCTCACCTTCGGTTTCCTGGAGACGGAAACCCATAGGTGTGATGCTCGAATTGGTTTTTCAATTTGTTTCTAGTCAATTCCGGGTCAGGTCGATTTCCAGCAACAAAGAACATGAAGTGGAATTTCCGGTAGTCGGTTTTACTTACTCCGACTTTGACCCGATAGACCCTAAATTTTTTGAAAAGTCTCGCTATTGGGGTGACCTAGCAGGTTGGTTCGCTGGCAGCGAGAAGATTACCTGGGTTGGCATGGGCCTAAATCCGGCCCACGATAATCAGTACGCGCCTGAGTCAAAATTCGGAATACAGAACCTAAAAGCCGCCCGGGCATTCTTAAGGAGCCTGCCGACTCGCCTAAAGCTTTGGCGTAGATTGAAGACTGAACTAACTCAGCTACAGCTTTTTGACACGTTGAGAAGCGAGTATTTTAGGGCTTTGTTCGGTGCACCTGCTTTACAAGCCGAGAGCCTAGCCAGAGAGTTTCAGGGTTTATTCCAAAAATTAGAGCCCAAAGCGGTCTTGATCCCCCACGAAAATCAACTTTGGGAAAGAATGCTCAGCCTCGAATGTAGCCGCAGAGGAATTACTTTGGCAGGTGCACTTCACACGACACCTAGGTTCTGGGATCTTAGATTTTTTGATTTCGGTGAATTTTCAAACTTACAACCCAATTTTTTCGTTGACAACGGCAAATCGTCACGAGACCTTCTAGCCCTTGCCGGGGTAGAAGATTCGCGAATATTGACGGGCAGCGCTTTAAGGTTTGGGTACTTGTGCGAATCCCAGAATCGCCTGCAACCGGCTTCGACTGACTTTTTGACAAAGAAGACACTCATAATTTCGGGAACGAATAAAGATTCGGCACATGAACTAATTTGCACTACGCTTTCGCTCCATTCGTTGGCGGATTCAAGTTTGTCCTTCAGGCCTCATCCATCCATGCGGGGCTGGTTTAACAAAAACTTTAGTGCGCAAAGACTAGACTCGCAGGGAGTAGAGAGCCTACTTGCTGACTACGGGTTGTTCATAACGGAGTCTATGTCATCAATGACTCTCGAGCTAGCAGCCAGTGGCGCTAAAGTTTGCGTTTACTTACCTAAATCAAGCCTCAACTTCAGCCCCTTGGCAACTCTGCCAGACTTCACGTCATATTTTCATGACGATGAATCACTGTCTAAGCTATTGAAGGAACCCGTTACGAGTATAGAAGTGTCAGAGCTGCTTGAGGTTGTTAGTTCGAGGCAATCCTGGGGGCACATTATCGAGAGGCTTATTGGTCATGAGCAGTTCTAAGGCAATCTTTTCGTGTTTTGCAGGCAAAAAAGTTTTGGTTACAGGCAACACGGGATTCAAGGGTGCTTGGTTTTCC